>Ga0210059_1004061_pt1 | contig 23562 bp, 21 predicted proteins | sample Ectturendosymbi2_FD_188042 | JGI IMG/M metagenome (GOLD analysis project Ga0210059, IMG submission 188042) | Ecteinascidia turbinata endosymbiont from Florida, USA - Sample 2 (SPAdes) (version 2) | ecosystem: Host-associated > Tunicates > Ascidians > Unclassified | place: Key West, Florida...
ATTTCTAACTCCTACTGATGCATATGAAATCCAACTTCTCATCAAAAACCTTAAAATGAAATCTAATAGTTCTCCCAATGACATTCCATCCAAATTTTTGAAAATAGCTAGTTGCATTGTGTCAGAATGGTTGTCCAAATTCTTCAACGAATGCATGACTATTGGTGAATTCCCGGACTACTGGAAAATTGCATATATCACTCCAAGTCCTAAAGTTCATAGCCCAAGTTCCTCATCTGAATATAGACCAATCTCTGTTCTTCCAGTATTGTCGAAGTTGTTTGAAAAAGTCCTTTATCACAGAGTATACTCTTATTTGACAGAACACAATCTAATTGACAAAAGACAATACGGTTTTAGAGAAAATCACTCAACAGACCTAGCCATTACAACTATTTATGATGAACTACTGAGAAACTTTGATGATAAATGAATTGCATGTTCCTTATTTCTAGACCTATCAAAAGCATTTGACTGCTGTGACCATGAAATTTTACTTGATAAACTTTATCACTATGGTATCAGAGGTGTTTTTCATAAACTATTCACAAATTTTCTGCACAATATAATGCAGTGCACCAAAATAGGTGCATTTAAATCTTCATACAAAAGGATATCATGCGGGGTCCCCCAGGGTAGTGTTACTTCGCCTTTGCTTTTCCTTATTTACATTAACGATATCACAAAAGCTTCCTCTTTTCATACTACTTTATTTGCTGATGATATTAATCTCCATATGTCAAATTCCTGTTTTAATGTTCTTCAGAAAACTGTTAACCTTGAACTATGTAAAATTGACCACTGGCTGAGAGCCAACAAGCTTTCTCTTAATGTCTGTTTGTAGTGTAGCGTAGGTACTTGAGAAAAGAGTAAACTGCTGACACTGAAAACAAACTTAGAAACTTACTGCCAAAAATCATCCATACAATCAACATTTTTGTCAAATTAACATATGCTATTTGAGACTTGGTTCGCAAGATTTTCACCAATTCAGATTTCAGTCACGTTCGAAAAAGTTTTGGAACCGCTGGTAACAGCAGTATGCAATCATTATCAGGAGTCGTCTGATAACCATCCACTTCCGGATTCACTATCATTTCTCAACTTTTTCTGAGTATTGCAAACGCTCTATATGGCAGTTTGGCACTAACGTTATCAATCAACAATTTTGGTGTGTATACCATTTGTTTACTTAGTGATCTTTGTAATGTTCATTATACTGTACAGATTGCAGTTTCGACAAGAAAATACAAATATGTGCAACATAAATATACGAAGTAGGAGTAAATGTGAATTCTGGTGCTCAAAAACGTACAGAGAAAGCACAACAGCAAATTCAAAGTTCTGCTGCAAAGTTAAAAAAGCTGACATAATTTTTTCCTGCTTCATCACCCTGACTAACAACATTTTAGCTGAAACAGGTCAGTTTGTAATGCTTTACTAGCAATTATGCAAGTTCAAAGACAAGGTTTTCTTGCCTTTGCTGCTGCAAATTTATTGATTTATTTCATCAAAAAATTGATATATTTTGAAAGGCCACATGTATTAACCTAGGAAATATCTAACGCCATAGGCACTCAATGACAAGTTCTTGGTCAGCAATTTTGTGACATGAATTGCGACAATTATGTCCATCCACAGAGATGTTCAGTTTATAAACCAACTCAAATACAAAACAAATGTAGCAGTCATTGAAAAGTTCACGTTTATGACTAGTAAACTCAACGCTGTTGCACAGTTTCAATTATTATCTTGTAAAAGTAGTCAGTATTAGTTGCATTTTCTTGTGATTACTCTTTCATCCCCTCCATGTTGAGGGTATGCGCAAGACAAATAGTAATACATAATTAAATTGATTTTATAATTAATGCCAACCATCAAATCATGATTTAAATTCACTGAAAACAAACGGTTTTCCGTCTCAAGTTAAAAATATCTCGCAAAAGCATTTGATACTTTGGTCAAAACAATTTACATGCTTTTGTGTGCCACCGAGCATCTCCATCCGACGTTTTTAGCCATTTACTTCAGAACCTGTTGTCAAAATGTCTTCATTTTCTTCCCACTGCCGTATTGAAATTTGATAATAAGTGAAAGTAGTTATAGCTGGTGCGCTGTTTCGGTGTTTGTCATCCCCTTGTGTTCATGGGAAGCGGGAAATGGGCCTTTGCTACCACCTGGAAATTGGGTCTAAGAACCAAAAATTTCTAGAACACCTAAAGTCAGCAGCTTAATTGATTTAATTCTTGCAATGACAGTTTCATTTGCCGGTATGACACTCACGGACATCATGCAGTGATGACTGATGAGCTTGCAGTTCACCAAATCCGCTACATTGCCTGCAGAGGCAGGTTGCGAAACTTGGGCGAGGATAGTTTTGAAATTAGCCTTTATCGCGTAACAATAACATGGCAACGAAGGTTCGCTTAAGTTATGGCAGTAGGCGTTTTGCTGCATGTGACTGTTGAACGCAAACATCCGTGGCAGGTAATGCAGCGAGGCAGCGACTGCTGATAGCAATAAGTCACGGTGTGAAAAGAAACATACGATGTGAAAACTGAAAAGAAACACTGCTGCCAACGAACCGCATTTTTGGGACTGTTGCAGTAACGTGGGTCATTTGCTTTGTGGTGTTGCAAGGGTAAAGCGTTATGTGAACGTCTATTTGCATTTGTATGGTCAGCAGCCTGAAATGGACAACCAAAATGTCGACTTTCCCTACCCTGGAAAAATATTTGCGGACGCCCATACCTGTGTTATTTGTGTTTACAATCTAACATCTGCTTTGTGCTTCGCTATATAACCATTTTTGTGTTATTCGATACCCTTTGTTCCAGCCTCTCGGTTAGCGTGTCATTGAATGTGCGATTCACCACGAACGGGGTATGCTCGAAGACTTACAACCGTATATATGTGGCGCGAAAAAACGAAGACTTAAGCCCATATACATGTAACGTGTGTGAGCTTTCAGAAACTGATTATTGCATGCCCACTAAGGTTATAACTTTTTGAACTTTTTTTCCAAAATCAAAGTCCTGCATCATGATTGGATGAACTTTTTGGTATAATTGAAGAAACCAAACTCCATTTTCAACACCCTTTCAAAAAAGTCCCCCCGAAACAGAAAACTATTAAATACACATTACAGCCGATGATATGAAATGTGAAACCGTGCCAAGCTATCACAAGGGCCATTACAAGTCAATTTGACTGAAAATGAGTCAATGATAAGTTGTACTGCCATCATAATATACTGGAGTTTCAGTTTCTATTCTTGCTTTCACTTTATAGGCCATGTGAATTTGGGGAAATATGTCTTGTTTAGTAGTGATATATTGAAGCCTACAGCTTTCCCAGAATCCTGGAGTTTCAGTTTCACTTTCACTGCATAAGCCATGTAGACTGTAAAGTTGGGAAAATCTGTTTTGTTCAACTAGTGTTATGTTGTACGCCTAATGCCATCACAGAATTCTGGAATTTCAGTTTCTGTTCTCACCTTCATACATGCACTAACATGTCGAATTGGTGACGTTTCGGATCGTTCAAGCTGTTCCATAGCAAATGGTTGGCTGAGAATGTCGCACAGAAAAAGTTACAGCGAAGTTGAGAGGAACAAGACAATTTGGAAAAAGAATGTGATTGACTTCAAGAAATCCACGATGTGAGAGGGCCATCCCATTAGCGCAAACCCCATTAATGGACAGAAGAAAAATGCCACTACAGAAAGATGTAATTGGCCACTTTAAACACATGGCACCAGATATCAAAAGCAGGAAAGATAGACTGAAGAAAATTTCCAGAGGTGAAGCTTTTGTGGACTGAACAACTGAACTTTCTGATCAGTCAGGGTGTAGAGATGATATCCGGTTTCTCTACTGCCTGACAAGAGTTATGCGCTTCCCTGATGAACATGGCCGATTCCCATTGGTGGAATTAAACAAACTTCAAAACATCGGCAAGGCTCGCTGGAATTCAAGAGCCATACTTGCAATTCTTGCCTTCATAATCATGCCAGATGCAAGGCGTAGGCTGAAGCGAGTTTGTATCTTCAATTGCACTGCATGGGCTGACCGATGGTTCTCAGACCAGAAGTTCCGTGTAACCGACTTTGCGGTGTTAGAGGAGGCTTTAGTGCCCTACCAATCAGCACTGGTATGTCTCAGAAAACACTGGAAGCAAGAGCCATCAAGAATTGATATCCCACGCAGAATTCAATGTTGTGAACGAGCAATCAAAGCGATGCAGGAAGTTTTTGCTGCATGTAAGGACAAGAGCAACGTTCCACTTCGATTCATCGTTGCTAACCAACACTGAAAATCATCATTTTTTGAGTTGTAATGGCCTATTTTATATTATCATTACCCTGATTATGTGTTTTGTTCCTGAGTTACTAAATAGAAAATTGCCTTTGGTTATGTTATGATTGAACAGATATTAACCTTACAACGGTATTATTCTGGTTGTTGGTAGGCTTTATAAAAATTTCATTTTGAGTCCGGGGTGACTTTTTTCAAAAATATGACCAAATGAAGGTCCATTCCTTTCATTACTACCAAAAGTTCATCAAAATATGATACAGGTTATAGAGGTTGTAAAAAAGTTTATGAATACTGTTCATACTATGGACTTCGTGTCTGCTCATAAACAAATAAATTAAATAACTTAAATTAAAAGTCTCATTGCCTGAAGCTACCATCTTTTTCAAGCACACTCTGTGGCCTACGTTCAGAACTGCTTGCGTGGCAAAACATTCCTTGCTTTGGACGTTTCTACCACGTCACAAAGCAGCACAAAAAAAATTATATTCAGGTTCACAAACAAGTGAGTCAAACGTGGAGCAAGCCAAAGCTGAAACGAGGTTCGCCCTTTAAAATTATTGCAGGCGCGACCAATGGCGTGTCACAACCACAAGTCAAAGCTCAAACGCAGCTGTGTGCTTCACAAATGCATTCAAACGTGACGCGCACCTGCTGTTGGATTCTGAACGCTTGAAATAGCCCTCTCAAGTTCTGACGACAAACGCATCAAAAAGCCTGACAAAATAAAAACCTTAGCTCATGGATACAGGGTGGGCTGACATGGTAAACCAACAGGAAAACAGACAGGGCGACAGGGGAACAGACAGGCTGACACGGGAGGCCTGGCAAAGTGACATGGGAGGTGACAGGGTGACAAGGGTTGCAGCAGGGTGACAGGGGTGGCGGCAGGGTGACAGGGGTGGCGATGGGGTGACAGGGGAGGCCTGGCAAAGTGGGGCAAAATGAACAAATGTCCTCTACTCTGCTACATTCAAAATTTTACAGCTAACAGTGAGAAAATCCTGCTAGATTTAGCAGCACATCATCTGAAATGGTAGCACTGCTGATCACAATCTTATGCCTTTTGTTACGAACTGTACAAAAAAAATCAAACAAGATTTTCTGGACACAGACAGCGTTCAAATGAAAACCTTTGCTTACTACTTATGGCAAATTTAACAAAATACTGACTTCTTAGACTCAACAAATCTTACATATAATGTAACAAATAAATTTATTAAAGAAGACCGCAAGGCCTCCAAAAGCACGGGGCCCGCAGCAATTGCTACATTTGCTACTATTTTTAATCCGGCACTGCACTAACCCTGACACTAACCCTAAAGCTAACCCCAACTAGAGTTGCCAGATCACTTGAAATTTTTTCAAGGATATTTTGTTTTTCAATGAAATACCGTGAGCTACTTTCCTGGGAGTCCCCAGGGGGAGAAACGGACATTATCTCCGCACCTGAGAATTGGGACTAAGAAACAAAAATTTTTAGTGAATCTGACGTCAGCATCTTGATTCCGATTAATTTATTTAATTCTTGCAAGATCACTTTATTTACCGGTACGGTACTCACAATACCCAAGATCCAGCTTCACTATTCTGGTGTAACGCATAGATGAGTTTGCAGTTCACTCATAACCACTCCTTCGTTTGCAACTTCATGTTGCCTAGCTTGTGAGCGCATTGTTCTACTGTTGCCCTTTGTTGGGTAACTAAAACATTGCAACAAATCTCAAAGGTTCACTTCAAGTTTCGATAGTTATTGCGTATTTCCGCATGTAATGGTTGACTTCAGACATCTTTGGCAGGTGATGCAGCGAGACAGTGACTACGTTAAGACGTACGTTTCATACTGTGTGAAAAGCAGCAGGGGTGAATCTGTAGCAATGCGTCCGCAAGTTTGAAAAATCCACTATAGTGAGGTTGTGACCACTGTGTCTGAGTGAAGAGCTTAAGCTACGCTTGTGAAAGCTTCTTTTCACACAGTACAAAACTACGTGGCTTGTTGGAAATACCTCTGTGAAAGGTTTGTCGGAACAAAGTTTTGTGTAAGCCTGTTTCGTTAAGGCTTAGTTCTGACCTCTCAGCGAGTACTAAGCGCAAAGCTATACTTGCTGTGGCGAGTTTTCATAATTCATCCGCTCAGTGTTTACGCCTGCGTGGTATTCTAATTTTAGTAAGTTCTAAAGTTGTCCGATAGTCGTGTTAAGATACAGGTCTATTTCTCATTATTTAAAACAGTACTGCGAGAGTGCCTAACTTTCTTGCTTTTTCACCGCTATGTTGATCTGGTCGTTGATTGTCTTAAAATATTACTTATTTTTAGAAATTGCTCGCAAAAATGGATATTAGGCAGTTCATGAAAAGAAAAAGCAGTTCTGATAGCCAAAGTGTAGAAAAACATTCGAACAAAAGATTTCAAAAGTGTGTTTTGTTTAACCAGCACAGACTAATGAGAGAACCGCAAACGTAGTCGGTGATAGTTCAAGTCCATTTCAGACTCAGTTGTGTGGAGTTCATGGACGTCGGAAGGATTTTTTCCAAGGGGGAACCACTAGGGGATTTTTACAAAATTTTTACAGGGTGGCCAAAAGTGGTGAAATTTATTTTTTCCCACTCGAAACTAAGAAAACAACCTTTTTTGGGGAAATTTTTAAAATCTAGGGCGCCAGCAAATTCGCTAACTTTCTACTCTTAAGCTGAAACTGAAAGATTATGAAATAACTTAGGAAAATTTGATTTTGATTTAAATGACTTCGTTTAAGTACCTAACGATTCAACTGAGCAACTGGTGTCGGTATGTGATGACCAGATTTTGTAAGTTGAAGAGTATTGAACCGTAATTGCTTATATTGCTGGATACGTTTGCTTTGCTATAAACAAAAAGTTGCAGTGCATTTACTGTAAAAGTCGAATGACTTGCGACTGTGGTGATGACCAGTACATTATGCTTCTTTTATTATAGACAGTTCGCAGGGTAGTATTTTATTTCAGTCAATAGAAATGGTTCGCATTGCTTTGATAAGCTACTTAGTTTTCATTAAGCTTTGTGAAAGTGACGAGTATCACTGCATCAGAAGTGTTCTCCTCAACGCGATTTTGCTGTTAAACTAACGCAATAGGTCTTGGAAGCCGAAGAGTTTCCTATTTTTCGTTGGGCAAGTGTCAAAGCAACCATAATTCGCGTACAATAACAAAGATGGCTTGTTGGATTTGTCCAATGTTCCGCTGAATAATTATTGCTTCAATAGAAATGATCAACGTATCTGTGATAAACTATCAAAATAGGGAAAACTTCAGACGTTTAATTTGATTTGAAAAATGTAAACACTCACTGCAAGCTTAAAAAGACAGACATTTCAAGCTGAATGTTGTGATTACATCATTGAAAGTGTGCATAACTATAGTAACGTGTGGTGGAAATCGAGGAATTTGTGCAAATCTTTGCAATGCCGGTGCAGACTGCATTGGAAAGAAAAAATCGCGAAAATCAGTCCCGCAGCACTACTGAATGCTGGGAAAACGCCCATGGTTGCCAGATCTACTTTTTGCCAAGGGGCCAAATCTAGTCCAGAAAAGTGCCAAATAAGAGCCAAACTCTAGCACAAGGGCCCAAAAAAAGGCCAACTATTTTTTCCAATTTTTACAGCAATTACAAAGTCAAATGGACCAATGTTTAGTAATTTATTAAATCGCAATGTTCCTCTATCACAATTGTAGTTTAACAGCAAAACAAGAGCATGATGAAAGATCGCAAGGGAACAACTTAATTTCCATTTGGAGCTAGGCATACACTGAGATAAATTTACTATCCTCGATAAGTATTAGAAGGATCAACAACAATCTGAACAAAACCAACAAACATGTGCACCACCTGAATAACAGTAGGGTAAGTACTAAGGTAGGTAACATCACAGTTCTCACTGCTACCTCTACATCAGCAGCAAGTAGCAGGTAGGCTACTCAGATGGACTTCCTTTCACATTAACTCAGAAAATCTAAGGATCCTAACAATTGAAAACCTTGAAAATATAGGAATATGGTGAAAATCTGCAATTAATTAGTCAAAAAAGTGAAAAAATATAGCTTCTCAGACAGGAACCAGGGTGGTCAGAACTAAATTCTTGCAAGGGGCCAAATCTATCCTGAAAAAGAGCCAAAGGGCAAAACGAAAACTTTGGGGCCAGGAAGTGTTATTTGGGACCAAATTTTTGAAATTTGGTCCCAAAAGAGCCAACGTGGCAACCCTGCAAACGCCAGCCAGGCAGACGGTTCGCTGTGACGTAGGTACGTTTTTTGACTCACGCTGACAGAGCTTGAGCTTGTTGGCAAACATGGGGAAACCCCTTCACGTAGCACGCCCACGAAAAAAACATGTTTTATGCAAATACCCAGAATGAGAACTTCACTGTACGTGCTGAGGCAAAGACATGATTGTTTTAATTTGAGCTGCTCTGTGTTTGGAACCTGAAGAACAGTTGGCGTGTTCGTTAGCTACGCGTATTTTAGTGACAACAACTGTTTCAAACAACCTGATATTTCCTTGACTTTCGATCAAACACTCTTTTGTATGATATGCAGTGCATTTGGTCCATGTGCACAACATGTTTATTCAGCTGGATCGTATGGATAAGCACTTCAGCAGGAAAAAAGTTACGCAGCCCAAATCAGTGCGTGTCCTGCGTCAATTTTAAGAAGACGTTGCTTTTCGACATGATCTTCGTGCAAAGCGACCCAAGCAACGAGATTATGGGCTATTCTGAGCATTACGTGATTTGATCAAAACCGACTGCTTTTGCCTTGATCATGTTTCAAAAGCCCCGAACACCAAACGTGCGTCATTCGTGGTAATTCCGCAACTTTGCGAGCAGCATGATCGATGGAATTGTGCGTAAGAGCAAGAATGTAACTTTTCTGCAGCAATTTGATCTGAATGAAGTCACGAGTACCGCAGTAATGCTACACAGAGGTTATGGATATGGCTGAGCATTCATATGCTGAACAATTAAGAGCAGAGTACTATATGTAAAAGCATTAATAAAGATCAGGTGATTTTAGGCACATATCTGAAAGGCAGGACAGTCAAGGTAACAGGGCTTAACAGCCGAAAAAGACAATCAAATCTCGATAAACGCAAGTTTACAGGTTTTTATTTTTCCAAAATTGCTCCACCGAGACCGACAAACACCTTTGTGCAAAATTGCGTGCGTTTCGATCAGGTTCGTCGCGTCTGAAGGATGTGGTGGTACTAAGAAACGATCAGCATCGGTATCATTCGCTGTTTAGTGTTCAAGTGTAAAATTGCAATTTTGGCGGGGTTCCCAAATTCTTGCAAATTTTCTGAATTTTCGCGTGGTCTGATATAATTTAATCGAAAGAAATGATGACCCTTGAATTTTGGGGAGAATTTCTTCCACCTCCAGCGTTTCGCAGGTTTTGTCTAATTACTGCGGTTAGACTGCAGTTTGGAATGTGGTCCTTTGGGTTCACTCTTCCCAGAAGCACAAACGCAACTGCACGCCAGCCGTCATTCCCGCCGCTGTACTTGCTATCGCCGAGCTCATTTTGATTGCATATCGCAGGGAATCAGATGTACAGCAACAACATTCGTTGTCAAAGATCGCGGCTCGGTGTTTTTGCGGTAAATACAATATTTTACTAATAAAAAAGAAATTTGGGTAGCATATCAAATGTCACGGTAAGCGCTTCGTTCTTTTGTGCATTTGCAATGATCGCACGGATAACAAGCAAAGGTGTGGTTCCCACAAATCGATGTCAGCTTGTTATGAGCATCTCAAACAACGACGTAAGCTTATATCGAAACCGTTTGTTGTTTGAAAACGAAAGCGGGCAGAGCAATAATATGGAGTTCTAACAAGAAGATTCATTATAATAGTTGAAATAGGTTAAAATTCTGCGGCTAACAGCAGCGACTATTTTCAGCCTTAGACTTTCAGTAAAAACTTGGAAGTCGTCACGTTTATACCTCATTGGTCGTTCAGCATAACACTCACACATGCAAACATCATTTCCTAAAAATGCAAATGGCCGCCGATTGACCAGCAATTCCGATTCAAATATCTAGTAGTGTCACGTTTTATGGCAACATCTTTCAAGCTTTTTTTGTCGCATGTCCTCTGATTTTCAAAAATATCGCACGACCTACCGTGATTCGCTTCATGTCTGCACAGAAAATTAAACAAAAAGTAAAGCAGGTACTTCACTTCATATTGATTCAATAAATTTTATACCAAAGTATCATCACGCCCGATCAAAAAATTCACTGTGCGATCCACATTGACAAAATTTTGTCTAACTGTTCTAACCACGCCGTTACTGGCTGAATGACAAATGCGACGAGTGACATCATAAAATGGCATGTCAGAAGATAAGCAAGTGCAACTGTTGCCTCGAGGATATAAATTACGTCACCCAGTGTTTTAAAAAGTATTTCGCAGCCGACAAGTATGTCATCCTGCAAACATTTTTCGATCGGAATGGAACGTACCGATCATTACAAAACACACTACGCTCATATGTACAGTGGTTTCTTCCCATCCTCCATTGCAAAGTGATTGTTGCATGTAGAGAATGCCTGTTGACCACTTTCGATATCAAGTGGCATTCAACTGCTAATTCAGAAGAGCTTATTACTTGCATCAAACCAGGTTGAACATTACGCAACGTTTGTGGCCCAGTTTCTGTTTTCACATAGTTATTCGAAATGGCCGAAACTGATCTATGCTAAGCCAGACCTATGGATAAGGATACCCTGAACAGAAACGGCCCGATGGTCAGAACAAAATATGCTACCATCGCATTGCATGGTAGCTTTTGTTGAAGCAAGAGCTGTTTCAGCATTACTTATAGCGCACAAACTTGTTATTTTACCAGCAGAACGCTCACAACGGAAAACTTAACCAATGAAGAAGTTTTGTATGAAAAGTATCTTGCTTATTTGCAGTTTCATATGTGGGTTGTTCGTATAAGAATTCCTCATCGAGTAACAACTATGGCTTCGGCATTGGGTCGATTTTGTAAGATGCGGTCATCTGATCTGCAATTGCATTCAGTGATTCGCTGACTGTACCTGAACAACGTCAGTTTTCTTTTCGACGCAATATGTTTCGTGTGACGTTTCAAACGTCACTTTTGATAATGACGTGCACCCGAAAACATCGGAATTTTCCTTTGGCTATGAGACATCAACAACGAATGAAAACTAGTGTGCAGAAAAACAAGACGGCACAAAAACCGCAGCAGCGCCTTCAGCAAGCGAAAAACACGCAAGAGAGCATAAGATTTCGCTGCGTCAATGGAAAGATGCGATTTACCTAATTGGTAAGCCTATCAGTCCTAAGCAGAAGTAAATGACAGCTGAAAACCGCCCTTACCGACATTGAGACAAGCTTGACAGCTACGCAAATGGGATACAGTGACGTATAGTCAATGACACCATTGGTTGAACATAACCGCGAACAATGCAATGCAGGCGTATTGCAACATCATGACGCTTTGCTTACGCAAAATCAGCTCCTTTCACTAGCTTAGCGCAGTGCAGCCATAAGTAAACATATAAAAGTCGGGAAATTTTCAGAATGCAATAAGCAGCACTAAATAAAAGTTATGGCCGCAGAAAAATCGAGGACATGAGCAGTGTCGCGTGATATGCAGTTGCACTTCAACCAACTGAGAATGGCGTTTTTTTCGACATTGAATTGCAAGAGCAAGCTGCTGTCAAACGCAAAAACAACGGAAATAAGAGAAAATCAATTTCAGGGAGCACAGATAAAGATTAATGGTGGCGTTGGTTCAGAAATACCAAGGCTGTTTCCTGAAAAATTGAATGTCAAGTATTAGCAAAACGTAACTTAGCTAATGCGCCCATTTTGCAGTCGTTGGTAACCAGCAGGATGCCAACGCTTGAGCTGAGCTTCTTGTCAGGGAGGTTGACTCTCTCAGCAACAGGGCGGTTGCACTTTACAAATCGGTCGTAGATATTGCAGCCCCTCCAAGAGGTGCGAACAGCAAGACAGAATTACCACAGTCTTCACGTTGCATGACCTCACTGATTTGAAAGTATGGTTGAATCCGTTTAATTTTGGGCGAGCTTTTAATAGATTGGTTTATTATAGCAAATCGTAAATCCATTTATGTTCGAATATACTATGAAAACTGTCGTTGACATTTTATCCATCTTGCTTTCACATGAATTTTCAAACTTCTATGACAGGCATTAATGTATCAAATCAAAATTGCTATGCGATACAAGAACAGGTTGACGTGATCTTGCTTTACCTTTCCTCCTTCAAAGCAAAAGTTATGCATGAGCACATTACGGTTTCAGTGATGGAAAACACAGTCATTTTGTCTATAGCAGTTTCAAGTCACAAATCGTTATTGCATTGTGCAATTCTTGACAAAAAGACCTGCGCTAATTTTTTTCAACGTTTATGGTCAGACAAGTAATAACAAGTCACTGCGCATACTGACTCGAGTGGAGTTATGCCATTTTGTTCCTCCAAAAGACTGGAGTTATGTCGAGACAGGGCTGCAACTAGCTAGCTGATATTTTCGGAGGGGAAATGATTGTAACTTGTTTGCACTATTTTCAGGGGGAAACGGCTGTAACTTGTTGTACCTAACAACTAAACATGTTGAAAATTTCGTGGGCGGGGACAATAGGTCCGGTTGCCCAACCCTGGTTGTGGACCTGTTTCGAGACATACAAAACGCGAGTCAAGTCGGACTCGAGTTGAATCAATGACTCGCTTGGCAGTAGTGCAACCAATAATTTTGTTTGAGAGGAGCAGTCAATGACATGGTCAATCACTGACGTCTTCTTGAGTCCGACTTCCTTCCGTTTGTTTTCTAACAGTTGAAAATTGGTGTAAAGCAACATATTCAGGAACCGCTGGTTCAAAGCAACACACCCAGCACTTGTTCATTTACAATTACAATAAATGAATGTTCACGCATTTCTTTAGTTGATAGAATAGAAAAGCGTCAATCAAATAATCGTATTTTTCTTTCTGTTCCTTGAATATATGACCACGTCGGAAGAATTGTTGCAGATATTCATCAAAGCAACCTTAGTTTATGACGAAAAAAGAAATAAAATATAATAAACTATTGCATATCTATTGCCTCACTTTAGATAGGATTGATGTATTTTTCAAACTGATTGAAAACATTTTGACCTCAATCATCGCCGCATGAGTCTCAACACTCCGAAAAACCAACAGAACATTGTACAAATGGTTGCCAATAAGCAGATGCCAACCGGCAGTCAAGAAGCAACGGAGGACTTAACCGTGCAAGGTAAGTTTGCCACTTAGCGGCTGTATTTTTCAGGAACAGATAGGACGCTTTTGATATTGTTTTCCTCAGCTGGTAAAAAATCAGTTCGTGTTTCATGAAATACGCAGATTTTGATTCATGGGTCCCACAAACCACTCTGTGGACCCCCGTTTTCAAACATGTTCAAAACCATAGAAAGGTAGCTTATTAGGACACCAGCCAGGTATTAACAAAACCCCAAATTTGTATTGAAATGCAATCCTTTTACACTGAAAATTTTGCTTGGGATCGCCTCTCAGTGTCAAAGTAACTTCCTTAAAGTAGCAGGATGTTCTCTGTACAGAATTTTTTGCAATGTTATTCAGAACCCTGAAAAGTTTTTGAAAATCCATACACAAATAATTACTGGACATTAAACTTATTACCACAGGAATATCGCTCAAATGAAAAAAATGGAATCGTTACATCTTATATGGTTACGACAAAGTGGACTGCTGGTGGTCCACCTGGAATTCCTAGTGGTCCAGAGAGAGTTCCATAAACCCCTGATAAAACGTTCCTACAAGTTGTAACCTTTATTCTGTACAATAAATTATTTAAGACCATCTATGTGCAGGGGCGTAATGAGGGGGGCACAATTCCCCGGGTGTCTAATCACTACGGGGGCACCGAATCACATCCGGGGGCGCCAAATGAATCCGGGTGGCGCCGAAAAGTCCCAACAATGTCGTATGTACATTCTTCCATACAGTACATTTGCTTCCGAAAGATATCAGGTTCGAAGATGGGGTCGACAAACTTGCTTCTTGGCCCGGAGCCATTTAACCTTGTTACGCACCTGTCTATGTGCAATAGAGTTTCGACCAGTTGTTCATCAGGTGTCAGTATACCAAAATGGTCCATCAGATGTTTTTTCAACGAGATGGTCCATGGGTCAAAAAGGTCGAGAACCACTCTAGCCTAGGCTGGATACCTGAAAGCAGATGCACGCCAAACGAGGCCAGGTTGGTGAACTAACAAGCAAAGCAAGGTGTTTTGAGAAGCAGTTGTACTGCCAAATAAAACGCAGGCATCAAGGCATGTATTCACCAAATACTTCGCCTGTCTAGCCGCTTACAAATAAAAATAAACAATCCTCTGGTGTGTTGATGTTTGGAAAAACTACAAAAAATGTTTACCCAAAAGTATTTACAAGGATTACAGTTTAGTAAAAGGTCGCATAGTAGCATCCCAACGTTAATATTCAGACCGAAACCAGCCATAAGCTTTCCTGTAACACATGGCCAGGCAACTTTTATACGACTCCAGGTTCTATGACTGTTGCAATGCAAAATTTTGAATATTTTAACTTTCGAAAAGTTGTTGCTTTTTTTCAAGAAAAGATCGAAAAGTTGATGTTCGAAAGTTGATGTTGCAACATGGAAAAGTTGATGTTGCTTTTTTTCAAGTTTTTGTGCAAGTGACTTTATTATGGTGTTCTTTGTACAAATGTAAACAACGTTGGGCACCATTTGCCTGGATTTTTAGCATTTTTCCCAGATTTTCAGGGATTTTACCCGGATTGTCGACAAACCAAAACTTTTGCGGGTGCGCTTGCACCCCCGCTTTCTACACCATTTATATGGTGCACTGTCTTGTAAGCGTAAAATTTTAGATGGGAACACTCTGGACTCTTCTTTGAAGACAGTTTTGGGATAGATCACAAATTAAAATATTGGTGAAAACACGAATGCGATTCTGATGTAATGCATAAATTCAATTAACGCTGTTGACTTGCATAGAGGCAGAAAAAGACGCCCAAACCATTGCATATCAAACTTTTGTTTATCAATGCTTCGTAATATTTGTTATGAAGAATTTTCATAACTACGTTTGTATTGGTAAATTTATATTTTTTATGTATACGTTCCCAAACGTCTCGGTACAATTTTCTTCGATGGTATTGAAAACAATGCCAACTAAAAAAACAAAGTAGTTTGGAGACCCTGCTCTAGTCCAACAAAAAAAATTCAATCGTTAACCGCACACTGATTCCTCTTTTTCCAAATCCGGCTCTGACACATCGTCAGCTGCCATCTGTACAATTGGTTTGGAAAAAAAAATTTACAAAACAAAACAGTTGACATGTTACAGTAGCAAAGACTAAGTCAATTTACTTCAACTTAATCCAGGGGTCTCAAACTCAAATTGCTCTGAGAACCAAATTTGGACTTACAAAGTAATCCGAGGGACGCATTATGACGATGACCCAACAATCACGGTACCTGAATCGTAATAGAAAAAGGGTTTACATCTAATTTCTTGCGAAAGGTGTTGTTAGTAATAGACAAATCATTTCTGGCAGTCTCTACGTTCGTTTGAAAGGAACTTGTTCACTCGCTGGCCAAGAACTTTTAAACACCGGTGAATAACCTATATAACTTAAATGTTAAGTATTTGAAAATTCTCAAAGCATCGCGGGCCGCACAAAATGCCCTTGCGTGCCACATGTGACTCGCTGGTCGCATATTTGAAACCCCTGACCCAATCGCTTGTATTACAGAAGTGACTGCTGCGCATGGAAGCAACCAACAGACCCTGGAAAACATGGGATCGAAACACAACCGCAAAATTCTTCAAATGTCAAAAAAGATCGCAGTAATACTTGTATTTTGCATACAAGTCTTTCGCCTGGTCTGCGTGCTCTTGACATTTTTCTTCGTGTTTGTCTCATTACTTATATACGTAAGTTTGGATGACCGCTCATCTTTTGGACTCATTTGAACTTTACGATACATCTTCTGCAGAGCCCTGATAAACTAAGTTCTGGCGGTAAGGGTGCAAGTGGTCGAACATTTTTTTGCGCAAATAAATACTTTTGATTTACGTAACGCTCTCACGGCTTAAGATTGAGTACAACAAATCATATGTAGCAAGCATTGCGATGAAGATAATTAGATTGCTGTGCACCACGACGATATAGGTTTCCTTAAGTATTACTGAACCAGAGAGCATACATGTTGGGAATTTCATTCAGCAACGCACAAGCAAGTTTATGCCTCATGACGACCTGCTGAGAAATACATTCGTGCTCATGATAACCGTGAGCCAACACGATCATTCTGCTTCCACATGTGCGAGTATGTTCGCAACACACAAATTACCTCAGGCCAGAACTTCGAATTAGGTCTGAATGAATTTCTAGTAGCTTCTTGTAGAAACAGAAGAACTAATGCAGTTGATTGTATGTTTGCCAGGAGGAAGCTCTGGTTTTATTAGATCCACCTCCATCCCAAACAAATTCAAGATTTCTTACGCCCGAACTGAATAAGCGTAAGTGAACTTGGTATCAGTAACGCTCCATTTCTGCAAATTTCATTTGCTTTTAAATGTAGAATCACACGACATGTAAAATGCGTTGTGAAACTTCGAAATCGGAAGACTGCCTCTCACATGTCGTGGTTTGGCTCGACTGCAATCAAATCCTCTTGATACCTTTAAGGAACTCGAGCCGCTTGAGTGGCTTCGACTTTGTCCAGTCACAACTTGCCGATCGATAGAAGTAGAGAGCTTTTTAATCCCTCTACGGATTCGGGAAGTCTTCTAGTTTCGATTTTAAAAAATTGGGAAATTTTGGATTTTGGTATTTTTGCGGATGACTTTACAATCGGGGCAGGTTTACACATTTTTGGTCGATGTTACCTGGTGTCAACCCAACGAGAAAATCTTTTGGCTCAAAATTTTTTTCGAAATTAGATTATAATCCAAGTCTTTAGAGCTCTTGATCGATATGTAGCGCTTCTGGTGCCAAACTTATGACTCAAAAACAAATTTTTGGTTTTCATCAAAAACCCACAAAGATAAACTTGACCAATTTGAGAAAATGCTATAACTCGCCAGCCGATTGAGCTAGAGAGCTGTTCAAACCCTGAAAAGACTCGGAAAGTCTTCTTGTTTCGACTAAAAAATATTGGGAAGATTTAGATTTGAGGTTCTTTGTGGGTGACTTCATATTAGGGATAGGTTTAGGCTTTTTTTGGCCTACGTCATCAGGCCCTGGGTTCCAATCCCATGCGTCAATTTTTGTATCTTTAAAACATTCTAGGTGGAAATCTTCATCTTTAAAGCTCTTGATTGGCGTTCTAGCGTTTGTGGTTGACCTAAAAAACACAAAATAAATAAACAAAAAATTAATAGGTAAAGAAAAAATTAATAGTATAATTTGTTGATTTTAGACCAGTGTTTCCTAATCTTTTTTGGCTAGAGCCCCCTTTTCTGACGAACAAATTTCTATCGCCCCCCTACCATGCCTAGCACACATATCAACACAATTTTTTCGTGCATTTCACTATAAAACTTAATTTAGTAAAACGCTAAGTTTTTCTTTACAAGTTACTTGCATACATGTTTGTTGATGATACTGTTTTTTTAAGACATTTGGTCACTCAAAGTTAGTAAGACAACATAAATGTAATTATTAACTGGGTCTCCTATCCCCCCCCAACCGCCCATTTCTGCTTCACCGCCCCCCTAGAGCTTCTCACCACCCACTTTGGGAACCCCTGTTTTAGACCATAGCTTCCAAACCACAAACCAAGGGCTCTAAAGAAGCGGATTTTCGCCTAGTTTGTATTTTAAAAGAGAAACAAAAAATGCCTCTTGGGATTGGGATCCAGTGCCCGATGGATGTGGAACAATTAAAAGCATAAACCTACCGCTTTTGTGACGTCACCCACAAAAAACAAAAATCCCAACTTCCAATTTTTTTTATCGAAACGAGAAGACTTCCCGAATCCGTAGAGGGTATGAGCAGCTCTCTATCTCTATCGGTCGGCAAGTTATAACTAGACAAATCACACCCGCTATTGTGGCTTTGCGGTACTTAAAGGGTACGAACGACCGCACTGGAAAATGATGAATCTCTTTAAAGTTGCGTTGGTTGCTTGAACTAAATTTGACTGAATCAAACAAACAATTGCTTAACTGCATGACTGAATCAACCACTCATTGTGTCAGCTAACCAGCAGCTTGCATTGAATGATGAAGGTCCACAAGGAGTCCAAATTGAATAATACTGGCTTTTTGCAGCAACGTACGCGACTTTACACAAGGTTCAGGATGTGATCGGCATATTGTTGCCAGTGGCAGAAGTTTTATATTCTATATTTATCATCTACATTGTGATTGGACCACTTTCTCCACGGATCACGTATGGACAGTGGTTCAAGTGGCTGTTCAAGTGAGTTCACCTTTTCTACAAGCTATTAGGAACTTACTGCACACACTTGATTTTGCGATTTGCGTGTTTCTGCCCATGGCGAATGTGTTACGTTTAAGCTCCTTTGGTGTGGACCGTTTGTTGCTGAATAAACGTTTATATTTCAAGACAGAGCTACTTTCATTTTGACCTTTGCCCTATGTTTCTAGCGTTGGCTGACATTAAATCTGCCTCAAATAGGATCTGTAGCTTTATTCCCCGAGGGTGTGGACACTGACACAGGTTAAACCAGACACAGATGAAAGCCTGACATTCCGTCAAGGCAAATTATGAAACACATTTTCACCAACGTTTGGTATCGCTAACTCTGAACTAACGCAATTGATGGACATCATAAAAACTGGTGGTGGTGGAGACGGTATGAGATACCAAAGTATGATGAAGTAATGTTCCAATAAAGTTGATCTTCACTCGCATTGGTAACTTTATCTTTCACAACATTTAATGATTTGTGATTCAAGTTTTGGCCAACAGCAGACTAAAAACGGATACCAAAACAACTTTTCTTTATGTTCTGCTAAAGAATCAAATTCTTAATGAAGAATCAGGCAGTTATTTTTAGCACGTCGGATAGCATACTTTTCACAATATTGAAAGTTTTCTCATCTTTTACCGTCGAAGGAATTGCGTCTGTCAGGCAGGTTTTTGATCTCGCACTGGCAAAACCTCAAACGAGCAATTCTGATTTTGGCAACCTTTAGATACTTTATCTGGATACTTTAAAGCAGTGGCTTTCAACTTGGGGTCGTGACCCCCAGAGGGGTTGTGAACATTTCTGGAGGGGTGGCTAGTAGATATTCAATGCAAACAGCTACGTTACATTTGCTTTATTAAAGTTTAAATGGAGATCGTTAGGTTATAATGGTTGCTATAATGGGTCGCCGTACGAAAAAGGATGAGAACCACTGCTTCAAAGCTAACGGTTTGCCTTGTGGTAAATGAAACTTCATTTATAAGTGGTGAATATTCGAGAAGAAACTCATTTTAGCATCAGAGCTTATGAGCAAATTTGGAACAGTAATAAAGGTGCCACTGGTGCTGAAGCTTCAAACAAAGGAAAGATTTAACATCCGCGGTTTTTAACCATTAGTTTTGTTTAACCTGAAAATGAGTGTTTTTGATGTCCTCACGTTTTGCGCAGACTTCGCATATTTTGGATGCGAGTGCTCTGGACATCCACAGCAATCGCATACGCCATTCTTATGATTAAAGTACGTGAGATGAAGTTCAAAGAATCAGGCAATACAATGTACGTGGACAACGACCTGGTCAAGGTCGGGTTAGCTTTCACTACACTTGAATATGGCAGCCTGGGAGTGGTAGAAAGTGTCTTAAAAGTTATCAAAATGGACACATTTGAAAAACGATTACAAGCTTACGAAAGCGGAATTGTCGGACGATGGAGAAAGCTGTGTAAGCTGTCGTGTTATCTGGGAACGGTGGCATTTTCTCTTCGCAATTTCTCGATGACGATCTACTTTGCTGTCCTGTCAACAGTAGACTTGACTGTTACCCATCAGAAAATATTTCCACTAACGCCATTCGAGCGTGCTCAGCTACGTATGCTGCAGAGTGCGATGTTGGTGCTGCAGGTTTACATCACTCTTATACGTGGAAAATTTTGTTCGTTCTTCCTGAAAATATTTCTCTCCAACTTCTTAACGGAGGAAGACGACCAACAACTCCAAGGGAAGCTGCAAGGAATGCTTCATGTTGAAACAGAATCGAAGGATAAACAGATAAAACTCTTGAAGAGAGACAAATCGCTTCATCATGCAGTGTAACCAAGCGATTTATTCGTTTGTGATTGAAGGCATGGGCGTCGGAAGGATTTTTTGCAGAGGGAGGCAAGAGTGGATATTTCCAGAGGTGCAGTAGCCAAACGGATTTTTCCAAGGGGAGGCAGAAGTGGTGAAATATCATTTAACCCACTTAAAAGTAATAAAACGGCCTTTTTTGCTGAAAATGTCATAAGAAAATTTCAAATTTCTAAATCCAGGGGTGGCCGAGGCCCCTCTACCAATTCCTTCCGATGTACATGATTCAAAACTTGACGGTCAGCTAATTGGCTCTAAAACTTGCTATTGCCTTTTTCTTCGCCGTAACGATTGAATATTTTGCTTGTGTTTGTTTAAAAATTTCCCCTCGTTTTTGTAAGTTAAAAGTTCCATTCTACTTTCTAAGCAGACACAAACGAGTTGTATATAGTTACGTCATACATTAGTCGCGTAAGCATACTACGCAGCAGACATTTGGCAAGGCCAGTGTTACGCCTACCTTATACTGGCAAGCAAAATTATAATGTATGTCCGTTTTGTTTCATCAAATGTCTTCCAGTGTGTAGAAAAAAAAGGTTATGAGATAAGAAAGACGAGGCAATTGTAAATGCTTAGATGACTAAACTTTTGTGCTTTTCACGTCCTTTTGTATTAAATGTTCTATTTATTGAATACACTAGTTTCTTTCGAGAGCGTCAGAACTAGTACAAAAAGTTCATTTCAATCTAGGTTGTAAGAACAAAAAATTCAGCCTCGACCGAAAGAGGGTAATAAAGAAAAAAGGTTAAGAACCACTGCACTAGAACCTAACAAAAAAACTCAGTTGCTCGTCGAACATGAATATGCACCAATATACACAGTATCTACATTCTACGTATATCATTATAAATTGCTTACGTTACTGAAAACGTTAAAAACGGAAATGGACAAAATTTCAAGACATAGTCAAGAAAATACAAGTGACAACTAGATTGCGGAAGCAGTTTGCTGCCAACGCAACACAAAAATTTTATTCAAAGTTGTCATCGATCTTTACGCTGCACCGAAAGCCTATTTTCAGTTCACCTTAAAGTTACAGTTGACACTGACAGGCTAGGCTTTAGTGTTCTTCACTGCAATCGCTCAGAAATGTCACACTGATTTAGATGAAAACGATTTTTTGATATTAATTGACTGCTCGTACGAATCAGACTGACGCAAGCACCACTGTTCACCGCCGTTGTTCAAGGTGGCTTCACACAGAATCCGGTTACGTTTACGAACCGGCTTATGGCCATCGGCAGTCTTCACACATGCTCCGTTGGCCGTGTCCGGCTGAATTTTATCCGTTTCGAACGGCTTAACGACTTACTTAAACTTGGTTTAAGTAAGCCGGATTGCCATGGTTGTCGGTGATTGTGTTCTTGCTGCAGGTGTTAAGACTGCCGTTGGTCATTAGCCGGTTCGTAAGCCGTAACCGGATTCTGTGTGAAGCCACCTTAACGTTTAAGTCAAACAATCTATGCTGTTGCAATAATACTAACAATAGTGACAGCGTTTCATCGTTGCACAACAAAATAAATTTAAGCTTTTTTAATAGAACGTATTGCAGGTTATTCTTGTGAGTTATGAAACAAGAATTGATCACATCGATAGCAACAGCTCAGGAGGAAAAGAGCTAAGCATTGCATAAAAGCTTTCGAAGCTTTTCTTTCAGCTAAAACATTGTTACTGCAATTGCGTTAATTCACCGGAAATTGAGCTGACCGCTTATGACTTAGCAGCTTACGATTACAATACCGAAGCCACCTCGGATTGGGAAAGTAGCTTTGTTTTTGAAGTTTCTGATTGACATAAATTTACACGTATATGGAGGAGGTTCATTTTGTCAATAATGAACAAATAATAATTTACAAAAGATTTGTTGACTTGGTACAATGTGACATAACTCGAAACAATGATATTATGTAAGATGGGGGTAGTAAAAGGAGAGGGCCAAGCCCACCATTATATGGTTTTCAGTGGGTGCAGCCAGCGCAGCCAGTGTAGCTGGGATTTCCCCAGCCTCCCTAACCCTACACTCATTTTTAAAAAATTATTTTCATATTTTTTGCGTTATAATATTTTTCATATTTTCACGTTAATTTTTTCAATTTTTAATTTCATATTTTCGAGATAACTTGTGGGAGGTTTTGTCTAAGTCGGTCACTTCATGCTCTAACCCGTCCTCTGATTGTGGAAGGTCGAGACGTGCCAGGGCATGGCACGTTTTAATCCGATAAACAAATATTCACGCAACCCGGCAAGATCACTTCACTTGAACATCACTCAATAACCATGTGGATATATCAAAGCAAAACGCATCGACAACCTGCTAACTTCATCAATCTCCTTTGCGCAGCATTCGCCTTTGAACGTTTATCGTGTTTTAACAAAAGCAAACAGGCAATTACGCATTACGATTGCTTTAACGTAAAGCATGAAGCACTTTCAGTTAGACAGCTTCACCCTTGTTCTGTGACAAAATTAATATAACCGTAACATTTTTGCAGAGCAGCGTTTTTAACAAAATTTGTCTACCTTTCCACACCATCGTTAACATTTCGTTACAACTTCTTTTAACGAACGTAGCAACTACCGCAAAATTATTTTCATAATTAATTTCATATTTTAAAGATAGCTTGCAACTTTTCTTTGGTCACCGCACCGCTCCATTTGTGGTGAAAAGGAATGCCACTTTTTAAACAAATACACCACCTGTGCCCCAACTTGTAACGGACTGTGTTGCAAAAGGGCATGCCCAAACATGTCAGTTTTTCATCTTATAAACAAACATGCACGTAACTGGCGCCGACTGACTTCCGTCGGTCACGTCACCTGACAGAGGATGGTGTAGCGCTTTACGTTCACGTCACAATATATGCAGCGATCCATTGCAAAG
>Ga0210059_1004062_pt1 | contig 23560 bp, 7 predicted proteins | sample Ectturendosymbi2_FD_188042 | JGI IMG/M metagenome (GOLD analysis project Ga0210059, IMG submission 188042) | Ecteinascidia turbinata endosymbiont from Florida, USA - Sample 2 (SPAdes) (version 2) | ecosystem: Host-associated > Tunicates > Ascidians > Unclassified | place: Key West, Florida...
TGCTTTTTCGTTTCATAAACTGCCTAATATCCATTTTTCGAGCACTTTCTACAAATAGTCATAATTTAAGAATAATCAACGGCCAGAATAACACGAGCAGTGAAAAAAATAAGAAACTTAGACACTCTGGCAAAACTGTTTCAAGCAATGAGAAGTAGAACTATATGTTGACAAGACTATCGCACAACCTACTAAAGTTGGAACACCACGCAGGCTAAAAAAACTGAGCAGATGGATTACGAAAACTCGCCACAGCGAATGTAGCTTTGCACTTACAGTAGTGCTCACTAAGAAGTCCGAATAAAACCTTAACGATAAAGACCAATTCCCACAAGTCTGGAAAGACGTATTCTAACAACCCACGTATTTTTACACTGTGTGAACCCTTTCTGTCCCGGACGGGCCACTTAGTGGCTCAAACCAGTGGGCAAAAATCAAAAAATAAAATTTAATGCTTTTTGACACGCTGACTCTTACATAGGCAGTGATTGGCGGACAATTTTTTGGTTGCTATGGGCAAAAATCAAGATATTTTTTACTACTGCTTGTTTGGCAATCTATGCAGATCATTCTCAATTCTTATGCTACCACCACGCCACTTCCTACCCCCGATATTCTCAATAAATACCATTACTGTTAAAACCATTTTTGCCAAGACAACACGTTCAATTATGGACATACAGTCTTCCCGAATACTTGTGATGAGGTCTGAGGAGGCGTTGTACAACTTCTCTGGAAATGACACTTTTTTACCGTTAATGTGAAAAAAGAAAACGCTGGAATGGCGCAATCAACTTCTGTAGTCAGGTTCTTCAGACACATTTTCCGGCTAATGTTTGTTATACAGCAGAACTTGTCTGATTCGTCATCGTTTAATTAGTCAATCCGCTTAGTTTGTTACTTTTTCGTCGGTCCCGGCAGAATTCCTATCTTTTGTGTACATTTCTGTTCGTCTTATTCGTCACCTCTTTCTATCCCTGAGGAGCATTTTGTTCGGCTAATACCTCACTTGCTGTTTCGTTTTTGATGTCTGAGCAGCTAGGACGTGTGGGAATTCAAACAAATTAAGGATATTTATCTGAGAATTGTTGTACCTCGCAATCTGTTTTATCGAATTTATACACGAGGTGCGAAGCGCGAACCGTCTCCCCATTGAATGAACGCGAGAAGTCTTTGGGGTTTGTTAAAGATTTAAAAGGTGCTAGATTAAATGGAGGATTCCAGATTGAGTAGAGGAATTAATTGTTGTATTCAACCATAACGTCATAAACTTGTATTTACTGCAAATAAGAGCACTATGTAATGAAGTATGTATACGAGCTTTTATGATAGAGTTTACCTGTTTGCATAATTCGTCACTTTTGTCTAATCCCCTTGAGGTGACGAATTAGGCAACTTCTACTGTAGTATGAACATCAGCACCACTAAATCACAACTGTACCTGCTTTTGCATAACAACTTTTATTGTACATTCTTAATGATATTTTTGCATCGATTTTCATCCCACGTTTGAAAAAAACTTTCAAAATCGCTTTATACATTCAGAAGGCGTTTTACATCATTGTCTCTTCACGACTTTCGACATTAGAAAACTTAATTTGGAGTATCAAATCAAGTTAGGCCAAAGCTCTGGCGAAAATCTTCGATTTTTGGAATTGCAATAATTTGAATGCAAAGATTGATACAAAATAGTAGGTCAGTATAGCTCACTGTAGTAAAATAAGAAACTGAGTCCAGGAAAGTCTTATTCAACTTAAATGCTGTATCCTTTGTTGCGCAAGCGTCAACAAAACAATAATCACTACAAAGTTAAGCTCTTGAACAAACCCACGAAAATATTATTTTCGAATGTTCAATCTCATCTGAACGTTGTTGTGGCAAACGAAGTTGATGAACTTGTGTCTTAATGTGAAAATAAGCACATGCATACAGAAAAGAGCAAAGAAAAGGAATTGAAATGATTGAACATTGAACGACACCTTTCTATTGGAATAGAACTACTGTACAATCATGCTTTGCAAAAATTGTTAGAATGCTGCGGCCTCATCTTCAGAAAGCTTTCCCTTTATCCATTGCATCACTGATGCAACATCAGTGTGATAGCCTGGGTATTGAACAACTTCTCCATTTTCCTTTACGTAAGTTTTGCCACATCCCCAGCCCCAGCTGACAATTCCCAGCTGAACCCAGTGGCTCCTGCCTGTCCCTTCGTCACGAACCTACAACGCACAAAAGTCAATTCTTCCGATAAAACAATATACTGCTTTTACTTAAAATATGTAGTTACTACTGCTGTTGCGCAATGAGACTTGTTGCAGTGTGAATGTTGCTGGTGATAAGACTGACGACCTATGTACCTCACACATTGATTATATTGCGCCACAGATCAAAACAGCATTAAACCGCATCATTCAGTAAATTGCACATACAGATAACGACAAAAAAACTTTAAAAAATAGTCACGATGTTGTGCTTCATCAAATAAAGAGCATCACGATAAACACAGATGAAGTTCACAAGAAAAGCATAGAGCTAACTACTACAACAACCTGGTTTTCCATAAATTTTTATATAGGTAGAACTTAAATAGCGAAGACATTTACTAAAAGCAATTGTTTTTAAAGTTAATGTTTTGTAATTTTTTGGAAATAACATGCATTGTTTTGCAGTGCTGCGTTAGTCCATAATTGCAGTGACGTGATTTCTTCTTTAGGTATCACGAACAGTTACATTGTATACATGTGAAAACAGGAAACGTTTTACGGGGAGACGTTAAATTTCTTCTGCAGACTTGAATTTGCCTGAATCGCGTTTGCTTCCATTAAATCACATGAACGCATTGCGCACATTGCCCACTACACTGCGCAGCGGTACTAAACATCATATACCAACAGTGTTAGCGCCTTTGGGCGTATGCATATCTAATACTACCACTTATCCACTGTATGTTCGTGTTCTTCATGTATCTGTGTGTTCCTTGTTAGTGCCATTTACTGCTTTGAGTGTTGGGGTGAAGACGTTATACAACATATTTTACTATTCCTAACATAACGCTGCCAGCGCAACAATGTAAAAGTAAACATGTATTTTCAAAGGAAATCAAAATGAAAGATTGCACTTTTTTAATTCTCAATTGTTTCAGGTCTGTCGATGTTTAACGTATGGCAACCATCACTCTGATAACAATTTAGTTATTAGCGTCTACTTGACAGTATATGCTCAACAGTCCACATACTTATTTTCTGACCCATATTAACAAGATGACGCGTGATGTCTCTTTATTACATTGCAACATACATCTTTGTCTGAAAGTATATACATTTGTGAATAACTTCTAGTCCCAAGCTCAGAACCAGTACATGTTACAGAGGTGTCAGAAACAAAAATTAAGCGTGATTCACGATTCTGGAATTGATCAATTCCCCACCGTACACTAATTTCATCAGCAAAATTTCTCTAACGCAAGCAGGGCCTCTTGCGTACCTGCCTGCACAAAAAGTAATTTGAAAAAAATTTTGAAAGTATGTGGATGTGAAAACATATGATCGAGTTACTGAAAGGAACAAAATCAGAAAACATTTGTTGGAGTTGTGTACAAGCACCCAACCCTAATGCATTACAAACGAATTATCTTAATCACTATCTGAAACAATAGTACAACCGTAACATTTTTGAATATGTACTAGGCAATATTGACATAAACCTACTTAAATGCAGCTAATGATAACAGAGCACAGAAATATATAGATACTATATGTAAACGCGGATGCCACCCTGTCTGAAATCAGCCAATCAGAGAGGTAAACGATGCAGAGTCATGTTTTGATCGTATTTATACAAATAAGTCACCCAATGCAATGAACCAGAATAAAGTAGCACGATATCGGTGTCTATCGCCGCATTTATTTAATTGTAAATTAAGACTAAACAAAATGATAAACAACGATCAAAAATCTTTAGAGTGTCACGCAATGTTGATATAATTGCTTTCGTTCAAGACCTGCAAGCAGCTCTATAGATCCTTCACCGTTGCAGTACTCCGAATGACATGTTAACGAAAACTTTAAGTTCCTTGCAAAGCCTTGCGGACATACATATGCCTGTTAGAGAATGCACTAGCAAAGAATATAAACTTAGACAAAAGCCATGGACAACATAAGGGATGATTTTTTCTGTTAGAAATGGATATAATACTTTTTTTCGCAATTATAGGCAACCAAAATTTCCAGCAGATTTTTTTATGTGCAAAAAATATCGAAACCTTTGTCATGTCAAAAATTATCTAAACGAAAATACTACAAAGACCAATGTACAAAAAGCAGAAAAACGTCAAAAGCATTTCGTGCGTAAATCAATGATTTTTTTGTCAAAGGTAAAGCTTCTCAATTCCCTCTAAATTTAAATGATATCATATTTGCTCATCAACAAAATTATGTATAAACTCATATTTGCTCATCCACATTATGTATGAACCATATTTTTGTCACTTTTACTCAGGATAATTTTCCCTCAGTAAACCCATCTGAAAAGACTGGTGCAAGCATGGAAAAATACCTTCTACCACGCCAATTCAATTATATTTTTTTCTCACCAGGGTGGCCCTGGTGAAAATACACTAACTTATCGACTGATGAGACTCAAAGTTATGTGGACATGATACTGCCCCGGTACAAGCTATGAAATTGTCAAAATGCTACTCACACCTTTTCTCTGAGCTGTTGCAAGGAATGAAAATGTGTTGGTGTCTTTCGAGACAACATTAGAATTGCTCAAGGAGTGACAATATCTAAGTCAGGACATAGTTATATTTCCATTTATTACAGACCGATATAAGTGCTACCGTACCTGTTAAAATGTTTTCAAAGGAAACTGTACATAGATTGACTGATTATTTCATCAAAACAATTTGTAAAGTCAGCAATATTCCTAATTTCGCAAGAACCAATCTACATCCCTAGCCATTACAGCCTTGCAAAGAAACCTATTCCTAGACCTAAACTTTGATAGGAAACGTTCTTATGCGGTTTATTTAGATCTGAGAAAAACCTTCAATCCATTAAAGCACTGCATATTATTGACAGAGCATGAACTTTACACAAGAGGAAACGCTTAACTAATACAGTCGTATCTATCCAACTGAAAACAGTTTGTATGACAAAGACTAAATTGTCTGTAACAACGACTTTTCCCTGATACTCCAAAGCTCGATTTTAAGCTTTCAGCCATTGGCGTAGCAAGAATGGGGTCTGGGCCCCGAGCGGCAGCTTGTGGTGGGCGGCAATTTGCTGTTTAAAAATTAGTTTTTGAAGTAGATTAAATGTTCTATCTCTTTTTAATTAATTTCAAATTAATTTTTGAAAGTTTTGCAAGTTCCTACTCTTTGCAGGTTTTGTGTAGAAGCCCTAGTTTGGTAGCCTAAGAAACTGGGGAATCTGATTGGGAGTGAGCAGAATTATGAAATGTTTACTCAAAATTCTGGGTCAAATCCAGTGTGCTAAAGTACTCCAGTGTTTGTCTTGAAATCAGGGCTTTTTAACATACTTACTTGGGGAGAAATGGTTATCCAGTCCTTGTACCTTCCTCTCCACCCAAAGCCATTTCCCCCACCGCAATTAAAAATTATTTGAACAAAGGACTGAGATAAGATTCGACCATAGACAAGCGAACATTACTGGTCCTGTAGTTCAAGAGGTTTACATTGCCCCTCCACTCAAAATCTAATTGAAAAGGCCCTACACGAATACACAGTAAATAGTCAAGTCTAGGTTCCCTTTTCTCCTATCGTTCGATCCATCGTAGCGTCCCAGCGGCACACTATTACATCGCCATGGCACCTAGGCATTGGGGACGATCATTTCCTTGCACGTCTCCTGTTCTTGTTTTATGTCCAGTAGGATGTTTTCAATTAAAAATTGTGGAAACTGCAAGCATAGAAAGTTGTACAAACAAATTTGGACAATTTGCAAAATATCTGGCATTTTGAGCAAAATCTTTGAGCAAAGACACGATTTAAAGCAAATTTCGGAGACAAATAATGTATGTAGGGTGTTGCTGCAGAAGTGTAACACGAGCAAGATACGTGTTGCAGCTTTCACAGATAAACTAAACTAGTGCTGCATTCATGTTCAGAAAAATTCGTGATGAGCTTCGTTTCAACATACAGTAGATATATAATGATCATAGCTCCAAAATGTACAAAGTCATAGAATCGCCAAACAAAGCCAAGCCATCAACATTCTGCGTTACGCGTTTGCAAGCAATTTGAGGAAAAATTAACAGCCAATACCTCTCTTACAACTGGTCCACCACTATCGCCTTTGCAAGCGTCAACCAATTTATCTCGTCTACCACTGGTAGCACATGACATAGTGCTGGTAAATGGAACATTATATCCTCCTTCCCAGGGAATTCTCTTTAAAGATGTGTTGCAACTGAAGCAGATAACAATTATTTACAGACGCTGCTCTAGACAACACAAATCTTTATTATACAAATCTTGAGTGCGCAGGAGAGCAAGAACTAGCAGACAGAGCAATTATATTGGAGCCTTGGGTTTACTTTAGAGACCTGTCACCTGCGGCGAGCGAGTTAACTCAAGTGGCACGCAGTTCAACTGAAATGAAACTGCAAGTTTTAAGATGTACTTTCTGAGGGTGCCGGGCGCAAGGATTTATAATGCATGCGGGCGTGTGCGAGTTGAACATTGTTGTTCATACGCAGACAGAGGTTAATATTTTGAAAAAAATGCTGATGGTTGTTACATGTAACTCTGCCCATTTTTGTCCATAGTGAAACCTATGAGCAAGCGTGTTTTTTGGTTGTCACTATGGGCCTTCCCATATGCAGTTAAGGTACTGTATTATTTCGTAGCGTTAGATGGTGAATAATTATGCTAATGTATCCGGTGCAAGGAGAGTATAGTCTTGTGTAGAGTTGTGGAATGCTGGAGTCATGGTAATTTAAATTGAGTTTGATGCGTTTACGGTAACTTTCTTTCCGACAAATTTTCGCACTGTAGATGTCTGCAGTTGCCATGTCGTTAGGCCAAATCATGTTGAACAGCGCTAGAAGTCTGTAGCTTGCGCAGAAGTTGCAGCCTTTATCAGGTTAATCTTACTCACATTGTGAAAACCACTACAGGCATTTGACATGTTCATGTAAATGAGGGAAATTTGTTCTTTAGACATGAAGCAGAAGCGAAAAATATAAGGCAAGGTCTTCAAAAATCCACTTTGAATTGTAAAATAAACTTTCTAACTCGCAGGTTTTTACAGTTGATATTTTACAGCCTCTAAGCAATAAACTGCTTCAGTGCCCAGAGCGGCATTGGTCGCAGTTTGCGATTTTCAAAAGTTGAGTAGTGGAGTGGGTATTTATTTGTCATTCTTTGGGAACGGATTAAAAAAGAGCGGGTTGGGAAGAAGCCAAGCTATCTAAATTTTCAATGTTTCTTCTTTGTTTTTTTAAATTTGCCAAACAGGTTTGGTCGTCCTTTATTCAAATATATCTGACTTTTTTCCAAATTGTTTCTTTCTAAAATAGTTTTCATACTTTTTCAAATAATTTTTCAAATTTTTCTGTTTCAAAGTTTTGCTCATTTCATTCAATTTTTGAAACTTTTCTTAATAATGTTCGAAAATTTCAAAACATTCTAATCAAATACTTTGATTTTCAGAATTTTTATCACAATCAGTCAAAATTTTATGAAAATTATATCACAAATCAACTTTTTAACGAAGAAAGGTAGTTTAAAAAAAAGAAATTATTTGTGTCTTGGTGATGAGATATAATTGAAATGAATTTGTTTGTTTCTCTTTGCATTTGCATATTAGTATGGTCTCAAACCTTAGTTACAAAACCTTGATAAGATAAACATGTTTTGCAACTTGCACTGTTGTTCCAGACTTTCGTTTCTGTTCACAAATCGTTAGTTTGCGTGCTATGAGAAATCGCACACGCGTCAACACCAACTTGTTTAATGACGAATCGTAAAAACGGATGGTAAACGCTTCATCGTTCACCTGCTGCCAAAACTGAATAGCTTGACTTGAAGACTGTTTGCAGCAGGGACGTGTTCCATAACGCAATTATCAGTATTACGCCCGTAAGCATCTCAGCAAACGGAAGAATGAAAACTACGTAATTGGTTTGTAACACTCGCATAAAAATGGTCCCTCGTAATTTGGCCAAACATTTCGTTTTGCTCTTAACCTGTCGTGGGGCAATGCTTTATGCCACAATGTTTGCGTATGTTGATTTGAAGGAACCAACACAATATTTATGCCGCAATTGCTTTGTTACAATTTCATTTACCACTAGTTGTATTGTTTGACCAGCGTATTCCCACTGACTTAGTTGGTTAAGTGAGAGGATTGCGTGTAATTGCTGGAAGTGCGACTTGCGTCCGTGGCTAGCTGTTGAAATGCCATTTCTTCCTTGGTTAAGAAACGGACGTGCAACGTTGATGCTTAATTTCTGCATGGGTTTAGTACTGCTGAGTTCAATTTCTGTGCAACAACTGAGAATTTTTGAAAGGGGAGTAAGACTACGGAAAACGGTAGGACGACAGCTGAAGGTTGGCTTCAAAGCTTTTCAGCAGTTTTGTTACTTCATCCCGTTATGCGTGGATCGGCGCGGACAACATACTAAGATGGAAATGTGTTCAACAGAGACTTGATATGAGAATTCCTAGTAATTCTGAAGGAACTCGCATCTTTACCTTTATTTTATTTAAAAATTGTTCGTTAATGTTTTCCAAATTAGAAAATATGCAATTAACCTCACCTTTTATGGAGTTAAGAGCCCAACGTTGGGTATGTCGTTGCAAAATGGGGCGAAACATTTAATGAGATATTATAAGGCATACAAAGTCGTGAAGCTTGACTCCACTTTGCAGTATTCTTATTGAAATGTAAAATGGTATAGGAATCAAAATTTGTTTTCCTTTCTTTCTTATCATTCTTTACAGAAAACTTTGGCGACTTTGTTGACGAACACAAAGAAGTGAGTTCAACGAAATTACAATTGAAATAACAAATTGCCTGACATGGTGAGGGCAACAATGATGTTTCGGTGCTTCTCGTTTTTCAACATTCCAAATCTTTTGCCAAATAATCGCAAAAATCACTAGAGAAAACTTAGAGCCTTGTGTTTCGTCAACTCAAATGTTTCATTTTTTCAGCTTGAAAATAACGTTTTGAAATGCAATTCGTGACACTTATTATCGGCAAAGTTTTTTAATTGCTTGCGCGAAGCTCAGGCGTCATATACTGAGAGATCATGGCTGTTGGGTTTTCCAAAAGTCAGAGTTTTTGACCTACCCCTAGGGTATTTCCTTTTTTTTGGTAATGTTGGATGTTGTTCATTTTTCTTTTTGTAATGTTGGGTATTGCATCTTCTGTTTAATAAACTATTGAATCTTTCATGAAACGTCGCGAGTTTCATTATATCTTTCACGGTATTGTTTGGGACTTACTAATTTATTTTAGAAATTAAGAAATGTCAGCACGAACATAATAATAGCACTTGACGGGTAAAACCAGAAAGCCCCAAGAATCTCAAAATATTCTCAAAGGCAATAGATACGTTTCTAACACCAAAACAGTTTCGTGTTTTTTTTGTCTAAAAGTGAACCTACTGTTAATAAAAGTTGAACGGGTTTCTGCACAGAAGATCGCAACACTCGAAAGAATATCAAAGCAAGACAATGCTTTGGCATAAACATACTTTTGAGTACAAAAAGTTGTTTGCAGGCACACAGTGTCGTTTAACCGATTGTATGCCGCACTATTTTACAAAAAATACATTTTTTTGGTTTTTGTTAATCTTGCCAATAAAGCTGTAACATGCTTCTCAGAACAACGCCTACAATCCTACCTAGATCATAACTTCGTGATAACATCCTTGCAAAGCCTACTGTGATGCGTGAACTGCTGATGCCTACTGTACCGCACTGTGATTATTGGTAGCAAATGTCCTGTTGTGTCCTCAATGTCCCCCTCGCTTAAATCTGCCGGTCTATTCTGCCACGCAGGCAGAGAGAAGGCGATAGGCAATTTGTATGATAAAGTGCACTAAAGGGAAGACAGAGAAAAAAGTAAAAACTGAAAATGTGAGCCGCCCTTGATCGTATGCCGTAGTCGCACAAAATGATGATGAAAAACACACGGATGAAAATGCGAAAAGACGTCAGCAAAAAATGTTAGCCACCCTAAGTTGTAAGCTGTCTGCCCTTGATTATATGCAACACGAAGTGATAAAAAATAATGTAAGTCGCGGCTTACAATCGGTTATATACGGAATTCAAATAAAATCATGTCCAATGCCACATGCAAATTGTTTTGAACACTACTTGTTCCTCAGGATTTGGCAGAAACTAATTTTGTTCAACTTACTAGTCATTGCTTCTCAATCGAAGTAATGCTTGTTTTAAGAAATCTGATGGTTCGGGAACCTCTCTAATGTTTAACTCTTCAACATGTCCAAAGCCAGTTACAACCGCCAGAACAGGAAGGTTGTCCTTCGTCCTGTCAGCAAGCCAGTGACCTTCAACACAAGCATGCAATACAGCACATTATACGGCGGGCGATGAATTATATTAAGAATTAACTCTGATGGGGAAAGATAAATCTTCAACAAGTAATCATAGATTTCGTGCCCGTAGAAATTATTTTAGGATTAAAGTATTGGCGATGCAATGTTTATACACAAAGAAACATCAAGTTTTGAGCGTTGTTTTCCAAGCAAAAGACCTAAGCATGTACAGTGAGCAGTTTGCAAACATAACTTCTTACGTTAGGTTTAACTGCCCATACGAAGAAATATCCCAGGTGTCCAGGATTTATTAATTATCGTTCAGGCTTGGTGACCGCCAAACAATTCTGAAACGGTTCTCCTGCATGCGCAACAATTCTTTTCTTGCCAAAAAAGCTTTCCATAACAATGTCTGAGTGAAAAGATTATTTCCACTACTGCAGAAAAGTGTGGCAAACCGTACGTGTGGTCATATAAAATCAAAAAGTATTCCATATTTCGAGTTATCTAAGCTGTCTTTGATATTACCTGGAGAATACCAGCAACCAGGAATAGATTTAGTGGACAGGGAGAAATCTTTAAACTGCCGAATTATTCATTGTGCAAAAAATCCAGCTGATCTTCAAGCACAAGACGGGAAAAATGTAAGGCCACATTTTGCTATTGAACTATGCTTTTTTGTGGCATCTTGAGCTGCATCGGGATCTAAAATCACTAAGCTGGCAGCAATGCCTTCCTTTAAAGCAGTCGTCCTTTAACCTGGAGTAAATGTACCCCTAGGGGTAAATTTTATCTTCCAAGGGGGTAAATTTACTGAACCATAAATTGCAGCAAATGTAAATTTTTATAAATCATTTCAAACTGTAAGTTTTTTAATCTCGTATTTTTCGGAAATGAGCACCATTGAGTGTACTGGGGGTAAATCTGGTAATCTTGTTTGATAAAAGGTAAGATATGTGACAGAGGTTGAGAACCACTGCTAAAGCAAATCTTTTTTGCATGCATATGGAAACCCAGAAATGCAAACAATAAGTTTTAAACCTAGTTTCATCAATTTCTTAAACTGGCGTCTGAGAAAGCAACCTAATGCATCGTCCACCCAAATATAAATCTATCAATTGTTTGTGTTTATAATTTATTTATGTACTGTAACTGTTTGCCGTACGCGCAACCGCGCAGCTTAGGCTAATCACACCAAGCTGCAGCGCCGGATTTAGGGGGGGCAAGGGCCCAGCCCCCCCACAAAGTTCATGTGCTTTACCGTATGTGCGACATGTGCGTGCCGCGTAGACATTTTTACCGAGATAAATATTTTGTAGATGCTATCGGTAGTAATTTACTTGAATATTATTTGATATTGCGACGAAACAACTATTACAGAATAAAATATTCTCCTAGCACATTGAAAAATCTCAAAATGTCCTCCTTTTTGCATCTCTTATTTTACATAGCTGTAATCAGTACCGTAACTAGAGGTTAGAGTCAGGGTGGAAAACTTAGCCCATTGGCCACAAAAGGGGTCCACTGGCCACTGTACGGGGCCCACTAACCAACAATCAGAAAAAAGCTTGAGAAATGACGATGGATCTGGTTGTGCATGGCTATACTAAAACCCTAAATCACCGGAAAATAGTACGAAAAAAACAAAAATACAACCTGCACTAGCTTAGGTGATGAAACGTGATACGATGATCAGTGTATTGCACATAATTTAGTGTAGCAGTTTCTTGTAATTATAGCTAATCAGTAATGCTAACAAATATAGAAATACGTCAGAAGTATCCCGTTTTCAGAAAAGGACTAAATGATTTTGAAGGTAAGTGAATTACGTGTGGCTGCATTTGCACAGTTCGGAAGAAAAAGTGAAAAGATCATTGTGACTATATGGATATTGAGTACCAAAAATGTATTTCCCACAGCGTAATCAGGTTGCTATCACTTTATCCTAGCTTTCCAAGGATGCTTCAAATGTACCCAGCTTCACATTCATACTTCATGTCCATCGACAAACCAACTGTTGTTTTGAAACGTTTTTCTGGAAATTCTCTGAGCGAACTCTGTTTGATACATTGAGACACTTGCAATTTTTTGTGGTTGTTTTTAAGCAAGTTCAGAATATTGAAAAGTCAAAAGCATCAATTGTTGAGGTTGTACCGTGTTTCGACACTGTGGAGGCAGGGATTCAAGTGAGACAATCAGATAGCCTATACATACCAAGCCAAGTTAAATCAACATTCTCTGATAATTCAGAGAAGACAAGGATCATGACTGTGATTTATTCATGTCAGATGTATCTGCATTTTACAAGTCTTGTGTTGCACGTCTCGCTAAATGGACCACTTTATTTGCTGAAATTAAATGCTCTGATTAGATTCCTCCGTTTGCAACAACTCAATGGGAAAATGTTGAACCATGTGAGTAGTATCTGCTTGAGAGAAACGTTTCTATTGATGAAGCTGAAGTAAACTGTTTGACCAATACCAAATTTTTCCCTTGATGCAACCACAAACCTAAAAGAAAGATAAATCTTTGTAGCTGAACCAGTTTCTAGTCTATTAAAGCTGGTGTGCAATTTAAATCATCTATCATGTAAGCAATTACATAATATTATTGAAGGCGATTTTACATTTTTAAGAAATTTGAGGAAACTGCGAAATATCCAAGAGCTAAATAGGACAAGCGAATAAGGATTTTGTTTTGTGTGTTTTTACTGAAGCATCGTCTACACTGGACGTCTTACTTCAATGCTTAAAACATATCAATTGGACTATATTTGTTATTTGACTTGTTAAGTGTTAGATAATACACTCAAGTGACAGTCGTAAATTGTCCTCCCTTTGTGCGATGAAAATATGGGATCCATGTTGAGCTTAATAAATAAACGTGGACAGAAGAAAGAGGGATCGTCACCTTTGCAAGTGTAGAGCTTATCCAAGTGGTTCTAAAAACTGTAAAAAATCAAAAGGGGGAAAAATAAGAGAGGAAGAAGTTGCAGCTAAGTCAAGAAACATTCAAGTTAATAGTTTACGGTGTAAGTGAAGTCCAGCAGAGACATTTCTTCGTAACTTGTAAGAGGACAGAAAATCGAATAACATGTTGTGACAGACTTAGATCTACGTAACGATCAGAATAGACGTAGTTTAACCAGCGGTGCAGTAGCAGATGAACGTCAAGAAGTATCATCGAAAAGCACGATACATGAGATTGATGACGTTATGACTGGAGGCAATGATATCGGTCTCTAGTCAGCTGGTATACCAGAAAAAAATGCAGGAATATTGGTTGAAAAATGACACAGGTTATCTTTGACATGGTTATGGAAATTTATTTTACACCGTGTTGTTTCACAACACAGAAAAGACAGAAAATCGCCGTGGAAATGCACTGCAATTTTTGTTCGTTGCCAGAACCACAACGGCGAAGTAGTTGACAGCAGAAGCTGGCTTGCTTCTGGTGACCGGTTTTGCAATAGTTTCACAAACCGCTATTCATTGTCAAATATCATGTTGCAAGTTTTGTTATACTTGAGTTAACAAATGTGACGTCACAAGATTACATAATAAATATTAACGATCCGTGGAAATACAAGTGAATCTTCATCGATCATCCCCTACCTAAAGATTCTGTGTCCACACATGGGGCCTCCCACCACGCCTGAGCCCCAGGCTCCCCACCATCTAAATCCAGTGCTTCCAAGCTGCATAGCTTACTGCGCCGGATGGCATGTAACCTATTTAATAATGACGCTGGTATGAAGTTGTGAAAGTGAGGAAATGATTTGTTTCATTCGGCATGGGTACGTTTTTCACCTGATGAGCGCATGCGAACATTGTACAGTAATAACTGGAAGTTATGTTTATTTTGTATGATTTATTGTAGTTATCTATTGCTGAATTCATATCTTCAAAGAAAACAGATTTAACGCGAGTGTTCAGAATTAAACCATAGACACCCAAGTGGAATCGAAAAAAACAGATCTGGGTGGAAAAACTCAGCAAAAGGGGCCCTAAATCTAACTGATGAAAATATCATAACACCAACTGCCCACCATACATAGGACAGGAAAAAGCAACACAAGGAATGCTAAACAAAATAAACTATGCACTGCCGTAGCGAGGCGGTACCTTCGCAGAGTTCTTCACCTAAACCGGCAAAATTTAATGTTGATAAGCCCACCTAATGACTAGACTACAGCTTGCGGCACTTGTGGAAAATATCTCAATGAACATTAAAAGATAACATGAAATGTGCGAAGAAATTGCCCAACGTAAGTATGTTGAAAAAGACCGGATTTCAAGATAAACACTGGGGTATTTTAGCACACTGGATTTGACCCAGACTTTTGAGTAAACACTTAATCAATTTTCTCACTCCACAGCCACATTTCCTAGTTTTTTAGCTAGCCTGCCAGTCGAGGGTTCTGAACGCAAAGCAGAAATGACTTAAAATTTTATTTGAACACATTAAAGAGGTAGAACGTTTATAACTACTTTCAAAAATTGCCGCCCACTTGAAGTGCCACCCGGGACCCTTCCCCTCTGCTACGTCACTGAAACTATGAAATATATTTTTCAGTGACTTAACAAACAAAATTAACAGTACAGTAGGATACCTACACCTGAATTATTAAGAATTAGTAAGAGATTTCATCAATGGAGTAGGCCTATATTACCAGCGTTACGAAAAATGTTTTGAATAACAAAAAGTGATCCAAATGTTAACATACAAAAGAAAATTTGAAAGAGCAGCTACTGTATAATTAAATCAGTACTTAAGTCATCATTTCAACTCATGACACTACAGCAATATGTATTTTTGAAAAGTAGCATTTCTGTTTTTTGTAAGTAAGTAGTTGTTTTCATGTACAATCTGAGTTTCTTAGAAATCACTGAATAGGAGCCCTGATTATATTCACTTTATTGGTAGCTTTACTTTTTGTGGGCTTTATTTAATTCTGTTTTAACCTTCATGCACTTCGCAGAGTCGATTACTTTATAAAAATGTATTTTTCTACTTCACTGTATTCAATAACTTCATTCCAGAGGTGAAGCAAGCAAGGAATCTGTCGCAAAGAGGAAATCAATTTCACGTGACACTACACATCGTCAGTCCTTACATCTGCAAGCAACGTCCTGCCTCACATAGCACACCAACAGTCGGCTGTAGGTTGTTATGCACAATAATGTTTGCCAATGAGACAGAGTGGTTGTCACTGGTTATGATTTTACAAGCCTTGGTGTTGAAGTTGGGATGCTTCTCCAGCACACATTCAAGATATTTTGTTACCGTGTCTCTGCACATACTTAGGTAAAGTGCTGTCGCATCTGCCACAACAAGACAGGGCCCTTGAGAGGAAAAAATGTGCTTGTGCGAGACCTTCATAAAGTACAAATTATAACTGGTTAAGAGCTTCATCAGCTTTTCAGTATTATGACTAGAACACTGCATGCTTTGTTATTTTACATTAGAACCATTTACCAATGGTATTAGTTAATTTGAAAAGGTCTTAGGTTGATCTCAAAGAATGCACATAACATAGTTGCTTTGCGAATTTTATAATTGCATATCAATTTTAACATTAATGGTAGGCTGTAGCAATTCTCACTTGCAAGGCAAAATTAATAGTAACCCTAATATAGTCATAGGACAAAAATTAAGTTACTTGCTTTGGCATGGATTCTACCAGTTTATGACAGTTTTCTTTGTCGTATATCTCGCTATCACAATGGAGCGATGTCTCTAATGGCTTGGTCATGGTGTTGCGATGAAATTTTTGTAACCGAGATTTTATTATTGATCAAAAATTCTCGATGAGTTTATGATTTGGCGAGTTTCCACGCCAATCTAACACTTTTATTTTTTGTTTCCTGAAAATCATCTTCAGTTCTTAAGATGGAGGACACGAGGAAAGATCCTGTTGGAATATTTTTCCACCATCAGTAAATGTCCTTCTCATATCTGGAATGACTTTTCGTTCAATTGCATCAATGCATCTATCTAAATTTATCATACCCCCAATTGGCATGATTGAACCTACTTCAGAAAAGTTGAAAATGTCCCAGAACATTTCATTTTGGGAGTGTTTCACTACCTCATTGAAATGGGAAGGACTTAACTGCTCAGCACCATTCCTTATCCTGACAAACTGTACTTCCCTTGAAAAAAAGGGTCTTCCATCTGAAAACAACACTTTTTGCAGTCTTCTACAGTCCAATATTTACGTTTTTGCACATTCTAATTTTGTGTCTTCATTGTTTGAGCAAAAAGCTGCTTTTTTGTGGTTTCTTAGCTTTTCTGCTACCCTCAAATAAGCGGCATCGCACTGTACTTTAGTTTATGTGAAGTCCAGCATGCATAAGATCAAATCCTTCTGTAAATGAAACTCTTTTCAATTGGCAATGGTTGTTTGGCAATAGTATCACTGTTCCGAAAACGTAACAATGCGACTCCGTTTACCAGGTGTGATATCTGCCATTAAAATCATAAGAACTCCAACATGTACGACTCTCAACCAAGGGTGAATGTTAGAATTTAGGGGCCCGAGATAAAATCTCAGAAAGGGGCTCCAAAACATCGCACATTTTGTGATACTTCATGTGTACAATATGTGGTCTTAATAAGGCGTCCTTATAATTGTTCATGCTGTATCAAAAAACGGTTCCCAATATTTACACGTGCCATACAGAAACTTTAAAGCAAGATAATTTTGTCTTTTTGCCTGGGGATTGTTTTTGCGGGAAAGCCAATTTAAGGTTGCAAATTGTTTGAAGTCATTTGATTTTACATTGTTCTTTGCTTACACGTTAAGTTGTTGAGGAGACCCATTTGCACATATTTTTTGCTCTATTTTGAAAAACATACGACTGGCTTCAGAGGGTTTCAAAATTGGGTCTAGAGTCGTCCATCACAAAACAATGCAAAATCTAAGTACGAAAGTCTCAAAGAGGGTCCCATGGCATCTCTGGAAAAAGAAAGGCCCAAGACGACCGCCTCGTTTGCCTCACCTAATGTCCACTCCTGCTCTCAACTACATACAACAGCAAGAACTGTTTTCATTCTATAACATTATTTAGCTGATGTGATTTCATAAAACAGATTTTACGAGTGAACAACTGCCACCTAGAGGACAACCACCACCCAGGAAAACTGCCACCTATAGGACATTTGCGACCAAGGACAATCGCCATCCAGGACAACTGTTACCCGGACAACTGCCATCTAAGACAATTACCACGTACAGTAGGACAATCGCCACCCAGGACAACTTCTACCCGGACAACTGCCACCTAGGACGACTGCCATCTAGGACAACTACCACCTAGGAAACTGCCACACGGACAACTCCCACTTAGGACAGTTGCTACCCGGACAACTGCCACCTAGGGCAACTGCCACCGATGACATGTTGAACTCTCTACGTTTACTGCCGTTAAAGCAATTTGAGTTTTACAAGCAGCTGTTTTCACGCAAAAATTTTGAAATCACAAATGCGCTAAAAGAAAATTTGTTCATCCCATCAGTGTTCATACTGTTGGATGGATGATGCAGTGTAGACTTACAGCATGTGATAATGCGTCTTTCTAATTGAGCGGAACCGTAAATCTTTTTGTTTGCCTTTGAATTTTCAGAGAACAGCCAGTTATTCGCTCCTGGCGCTAGCAGCAGCTGCACACATGTCGATAACAATCTTTTCTTGTTTTTACCTGTTTATTTCCATGCATTTCAAGTTTTGTGCATTGCTCATCATTAGCGTTTCATTTGCGAATGACTTTTTGACATCAGAATTGGCTACACAGATGTTTGCCCTTCCATATTAACATTTGTAATCCTAGTCTAGTGGAATTCTGTGCACTCCTAAGAGCATTTGCAATGATGATTGACGATACTTTTTCTAATTAATTGTTGAGATGTCGTCTTGAGAGGTTCGTTGCACACCATTACATTTTCTCCGAACAACAAAAAAAGCCACCCAAGATTCTGAGCGTGTGATTGGGAAACTGCATGAACTGCAACATTGTCATTACAGTCCGCAGGATGAAAACCACAACTTGAACGTTCTGGTTATGGTTGACCAAAAGACATGAACTTGGAGCCATAGCCATAATAAATTAGAAACGTATTGCGAGGAACATGAGGCACTCTGGCACTACTACAGGCGATTTTCAAGCGCTGCGTAAAAATATAAACGTTGCATTAGATTTACCGGGTATGATACACCTCGCTGAGCACGAAACTGCGGTAGTACATGCTTTTTTTAGTCAAGATGCCCCCAATGCTACAAGGTAATTTTTATTGAAATTGATAATTGTTTACATTCAGGTGATGCACTTGGATGTTTATGTTCACAGTTGTCACACTGATTATGAATTAATTTCGGCCTGTTACTCTGTGCAACCCAGGCCCGCAACCAAGGGGTGGGTTTGTTCCGCCCTGAAATTTTCAAAAACATGTTTTAGTTGTTAGGAACAACAACTACTTACAATGATTTTGTCCCACCGAAAAGAGAACAACAACAAGTTACAATTTCTCCCCCCCCGAAAATATCAATTGATTGCGGCCCTGGTGAAACCTAGCTGTATTCCTGTTTTTTTCCACGCAACTTGCATGAAGCACACTCAAACCATGTTACTTAAATCTTTGCAGGCAGCAGAATCTATACTTTTGTGATTGTGCGGTTGATATTTCCACCCGTATGTATCAGAAAAGTACAACACAATTGTAGCGGTAAGTGGTTGTGCGCATTTATACAGAACAAACCAATTTTTGAATTATCTATAAGGAATAAACATTTGAAATTGTCAATACAGGGGTTCACAGCCATGAGCGTCGGAAGTAAGGGTGAAATCCCTCCAGGGTTATTTGATAATTTTCTAAAATATTCGTAGAAAATGTAGTTCTCTTACTTTCAAATCGGTACAGTGAAATTTCATGCTTTTGATTCCCTCCTGAAAAATCTTTTGGCCACCATTTGAAAAATCAACTATTGGCCTCCCTGAAAGAAATCTCTCCGATGCCCATGCTCACAGCTCATATGCAGGCGAACTGCCACGCAATTGGCGCGAATCTGGATTATTGCATAACAATAACATCTACTCTATGAAGCTTAAAACCAGTGGACGTTGCACACAGAGTTGCCAGATTGTGCCAAATTTGGCAAAAATCATTGTTTTTCCAAAAATTTGTCAACTTTTTTGACAATATTTTTAATGCTAAAATTTTGCCATTTTTGAAATACCAATTTTCAGTACTGACAAAAAATCCATATTATTTATCAAATGAATTCCAAAACCGCAGAGAGAAAATGCAGCTCAACATCAATGGTTTTGAATCTTCTACAAATGCACCAGTTAATGTATTTTAACACAATTATTGCTTGAAAAATTGCTGCCGTCATTGCCGTGTTACATTTCATTAACTACCAATTTTACTGCGTATTTATTTTAAAATTGACTTGTTGTTACTGTGTTTCAAATCTTAATATGCTTAAGTTTGTGTGCATTTAAATTAAAACTGTCCTGCACAACATATAGCCAGCGGGTCTCATGCGGCCCGTGCGAGCTTTTCGCACGGCCTGCGAGAGCTTTCATTGTTGCAGAAAATGTTGCAAAAGCCTGTTCTTCACGTAATTATAAATTTCGTTCCAGAATTCTTATAAACTGCAACGAAACAGAGTAAAATTTGTGGCCTGCGGCAAATTTATGTTGATCAATTTCGCAGTTCGAGCTTTCTGAGTTGTGCAGGCCTGATTTAAAGCAAGATTCTGTAAATGATTAACCTGAAATATCACTTCTAGCTATTGACTATGAATCAAAAGGAATCATTTCGCAGCCAAGATTCAGAGACTAAACAGCGAAGATAATTTGCCCACTTTGTAAGTATGTATCTTGATTCCCATTAAAACAAATCTTTTATTAATTGCCAAATTTTGAAAAATGAAATGTATGGATTAAATTTGAATTGCAAAAACAATACGTAATGAAACATCAATATTGCCAATAACATTGCCATTTTTAAAAAATTTTTGCCAAACATTTGTCATAAATTGGACAAACACTTTCCACATTCCTTGCAAAGCATCTGACAACCCTGGTTACACGAGGCAGCTGACTATACAGACCTGTTGGCCAACTGGCGAATATCCTCTAGCGACAATTGCAGTTTGTTGAAACACGGAATTTCTATAAAGCCAACGAGGAAATAAGAAGATGGTCTGTTGAAGGTATGTACATGTGAAGCAAAAAGAGCTAACAGTGGTTCCCATACTTTTCAGTGTCATGGACCCTTTTGACGATTTGGCTGAAAGCTTTGGACCGCTTTAATAAAACCAGTCAATACTGTTACTTACAGGTCTCTTCCAGAAAAGATTATCATACGCTTTGTGTGCCAAAAATCATGAATGTTCCATAGAACGTATCAGGGATGAAATTGACATTGTTGTGTAACAATTAAAATGTCAAACGAATGGAATTGTGTGTAACAAATGCTGCTAACCGCGGTATAACTGCATATAATTGGCGTTAGGTGGGAAAAATGTGAAAAGTTTGTTTATAAGACATTGAAATATTCAAAGCTGGATAGTGAAATGTGCTACCAAATTTTCAAAATCTTGTGACATTTGAAACAACTTGGTGACAAAATATGAAGCTTGGATCCAGACGTATTTTCCAGTGAATTAAAAAAAGAACAGACAAAAAACAGCTAACGTTTTCTTTTTTTAATGTGGAATTTGGCAACACTATATAGCTTGCCTTCACAGGCAAGGTTGTGGAGCCGGAGACAAAAATTTCAGATATGTGGAGTTGGAGCCGGAGCCTAAAATTTGAGTTCCGGCTCCACAATTCTGTCATTCAGGCGTCATTACAGGTTGGTTAGCCCGGCCAGACTGCAGGGTATGGTCCATTAGCAACGTTTTTAGTCAGTGTGAGAATTAGGGTTGGCAGGAGGTTAGAGTTAGGTTTAGTGACATGGGTTAAAAATAGTTTTTGAGTTTGGCTTAGATTTGAAATTTTGGTTTCTCTGAGAAACGTATCCTTCTGCTCAGCAGTGTAGCGATCGGAGGGGTCAAGCGGCAAGTACGCAAAGTTTCACACTGTGACAGCAAGAAACAATCGAGATCCACGCCGTGCTTATTCTGTTACTGCTTGTTCGCGCCACATACGGGTGCTATCCTTGGTGTTAAGTACATCTCGTTGGTGGTGCATCGCGCAGTGTTGCCACTGCTGTTTTTTTTCAGTAGATCTGTTTTTGTCTGTTTCATATGGGGTTCTGGGGTTTTTATTGAAAATCTGGATTTTTTTTACTTTGGTCAAATTTTAGGAATGTATGTTGTATTGCTGTATTTTCCATTCAAGAATACAGCAGTTTCACATGTGCAATGTGCAAAGTCAGTAGCCAGTACAGTTGAGTAGGGCTAGGCTTAAAGTAAATTGTTTAAAATGTAATGTTTTACAGATTAAGCACTGACTTAGACATAGGTCAGCACTCTAATCTATCGCCGATATGTCAAGGGCTACTTGTGAATGATCCTGGAATGCTTTTTTTGGTTTTGAAGATGCTGTGGTTGAGAATCTGTTCATTGCTTTACAGCCGGCAGGCGCATTGTGATTGGTATGAATGTCAAATTTTGAATGTTAAATTAGTAGTCAAATACTGCAATGATTAGGGTGAAAAGAAAACTGTAAGACCTTGAATATCGTGTGCATGTTTCAATTTGTGCATTTAAGTGAAAGTGAAAGAAAACATAAAACGTATTTTGGAAAAGATGTAACTAATGTCTTATGTTATTTCATACATTACATTTGCTGCTAGCCTATTTGTAAATGGTCAGTATGTTTAAAAATAGACTTGAACGTGTTAAAATTTGATGAAAATAATGCATATTACCTTAATTTTTATGTGCAAGAAGTGCCGGTAGTGTACATTTCAAGTTTGGTTTTGACTTTTTTGAAATACATTTTGTATGTCTGTTTTTTTTGTTATTTTCTGTTTTTTTTCTTCATAACAGAGCGGCAACAATGCGAATGTCATGGTTTCAGTGCGGGCAAACAGTTGCGGCTTCTTGTCTGCATTGTGTAAACTGTAGGCTAAATCGTAACCACAAGCCCTGAGCCCTTACACTACGCCCTAAAAAAGTGGTTCCCAACCTGTGGTACATATGTACCACTGGGGCAGTGGTGGCGAACTTATGGCACGCGTGACAGAGGTGGCACTCATACCCCTCTCTGTGGGCACGCGCACGGTCGCTCCAGTACAGAGTTCGTTACCAGAAAGGGAAAGAGACGCGGGGTCAGCCTGCTCCCAAGGTATGAGACAGCCACCTGAAAAAACACTGCTAAGGCTTGGAAGGCCACCTACTCTCCCAGTGCCCAGGAACACCCACTTACCCAGCATGCAAGAGATTACCCCTTTGGTAACATTATCGCTAGTTAGCCTATAACATGATTTTTAGTAACACTATTTGGGTTTTGGACGCGAAATTATTATGTGCCTTCTTTGTTTCTAAGTACGAAGAGTAGAGCCAGAACACTAGCAAGCAACATTATATCAAACGTTTTGCTTTATTCTTAAAGCATTTTCAATGGTAAAGCCTACTACCTACATCAGTGCTGTAGCAGACACATTCTGGTCTGTACATATTAAATGTTGCTTTCACCAAAAGAAAACAAAGTCCAAACGTCCAACGACAAGAATAAGACCTGCCGAACGGCAACACAAAGGCCGTGATCAGTCAAGCACGAAAAACGTGACAAGCAAAACACCACGTTTACACAGCGTTGCCAAGCAACACAAAGTTTCAGACAGATCAGTCTGGAATCCAAAGACAAACTGTATACAGACTAAATCAAATAAAATTTGATTTAGAAAAGCAAAGAGCAAAGAACGAAGAAAAGAAGCAAACAGAGCTGAAGAAGACCTAAAAAGATGATGTCATGGAAAAGTACAGAAAACTTTCCATTAATGATGTAATCAAGAATCATGACTAAAAACCCCATAAAAACGCCTTATAAGGCAATGTCCAGTCGCTAAT
>Ga0210059_1004063_pt1 | contig 23559 bp, 15 predicted proteins | sample Ectturendosymbi2_FD_188042 | JGI IMG/M metagenome (GOLD analysis project Ga0210059, IMG submission 188042) | Ecteinascidia turbinata endosymbiont from Florida, USA - Sample 2 (SPAdes) (version 2) | ecosystem: Host-associated > Tunicates > Ascidians > Unclassified | place: Key West, Florida...
ATGCCCCCCTTGCCCCCACTCGTTACGCCCCTGTTTGTATGTTTTTTCCAGCACCCACGGTCCCACTTCACTGAGTTGTTAATTCGGGCTCGTTTCTTTGGGCCTTATCACTGTTCATGTATTTTCGTTCCATGTCTGGCCTTTCGCGTTCATGTTACAGGTGACCTGAATAAAACAATATCGTTCATAGTAGACGTTCTCACGTCGTTCGCTCACGCTTTACTCGGGCTAATTCATTAGAGTCCGAGCTGTCCTATGCAGCTAAGTATTTTTAAAACATAATTCATATCAGACTGAATGTTTTTTTTGAAGCAGTGGATTTGTATAGAACATTGGATTTGAAGTTCAATCCAATGAACAGTTCCCATTTCGAGAATAATTTCTAACTAACGATAATTGTCCATCAACCCGGGCTAATATGAATGAGCCTATAGTAAGCGGATGACTTACTGGCGTTACCGTTGCCCTGTGATGTATGTTACTCAACAATGGAGGAGTTATCATGAGAATTTCTCATTTATTGTTAATACATAACATAACGTCACAGGGCAACGATATTGCCAGAATGAAAGCAGCTGGAAATTTCATTGACGCAAGCGTCGAACGGTTTTATTCAGTCAGTTTGAATAAATCGTATAATTAGCCCAAGTGACGCTGATGACCTGTGTCGCCCCTGTAACAACCTATTTGAATTTCAGGTAGTTCACCGATACGTTTTCATAGCGGTGTAATTTTGTCTAAAATAGTGTAATTTAGAGCTTCATATGTGTATATGTAATGACGTCCTATTATAATGCTTGTGACGTCATAGTTGCCTATTCAAACCACAAAATTTGCTATAATTTCTTTTTGAGGTGCACATGTGCACCCCACTTTGAAAAAGGTTCCGCCACGGCGAAGAGTTTTCTGAAAGGGGCCCAATTTTTTTAAACTATGTCCAACACATTTTTCCAGGAGGGGAGAAAAAAATTTAGGGGCCAAAGCCCTCCCTGGTTACGGACCTGGTTCCAATCATTCTCAATTTTCGTAGAGGAAAGCCAAGTTGTTTAATTTTCAACGAGCAACAGCGTAAAAATTTAGAAATTCGAGATGATACATCATATGTTAAATCAGGTTTTCGGCCTTAAGATCGCGCTACGGTCTCACTGTGATGATTGTATAGCGCAGTGATAAAAAAAGGTTTCAGTTGTTGGTTTAAATAATTTTTGTTCACTTTTACTTTTAGAAGTATTCAAATAACCCGTCACTGGGAGCAAAAATCAGCAACTGTTTTGCATTACAGGCAAATTTCTACCGGCTCAAAGAACCAACTGGTTGAATGTCAAGAATGTCACAATCTGTATCACCAGGTTTGTCTTCAACCATTTGTAAAAGGAAAGATGTCTAGAATACGAGTAATATTGACTTAATGTCGGCTACTTATATGTGTGTTTAAATGGATAAATGGAACTAACGATTATGTAAAAAAGATCGTCCAAATGTATTCGCCATATGTTAAAGCGACGGGTTCTGAAGAAGTTATTAAGTAGCACTGTTAACGCAACCTCGCTCATCAACGAGCTGTTTTTTTTTCGGTCAAACACCGAAACGTGTTTGAAATGACCGAAAAAAACTAAGCCATTTCGGTCAAAATGTCTAAAAATATAAGCTAATGAACACTGTTACGGCGAGTTTTGATACAACTATGAGACAAATGACCGAAATATGTCAGTAAAAATAAAACAGTCAACGAGGTATGTTAGTTGTGTCATGACGAGAAAAAGTAAGCAAAAAGTAGTTTTAAACCTTCGCACTCAGTGCTATGTTGTGGTTAAAGTGACGTTGATTTGCAGATATGATTGTTTCTTCTTTAAACTTGCAAAAAAACACACCGAATAGCCACAAAGCGTGGTCGCGCGACTAAAAATGTGCCTTGTACACCAAGCCATTGAAACCAGTGTTATTTAGTGACGTGGTCAGTTATTAACTTTGTTCTGCAAAAACCACCTTATGCTTCAGTGTTCTGTCCATTTCGACCACCATTGGGACAGGTTGCTTCATACGTCACTCTTTTGGAGTTACCAAAATTTCCAGTTACGTAATCTTAACGAAAGTGATTCATTTCACCGCAACGAGCAGCTGCGATAACAATGCAGAAATTTACAGTGTGAAATGGACGACCGATGCTCCTTTGTCTTGAGCCCAAATTTTCTGCTTGTCAGCAAAATGTAAAAAGCTGGCCGGAGTCCTTCCAGGAAATGGTTCGTAGAGAGTTTTATACCACGTTTGAAAAGCCGATTTCATGCACTACACAGTCACGAATTTAACTTACCCTTCTTTGATTGCAGTAGGCCTTTATACCCAAAACCTTCCCAAGTGCCCGACTCTGCTCTACGTGCATTACGAAAGGTCAACTGTGTCATTGCGTGGCTGGTCGTGGGAAGCGTCTTCTCAAAAATTGAACGACACACTATACGAAAAACCTTGCATATAACAATCCTGTTTGACCCTTATGCAATTCCATAGTTTTATTCGCACTGCATTTGGATTGGATTTATATGACTTGATGTTACGAATACTGTACTATGATTTGCTTTTTGAAATTCACGCCATTAAAAATCTGTCAGGATTGTCACCAACCTTCAGTCAACGACCAGGAAATCAGTGATCCCCGGTGTATCTGGTACTGCGCAAGATGTAAAAGGAACATGAAGAAGCAAGTTAAACAGCATGTATTAAAAGCACAAGTCGCATCTGGTAACGCATGTGGTGCTGTTTTTTTTTTGGACAGTGGCATAAAGCTAAACTGTTTTCTCGATGTAGATTACACTCCAAAAAAAGTCGTCTGCGTTTTCCCGCCTTGAACGTGCATTTTATTTTTGTTTTCGTTAAATTCTGATCAACTGTACGCTAGTGTAAATCACGTATTACCTAACATGCTTTTATATCCGAGTTGAAATTGCTTTTTCGCTAAACGAAGTGTATCTCGCAGGAAACCTGATCAACCAACATCGCGGGAAGTCACCAGTTAGTGTAACGAAAAATATTTCAGTTACCCCATTCAAGCGGCAAGAAGTAAAGGTATGTCACGAAATAAGTTGTTTCCGGTGCGTATGCAACTGTTGTTCCATATTGTCCTGTGTTGCAACATTCTCTTGCACCCACACCCGTTGATCGAGCTCCATGTGAGATTGTGAGTGAGTCCAGTAGATAACATGTTTCTAAGTCTGAGCAGCTTCGTATAGATCAGCTATGTCCAACCAAAATGTCTTACCGGGCCAAAAATTGTGTCACTGTCTTCATGAGGGCCGCGCATTAAATGACTTACTTTCATTTTAGCAAACCAAAATTTGGCATAAAGCTACTGAAAGCATTCGAATACAAACGGCAATGATAACAACAGTATGGTGCTTTCAATCACTCCCAAACTGTGATGCCATAGTGACGTTCAGTGTCAATACAACAGCAAGGGTATAGTTAGAAATCAGTTTAGTGCAGAGCAACACATTGAGTAGAAATCAGTTTTGCACCGAGGTGTCAGTGGACACGTGGAAATCTTCCAGTGCGCAGTACATGATAAAAAGGTACATAAGACCGCTAAATCGAAAATGTCGAATTTAACATTATCAAAGTAAAGACATGTTGCCATTGTATTGTACATACACAATAATGGAAAGCTTACTTGGCCGCACAAATCCTTCGACAAGGTCGCATGAAGCCCACGGTCTGGGCATGGCTGGTGTAGACCTAGTGGATTACAAGCTTCAATCTCTGTGCAAGTAATAAGTTACACCGGAACAAGTATAAGTTTTTTGTTGTTTTTTTTACTCTGCGCGCAATAATGGGCGTCGGAAGGGGGGCCTTGCCCCCCTGGATTTTGAAAGTTTCAGCTAAAAAAGTTTTTTTTCTTAGTTTTGAGTGGGAAAAATCAAATTTCACCACTTTTGGCCACCCCTGGAAAAATTTAGGAAAAATCCCCTAGTGGCCCCCTGGAAAAAATCCTTCTGACATCCATGCGCGCAATGTTTAGTTAACTCTACAAATTAAATTGTAAAATAAGCATTTTCAAAAGGTTTTATATTTTCAGACAAGTGTAGGGCATGCACCAGGCGGGACTTCAATGCAAGGATGGGCTGCTCTTAGCGGAAGACCGATCTCAGCTCATTCAAGATCCCAGGAAGAACAAACTAAGATTTCAGAATCCAAGATGCAATCTAATCATAAACCAATTAAAGACAAGATCTCCCAAAAACTACACAAAAATCACACAAAGAGTGCCCCAAAGTTTTCGGTGTCGGATCAGTGGGCAGAAGCACTTGGTGCTAAATCCCCACAAGCGGAGCTGAAAGCCAACCTGAAGCAAGGTCTCAATAACTCGAAATACAGCTCCAATGCGTCTTTACCGCGGACTGCAAATTCCCAAGGATCTGTCAATGCGAAAGTACAACATGTATATCAAAACGCGTCCGGTTCCGCCGCGCACGCAGCAGACCGAACGGCGCCATATCCCAAAGCATCCGCTTCAATGTCGGCAGTACCAAGAATTACCAACAGTAGGAGTTCTACGGAAATGCACGATAATGCAGCAAGGAGGCTGCAGAAGATGAAGAAGAAACCGATAAATTTGCACCAAAAAAGAGGAAAAGTGTGAGCTGCACGTTATGTTGGCGCGAATAACGTGTGAAGTTAGCACTGTCTCTTCGACTGGCAGAGTTCATGGTCGGAAGCATTTGTTTCTTTGCGGTTATCACACGCGCGTAGCCGGCGAATCGGAGACAACCAAGCTGTGCGTGTTCGTTGGTGTACGTCAAAATACCGCTGGTTAGCTTCGTACAAGTGCACTTTTCGGGCGTTTTTTTATCGATGTTACAATTTTGTTTGAAAACGGTTTTAAATTGTTATACTGTTGGTGCCTGGTGCTTTCCACCTGGGTGCATATTCCGGAAAATGACAACCTACAAACTGCGTCACCAATCTGAAGCGCAGACCAACAGTGCAGAAAGATGAATCTGCGAACTGTGTTCCTTCTGAAAAACGGCGCGAACCAATTTTCCACTCTAAAAGCTGCTGAGAAACACATTTTTTGCTGCAGCAAAGTTTATGTTTGGCATATACGAAACGAGGCACCCATCACTGCGATAAAAATTTCTGCTTCCGCCGTTGCTTTCAACTTGAGTTGTATGGTGATCTCTACAATATCTTACAAGCAAGGTACCATTTGTCGTTTCAATTAGAGTCACTTCTTTTCGAACACAACTTATCATGTGCAAGAACATATGTAAACTTGTCTGTGATAATTTTTGGATGTTTGGCGCTTATTCGACATCATCGTGTCGATCACCGTCATGGCGATTCAGGTGAAATGCGGTTCATCTATTTTCAAACGACGGTTTTGCGTCACGTTGAAACCCTTCAAGGTTGGCAAACAAAGTCACCGTACTACTCGCCTCTGCTTCATGTGGAGCAGTATTGAGTGTCTAGCGCTCGAAAATGCTGTTGGTCGCTGCGCGGGAATGCGAACTACATTCATTTCTCTCAGGCCGATTGATCGCGTAAATTGTTAAGGCTTCCCATGACTTTTTGACCAATCGTAAAATAAACCCATCTGTTGCAATAACCAACAAGTCATTAGGATAATGGCTTATTGGGAGTAGACGAAATGGCGTACATGCACAGGCTTTGATAGGGGTTAACCCGCATTCAAAAATCCCTGCCCAAGTCGGACGCAACAGCGTTTATTTTTAAATTCTTTGCTTAGTGAGTTTTCTTCACGAAACACTGGCCCTTGTTTCAGGGGCGTACAGAGGCTAGCTGGTGCCCTGGGAAAGAAACAAGTTTGCTAAGGTCTTTTGGGAGTAAATGTACTGTATTGAACAAAATACTTAGGACAGGACATTATTGGGACTTATAGGCGCCCCCAGTGGTTCGGCGCCCGGGGCACTGCGCCCGCTCTCGTTACGCCTCTGTCCTGTTTTCCCGCCAACTCGTGTGAATGAGCCACTGGATTTCAAGATGCAAATATCCGTCGTTTTCCGTGCTCAACTCCACCGTATGTTATACTTTCCAACATTTGGTTGCAAGAAATCAATCCCTATGAGGCTAGCTTTGCTAATAAATATTATCAGATGCTTCTCGGATCGGCGCTCGCTGAACACAGTTGCGTAAGTAGTTCTTGCAAAATTCTCTTAAAACCGACATGTGCGTCTTCCATGCGCCCTGCAACTTCTTTTCACGGCTGGAAGTTCGTTTACTTGTTTGTCGTCTACAAAGCGCCTTACACTTGTGATTAGCATGAAGTAACAATTTTACAAATAACTTTTTGCAGTCTGGGGATCACAGCATTACACATCGGTGCTGTATTTAACTTGGCTCGCTGCAAGAAAGGCTGACATGTAGTCTTCACGTATTATTAGTTAGGGGACCCCAATTGCAATTGGGGCTAGGCTGTCCTCATTAGTGGCCGTCTCTTTTGCATAGGCTACTTCATTGCTCGATGTAGTTCAATAGTACACTCCTGCAATACCAGAAACAAATGGATTTTCAATCAAAGCTAACAGGAAGTCCTTGCAGGTGGCTGGCCGGAAAAGCAGTTGACGCATTACACGCCTGTTAAGTGGAGCTGATTGACCAATTTTTCGAGTGGTACCAGTTTCGACACGTGGTTATGAAGTAAGCTGTACGTGATCGGGTGGTGAGCTGGGATCGATCACAGATCTGCTCTGAAGTATGAATAAGCAACTCAACATTTAATAAACATCTGAGTTGAAAAGTACCTGCAACGTTGCGAAAGTGACATGTTGGCTAGGGCTTGGTTAAGAACAAAATGTGGGTGAAACCTCAGTTTGCCAACGCCTTTCAGCTTACGCGTCATCATAGGTGGGGGTTGAACAAGCTTGTTGGGACAAGTGGAAACCTGAGAGGAACCACACTACATCAAAGGCAAGTTAAGATGCTCCGTGATTGTTCACCGCTTGTCTTCGTTTTCTCTTATTTCCGTCCTATTAGCGCGGCTCCACTGCATTGGTAGGACTAACCTGGTTTTGGCACGGCAGGTGTCTTTAATTAAAATAATAAATTTTTGCTCACTAGTAACGCCAACTATGGAAATTCACCAAGCGAATAATTTTGATTTTGTGAAATTTTGAATCGTGAAATTGCAGTCAACTTCGGTAGGTGGTCTTTGGCAAGCTTCTTTTTTAAATACCAACCATATCAGTTACCTCTGTTTTATCTCGATGAAAGGCCTGCAATGGTCCTTTCGGAAAAGCAAAGTTAATTAAACGTAATTAATTGAACAGATTTTCTGTTTAGTTGCCAACAACGGAGCTGGAGCCTACTTCCCGGAAGATCGAATAGAAGAAACAGCAGGTGAGCGACAATTAGAGTATGCTCGTCAGGATTTACGCAGAGGTGGAACTTTAAACTTACGCTTGATGGGTAACCAAGTTCAGCACAAATTTATCATAAAAACATGGTTTTATCTGAACATATAACTTTGTTCGCACATATTTCCTGTCGGTGAAGTTGGGCATTTTTGTTTTGGAGAACATTAGGCTGTTGTGCAGGCCCGTAACCACGAAAGGCATTCGGAGGGAATGCCCGCCCGAAGTATTTTGTTCCAGTGGCGTAGCCAGCCCAAAAATTTGGGGAGGGCCAAAATGTTTGATTTTAGGCGAATAACACTATTTTTTTGGAGAAACGCCTCTCTAAGCACAAAATGGCTGTATTTTCTAAAGATTTGGGGGGCATAGACCCCCTGGCTACGCCTATGGTTCCTCCCAAAAATCAGACATTTGTAATGACAAATACAGATCGTCAGCTTATCCACCAGGTCGTAGAATTCTGCAATTTTACTAGTCGAAACCATCCAGGTGTGCCTTTTCTCTCTTGTCTTGAAGGCGCGAAACTATACCCCACTTTTGCCCAATCCCCTCTCAAAATTTATCTGTTGTGGTGCCTAGTTGGGCCTAGGCAGACACACAACCAGGGGGAGCGTTTGTTCCCCCGAAATTTTTAAAACATTGCATAGCAATTTTGACATTTGCAGAAACTTTCAAAGAATAAAGATGAAATTTTATATTCTAATCATTTTGAGGAAGTCTTTTTGGAATTTTTCTGTCCTACTGGTAAATTATCTCCTTACAAGATTTATCTTGAGACAAGGTTATCTGATCGAAAATTTTGTAAATGATTGGTAGTTAACCACAAATACGCAGGAAGTGTCAAAACTTGTGAGATAGTTTAAAATGTTCGTATTTCGAAGGCATTTTTTATCTATTTGTTCGTGTACTATTTTTTCTTGGACAGGCCTCAATTTGCCCTCATGAAACTTTATAACATTAGGGTACTGTTGAACCGTGCTAATTGCTGAAACTTTCAAATTGATTAGAGAAATCTTGACATAACAGTTAGTGCCACGTCAAACCTCTTGTTTTTCTACGACCTTTTGATTATTTATGTTAGAGGCAAAGCGGACGTAGTAGGCTAAATTTCTTTACAAAATGTTGTTTAGCTGCATTTTCGTTTCGAAATGTGATAGTTTTTCACTAAATTTAGCGTGAGGACTGTTTCACGTGTTAATGTCTTTCTGGGTTGATCCCAGTATCACGGCTTGGGAAAAAGGTTTAGCAAAGTGTCATATGAGTGCTAGTCAAGTGTTAAACGCATATACCTACTAGACCACTTTGGCACCAAATGACGCTTTACATGACCCTAACTTTTGCAACCAGTGCAAGCCCTGAAAGGTCATAGCCTTAAACGTGCTTCTAAAAGCTTTCACACAACTCATGGATGCCAGAAAAAGCCGTTTTGTCCCAAACACAGTTGATCGGTTATGCGCCAATTACACAAGACACCTGATGTGTTTTGCTCGAAATGGTAGCATTCAAAGGTCCCTTCGCCCTTGACATAGGCTATGCTTTCAGTTTGGGATCTTCATTTGTGATAGAAATTCAAACACATGCCAGGAAAATAGAGCAGAACAAATTTGCTAAACAAGACGAAAATTAGGTAGGATTACTACTGTAGTAGCCTATACATCTGTCACACTAAAGCCATGACTACACTAGTTGAGTACGGAACCAGGTGTTTGCATGAGGATACTAATTTTTATCTTGTCCTGATCGTTCGGCCTGCATCTTGAATAAAACTGAAAAGTTCTCATTTTCGGAAATGTTGCGAAGAGAACTTTTATCTGTGCGTCACGCTTATGCAAAATCGCATGGAAATATTTTCAACTGCAGCAAAACTGTTGGCATGACGTTTAAGGCTAAGAGTGCAAAAAACACAGTCACCCCATTACTGACAAATGGGTGGTAAAAATCTAAAATCTGCTAACCACTACAAATATCTGGCAACTGTACTGAATACTGGGCTCTCAGATGATAAAGACATTCATAGACTGTTAAGTAAGTTTCTGTAGCCCGGTGTCAAGCGAAATTTCTGACCTATTACTTTTTGTCAGTAATTTTGCTTCTCAGAGTAAAGGAATAAAGTTTGGCGATTACTTTTTGATGTGTGTTGTGTAAATTAAAACTCTTTGGTTAGATGTCAGATACCCACAACAAGCTACACTACGGGAATAAGTAAAACCAGTGAAAAATATTGGACTTAATCTTAAACTTCAATTATTTTCTTTTTCTAACTGTAACACAAACCCTAATCCGACACACTTACCTAAACACCAAACCCTAAGCCCTAATCATCAGTTTTCTCAGCGTATTTTATATTTAGAATGTTGCTCATACGCATATGTCATGAAGTCAGAAAGTTCGCGTGACACTGGTGATTGAGCCTCCAACGCTGTTGTAAAACGTTCTGTTTTTATTAACCAGCGTTGTGCAGAATACGTGTGTTTGTACACTATGGACTTCGTGTCTGCGGGAAAAAATACGTTGTTATTATTATTATATGCCACCGTTTGCGAAAAAGTTGTACCACGATTGAATAAGCACGATGACGTCATTGAATGAAATTTCATGAAAATTGCCTCCCCCCGAAATGAAGAGCTGGTTGCACCCCTGGGTCTAGGACATTTCGGCGACGGGACGTTTCGGCGATGGTGGTCGCAGATGTTTTATACGAAAAAAGTGTTTTTGAAACACTTCAGTGGTTAGACTACAAAGGATGTTTGCTTGATAAGCGTTTTTGTTGTCATCCTGAGTACAGGTGTGGTTTCTCTTCCGCCGGAAGTTTGGAAGAATTTAGTGCGACCGTGACCATGTGTGGAAGGAGATGTGGCTTGTGACGTTTCTTTTTGCTGGCATGAGGCGTTGTGAGTTTACACAAAAGTTAAACCTGGACAGCAATTATTGCTTCAGCGCAGTTATTCTCATTGCATTTCACACTTAATTTAAGAGTATATTATTTCTTTCATTCTGTCGATTGCCTGTTGGTGTACGAATATATTCGTGCTTCCAATCCCTTGCCAACAGATGCCTCCCGGAGTGCGAACTCCCGTTCTAATAGCGAATTACCAGCGATTGCCTCTGGACGAACGCGAATACGCGTTAGGCTGAGAGGATGTCAGAGTTAAAGGCAAACTCCAATTCACATACTTAATCAAATGCCAATTAATCCTTTTCTATGGACGTCTGACAAATTTTTTGGCCACCATGGCCATGAGTACATCAGTAGAAATTTTCCTAGAGCAACAATTGAGCAGGGTTGACACTGTGTGTAAGCTCAAATTTGGAAGCAACAACATTTATCTAAAATCCATCGCCGAAACGTCCATCGCCGAAATGCCCCATTCCGGCCTAGTTTGCTTCTACGATTGCTTTAGATCTTTTATAGAAATTAAAGCCTTTCTTACATTATTCTCAAGCGTAAATGGCAATGCGATCTTTTATTGGAATGTATAGGCTAGCGCTTTCCTACAGTTCACAAGCTCTCTTCGTTAAATTTCGGTGATTTCTTCCGTTTTTATAGGTTTATTTTTCGAATATTTACATTTTCATGCGGAACCGTCGCCAGAATGTCTTCACCAGGGGAACTTGAGATTATCAAATTTGACAAAACTCCATTGATTTATAGTGCTTCATATTTCAATTTGGGTGCTTAGCCCACCAAACCTTCCGTGGCGACGGGATTGAACAGTATTACCACCTGAACGGGATTGATCAGTATTACCACCCTGAAAAAATCGCCCAATTGTCGGTCTGATTAGCTGTAGCCTACGTTAACTCCTTTGTTGTAGTAACTGCATATTTTATGCACCAAACAAGCACAATTTATTCAGTGGACACGGGGTCTAGTTGTTCCATTTTTAAGTTGTCATTTTCCAAACAGCGCAGAAAATAGCCTAGTATTTTAATCCTTTATATACACCAGCCGTTTTGTCAGAGGGCCACATGGGGTGTTACACTACAGTTCAAGGGATGCTACAGGCTGATAGTAAACAGCTCGAAGACAAACAAATTTCAACTTTGGTGATGAAAGTGGTGGTTGCCAGAATTAAGCTGCTGACTTCAGGTTTTCTACAATTTTTTAGTTCTGTAGCCCCATTTCTAAGGCGAAAACACCCGTTTTGACATACCTGCGGACGCCCACTGCACAGCAAAGTATTTTCGCAACAAACTCAGCTAAACCAATGAAATAAGCCCAATGTAGACGCATGTTTTCTCCAAGTAAAGCTCACGAGAAACCTTTCTAGCTTATATAACTAACATATAAAACTTGAATAGGCAAGCTCGCTACAGTGGCGATTCTACAATTAAAAAGGTGAGAGGCCACTGCGAGGCCAAGGAAAAAGTAGGGGGAACAACATAAATGCCTATCTTCGTTGGTGACTTTTCGTTGTTTTGAAGATTAAGTTGCTATGAATAACCCTATCAAACCCAACATAGGCTTGTGAATAGGCCTATCGGTAAATATGAACTACCGTTATTATTCACTAGAGACTCCTAAACGCCACTGTCGATGCAATCACAAATGTGTACTGCTATGCCGAATATTCTATACTAACCATGCAACTTCCACAGCATTGCACATGTAAAAGGAAACACCATTTTCCGTACACAGTTTTGCCTTCTTCTTTTGAGCTAGTTGTTCAAACCACTGCTTGTCCGCACTAGATCTCGGGGCATGTGTTGAGCAGCCATTCGGTTGTCTCATCGTCCAGAACCGTCACGCCATGCAGTCCATGGGGAGGTCGATGGATTGGACATTGGAGGACAGCATGGTCGACGGTTTGTTCTTCTGCGCCATACTTACAGGCCGCAGAGGAGGCCATACCCCATTTGTACAAGCAGGAGCGGAAACGTCCAACACCGGTGCGGAGGCTGTTATGCCGGACCCAGGCTCTTCTTGGGAGGGTCATTCCGGGGGGTGGGTGCGGTTTCGAGCAATATTTTTGCATTTTTTTTCATTTTATGAAAATGATTTGAAACATGAAGTAACTTTGGCAAATAAAATGCTTCGGAAGGAGTCGAAGCTGCCTATATCGCTCGAACAATTTGTTTCATTTACAGCTACCCAGAAAGCTGCGTTTGATTGTTACTGGTGCTGGTAGCTGTAACTCTTCCCGTCACCAGGGCTTCATGCGAGAGAAGTTTTTCAAAAATGAAATTAGCGAAAACATTTCCCAAACATTCCATGACCAGTGAAAGGTTGGGTAACACTGATTTACTTTCAGTTGAAAGGTACGAGGTGAAAAATAGATTCAGATGATTTCGTTGATGAATTTGACAGACGACATGATAATCGAAGGATTAATTACATTGAGGTGATTTGCGAATTACACTGGGGTGATTTGCGATTACATTGAGGTGATTTGCGAAACGTTTTTTCACAACTTTCGAATTTTTTCAAGTATTTTTCTGATAGAAATGTTTGACCTCCAGGGCAAAGAGCTGAAATATGCAACAGAAGTGCTTTTGAATCATCAAAAAAAGTCCGTACAAAATTATATGAGGTTGCAGGAAATGTGTGGGTAGAGTTAAAACCGTAGTCACAAACCACTCAAGATGTTTCGAAGTGGTATGAACAAGCCAGCAAAACGCAATGCTGCAGCCAGGATAAATTCGGATAAATTAATGAAACCGATTCTTACTGAAGCACACGAAAGATCAATCTTCCGATTACTGCGGCTGTTCCTTTGTTTCTTTGACCGCAGTCTGACTAAATTTGTGGGTGATGACACACACCAGGATCCGAGCAACCACTGGTGTGTGTCGCCGTAAACAACTAGTCACCCGGTAGTCAAAAACAACAGCACAGCTTATCATGCATTTGGAAAATATTGAATGCAGGCTAGAGAATTTGTAAATTATCGTTTAAAATATTGCTGACCGAAAGTAATCTAATTTAGGACTATCATGACATCAGTTTCTATACGGTAGAATAGAAGTATCATTGAGTTTCTCTTGCGTAATATTAGAACGCAAGGCATAGGTGTAGGAGCAGGCAAATTTTTGGGGGTGCGAAGGATTTTTGCCCGAATTCTGCCAAACTTGCCCGAAAAAACTCCAAAAAATGTCATTTGGGCGCCCATTTTTTTCAAATCAAAGCATGTTGGACGCCATTTTTGCTCATGTTTTCAGGGAGTTTGCTTATATTTCAGCATTTTCAGGGAATTCGTGGAGGTTTTTAGAGATTTTTCCCGGATTTTCACAAATCCAAACTTTTGGGGGTGCGCTTGCACCCCCGCCTCCAACACCAGTGACGCAAGGCATCCTTCTTTTTATTCGCTTATGGATAGAAAATGGACGTTCCCCTATCGCGTTCGCGACTGGAAGAGTAAGATACAACCTCAGCGCTTTTTCAACATTAGGGTGTGTGTCAACAATATATAAGTCTCGGATATGCCGCAATAGCTTTCTAGTGTGGAAACGTTTTCATTCATTTGGTTCAGGTGACCGTGGCCACCTCTGTTCTTATGTGAGATATATACACATATCCGTTATACGGATAGTAAAAATTATTGATATCCGAACTAACCCTAGTATTTACCCGCTGGAGTTATCGTAACTTTGGCCACGACAGTTATGAAGTTTTCAAGTCTTTCAGAATGTTGATGACATTGTTTGTCAAATGTCCTGCGTCATCTTCGTCCATCACAATGAACTTCAGAAACCGTTCAACAGGAACTCTTGTTTTGTTGACATAGCGCACTCCAAACACTAACTGATATAGGTCAGAGATGATCACGGAACAAGAGTGCCGGCGTGGGCTCCTGCCGGAGTTTGCAATTTATGCCGGAGCAGGAGTCAAAAGTTTTAAATTCTACCTTGGGCAAGAGTTGCATCAGGAGTCAACGCTAAGGTCCGTCCAGGAGCCAATCAACATTTTTCAAGGAACTATTAAAATTTCTGTAAGTGATATTTGTTATGGTCCAACAGAATTGAATTATTTGAAACGTGTTTTCTACACAACGTCAGCATTGTCATATGGGACCGAAATGTAGGTTTCAACAGTTGTGAAAATATGAAATATCAAAACATCGTAACTTTTTAGTATCACATGTTCGAAAGAAAGTTGTATTAAATTACGACAAATATTTTTTTCTGTTGTATTTTTTACCTTTATTCATTGTGTAACGAGGTATTTTTTGGTCTGGTTACGTCATCACACATCCATTAACAATATCCGCGCTGACGGACATCCGTTCTTTACAGTTTTACACTGTACCTATCGATGTTTCTGACGAGTTTTTATGTCTATTTTGTGTTTGGTTATGCATGTTTTATAAGTATATGCCTTAAAACTGCTATCTGGATTTTTCCGGCTTTTTTAGAACAAGGCCTGGCTATTTTTGGTGAAGACAGGTTGGCAACCCTGTCTCACGCTATAATAATGGATAAGTCAGTCCGTATTGCTGCATTTCAGGCAAGAAGATATTAGTCAGAATCTGCCGGAAACGAGTTTCAGATTTACAAATTACTTAAACTACTACAGCACACCAGGGGCGTAACGAGGTTAGATGGCGCCCGGGGCAAGAAGCAATTTTGGCGCTCCCAGGTTCGAAATCGAGGTCTTTCGGAAGCAAATGTACAGTATTGAAGAAAGTACTTGTGACATTGTTGGGACATTTTGGCGTCTCCTGAAGCCATTCGGCTCCCCCGCAGTGATTTGGCGTCCCCATAGTGACACAGCTCCCGGGGAATTGCGCCCCCTTGCCCTCCACGTTAAGCCCCTGGATTAGGCAGTGACCTTGAGATCAGAATACAGAGAAAGTTGTGTGGTGACACTACAACGTTCTTTTTTGTTTTGCAAAGCCAATTAATAAAGCTGTCTGCAATTCACCGCTGAAAGTTGAACCAGCGGTGTTGGTTTTAGCATTTCGGCCGAAGGTGATAACTTCGTTTTTCTGGCCATCCCAGCGGGTACCGCGGCTTTCATCTGCGCAGTGCGCTTTACACCTCCTTGAAGTGAAGTATGTCCATAGTATGGGTCGCGAACCAAACAAGGGTTGCGATCAGGCCCGTAACCAGGGGGGGCAAAACCCCCTAGAAAATTTTTCGCCCCCCCTGGAAAAATGTGTAGGACATAGTTTTAAAATATTGGACATAGTTCAAAAAATTTGGGCCTCTCTAGGAAAACTCTTCGCCCCTCCTGGTGTCCCACGCTGGTTACGGGCCTGGTTGCGATTTCGCAAAGGGTCAGAAAATAGGTTGCGCCGAGGTGATCACAAACCTAAACCTGAATTGTAAGTTTTCAAGCTTGTCTGTGTCTGTTTGCTGTGTAGCGTAGGCACTAGAGAAAAGAGTAGAATGCTGACATTGAAAACGAACTTAGCAACCTACTGCCAAAAATCATCCATACAATCAACATTTTTGTCATGTTAACATACGCTGTTTGAGGCTTGGGTCACAAGATATTCACCAAACTCAGATTTCAGTCATGCTGGAAAAAGTTATGGAACCACTGGTCAATTAAGCAATATGCAATTATTGTCAAGAGTCTTCTGATAAACACCCACATCCGGATTCATTATCATTTCTCAACTTTTACTGAGTAGTGCGATTTGCGTACGTTCTACATGGCAGTTTGGCACTATCGTTATCAATCAAAAATGTTGGTGTGTATCCCATCTCTTTACTTAGAAATCTTTGCAGTCCCGTCGCCACGGAGGGGCTTTTGGGGGCTTATCCCCCCAAACAAAGCTCCAAAGCCCCTCTAAATTGAATTATGAAGCACTATAAATCGGTGGAGTTTTTGTGAAATTTCAGAATGTCAAGCCCCCCTGAACAAACGTAAAGCCCCCCTATTAAAAACTTTCTGGCGACAGTTCTGGACCTTTGTAATGTTGATTATGCAGTACAGATAGCAGTTTTGACAACGAAATACGAATATGCGCAACATAAATATACGAAGTAGGAATAAATATGAATCTGGTGTTCAGAAATGTAAATAGAAAGCCCAACAGCAATTTCAAAGTTATGCTGCAAATCCAGAAAGCCGACGGAATTTTTTGCTGCTTCCATCACCCCTACCAGGGTTTTTTTTAAGGTTTCGCTTTGTTGACCGCAAGCAAATTTGAAGAGACCGCTTGGAGGAATTTGAGAGACCGGTCTCCATTGATGTCATCTCAGGTCACTATATTTTGAGAGACCGTTGGAGGAATTTGAGAGACCGTTTTGGTCCCTCAAAACACCTTGAAAAAAACACTGACCCCTACTAACAACAATTTATCTGAAAAAGCCTGTAACTTTACTAGTAATTATCCCACTTCAAAGACAAAGTTTTCTTGCCTTTGCTGCTGCAAATTTATTGAATATTTCGTCAAAACATGATATAATTTAAAAGGCCACATGTATTAACCTAGGAAATATCTAACGCCATAAACGCTGCGGAGATGCTCTAGGTCAGCAATTTTGTGATCTGAGTTTTGTGATCTGAATTTCGACAATTAAATGCCCACGGAGATGTTCAGTTTATAGGTCAACTCAAACAAAAAGCACATGTAGCAGTAACTGAAAAGTTCACATTTATGACTAGTATGCCCAACGCAGTTGCACGGTTTCAACTAATATCTTGAAAAAGCAGTCAATATTTAGTTGCATTAATTCTTATGATAACTCCTTCACCCCCGCCATGTTGAGGATATGCGCAAGCAAAATACGTAATTATATTGATTTTATAATTAATGCCAACCTTCAAATCGTGCTTTAAATCAAATGAATACAAACGGTTGTCCGCCTCGTGCTAAAAATATCTCGCAAATTTGAGACCTTGATCAAAACAATGTACAGGCTTTTGTACACCACTGAGCATCCCCCTCCGACATTTTTAGCCATTTACTTTAGAACCTGATGTTAAAATGTCTTCATTTCTTCCCACTGCCGGATTACTCTTTGATGATAAGTGGAAGTAGGTATAGCTGGTGCGTTGTTTCAGTGTTTGGCATCCCCCTGTGTTTATGGGTGTCCACAGAGGGACAAAATGAGAATTTGCCACCACCTGGAAATTGAGACTAAGAACCAAAAATGTCTAGGAAACTTGAAGTCAGCAGCTTAATTGACTTAATTCTTTCAGCGACAGTTTTATTTTCCGATACGACACACTGCGCAAGAGCCGGGTTCACTGTTGTGGTGTCATGCAATTTTGAGCTTGCAGTTCACTCATGTCCGCTACATTGGCTGCAGAGGCAGGTTGCGAAACTTGGGTGCGGATAGTTCTGAAATTGGCCTTCATTGCGTAACAGTGACATGGCAACAAAGGTTCGCTTCAAGTTGCGGCAGTAGGCGTTTAGCCGCATGTGACTGTTGAAGACATCTCTGGCAGGTAATGCAGCGAGACAATGACTGCTGATTGCAGTAAGTCACATGCTTTTATGCAATGTGAAAGAAACCTTACTGCCAATGAAGCGTATTTTTGGGACTGTTGCCGTAACATGGGTAATTTTCTTTGTGGTGCAGAAAGGGTAAAGCGTTATGTGAACGCGCATTTGCATTGTATCGTCAGCAGCCTGAAATGGGCAAGCAAAATGTCGACTTTGCCGATCAATGGAAAAAATTCTCTGAACGCCTATACCTGTGTTGTTTATGTTTATAATGTAACATCTGCTTTGTACTGTGCTATAAATAACCATTTTTGTGTTTTCGAGTATCCTTTGATGCAACCTCTCGGTTAGCATGTCGCTGAATGTCCGATTCACCATGAACCGGGTGTGCATGAAGACTAACACCCACACATAAGTGGCGGAATCGGGAGGCCGCATGGGCTTGGCCCCTCCACTTTTGAATGTCGAATTTTGCCTAAATAAGTTTAAGTAACACAATTAGCATTAGGTCCATTGTTAAAATATATCGTTTAATGAAAAACATGTAGCAAATTCGGGCAGCATTTGTCAATATTATTTTTATACATTATCTGTAATTTCGCAGCATTTCGTATTTGTTTGGTAAAAGACCCTGTGGACAGTCTGTCATCCTCCTATGGCTTGCTTTCCGCAATGGCGTTGCCATATGGTGTAAAAACAACACAAGTTTTTACAAAAATGTTGTAACTTTACATGTTTGTGTGCATGGGCATCGGAAAGATCTTTTCCAAAAGGGTCGCTAGTGGACTGTTACAAAAGTTTTTCTAGGGTGGGGGAAAAAGTGGTGAAATTCGTTTTTCACCACTCGAAACTAAGAAAACAGCCTTTTTTACTGAAAATTTCAAATTCGTGCCCCCCTTCTGACACCCATGCTTGTATGTAGAAAAAAGTTCGGGCCACACCACTAAAAATTGGTGTAATTTCGAGCGTTTCAACACCATCTAAATCAATGGTTCTCAAACTTTCATGAGCCGTGGCCCCCTTCCAAAGACTCTCAACACTTGTGCCCCCTGCTCATTAACAAAAATACCTACAGTAGTTTTGTTTTTAACGGGTTTCCATCAGTTATTATACCTAGTGAAGGCCTCTGCTCGTGGCCCCCAGAGAACCACTCCGTGGCCCCCAAGGGGGACCGAGGGCCCCGTTTCAGAAACCCTGATCTAAATAGTGAAATTTTGCTGAATTTTTACGCAAAATTAAATATTTGACAGATAAATTTCAATTGTGTTTTTGTTTTTGCATTGGCAACACCAAATAGCTATATTTTATTTCTGCACTGGCAACACAATTGGCATCCTTACAGACAACTTGCCAGTTGCTATGCTTTGTCGTGTCTTTGCATTTCGGTTCGGTATCTAATGACTTTGTAGAATGAGTATTCAGTCTGGTTACTTTTGTGTTCAAGATGTGGAAAAGTTGTGATTTTGAATGTGTTTCAGACAGGGATCATTGCTGTGTCATTTTTGCCTGTTTTTCAAGCTGTGTTCTTGGTGTTTTTAACAGCCCAGTGGCGACTCCGGTACACGGGCTCAGCCCGCGTCTTCAATTACGATTTATATCTGAGAATGCGAGCTTGCTTGCTTTGTATATTTGTGGCACCACCCAAGTCCCAGCCCCACTTCCCTAAGTAGTTAACTCGGGCTCTTTTCTTTGTGCCTTGTCACTGTTCATATATTTTCGTTTCATATCCGGCCTTTCCATGTTCATGTTCCAGGTGACCTGAAGAAAACAATATCGTTCGTAGCAGGCGTTCTTTCGACTTCGCTCGCTCGCGCTTTACTCGGGCTGTCAAGCGAAATTTCTGACTTCACACCACGTACACAGAGTAATCTTCTGCATACCAAATACGCTGATAAAACTGATTATTAGGGTTTAGGAATTTGTGTTTAGGTAAGTATGTCGGGTTAGGGTTTGGGTTAGAGTGAGAAAAAGAAAAATAATTGAGGTCAACGACTAAGTCCGAAAATTTTAAATGGTTAAAGTTATTCCTATGCTATAGCTTGTTGTGGGTACCTGACATCCAAACAAAACGTTTTAATTTACACAACACACATCAAAAAAGTAATTGCCAGACTTTATTTATTTATTCTGAGAAGGAAATAACTGAAAAACAATAACAGGTCAGAAATTTCGCAGAGGTCAGAAATTTCGCTTTTTCATATTGGTGTAATTTTGTCTGAAATAATGTAATTGATACCTTCATATGGTGCATACCTAATGACGTCATATTTCAATGCTTGTGACGTCACAGTTGCCAATTCAAACCGCAAAAATTTTGTATAGTTTTTTGACGTGCATTTGTGCCTCCCAATTTGAAAAATGTTCCGCCACCCATACACTCACATATGTGGCGCAAACATGCGAAGACTAAAGCCCATATATATGCAATGTATGTGAATTTTTGGGAACTAATTGTTGCATTCCCAAACGGTGGCCAAGGGACCCCCTTCAGCAAACTTTGCCACCCCCTCGGCTCAAACCTCTAATTACGCCACTGCTTGCAGGGACAAGGTGCACGACGAGCCACTCGCGGTTGCATCGTACCTCCTCTCCAGTGGCGTACGCAGAAATTTTTCATGGTGGGGTGGTTTCATTCAGTGGCACATGGTGGTCATTTGTATTTGGTATGCGCTATTTGTGACGTCACAATTTGACATCATATTCATGTTTCAAGACCAACATTTTGGCAAAGTTTGTTGACATAATATGCATATTCTTCTACACGCACTCTCCTTATTCCATGTGTGATTGCACTGAATATAAACTATCAGCGCTCCCAGTTAGGATATCGGAGGAAAATAAACTCAACGCTACGACACAGCAGTTCATAACTGCAAAAATACCAGGCTGCCTGTTAAAACAGGGTAGTAAAACACACTCATCACTGTCAGAGCAATTTACAACTGCAAAATGAGGCTGCGCTGATGTCTTGTCGAATACGACACGAGCAGTCCAGCATGTATGCGGCTGGACTGGCTGGCGCACACCCCGGTTTGCAAAATCGAATCTCGCTAAAATACACAAGAATTGAGAATGAGCATAAGGTACGCAAGTAAGCTTTCAAATTTTCGTTATGTATAGAAGTCCAGCAAACTTTTAGTTTTCCTTTTTCCCTGCTGAGACATTATCAAATGCCTGAATGCTTCTATGTTAAAAACAGTAGTTTTTGAGCTCGTGCAACAGATCTATCGTCAAGGCTACCATACCTCCTTATTTCTAAGATTTGTCCTTATTTTGCAGTACGTCTTAGAAAATATTAATGTCCTTATTTCTAAGAAATGTCCTTATTTGTGACTTACGTCCTTACTTTCTGTAGCATAACAATTCTAAATAAGCAATATCTGATAGACACACAGATCATTCCTATCTCATCGTATACAGTTTGTAATCAAACTTTTTTGATATCATTAAAGTAGTATAATCTTGCAGGACAGAGACGTAACGCATTCATGGGCGCAATTAGGTGGGGGACACGGGGGACGCGTCCGCCCCACTTTTTTCAGAAAGTGGGGATATAATTTGTCATGTCCCCCACATTTTTCTCTCTAGGTTTCGTAATATATTGGTTTCACACCAAGCTGCCCCCTCACATTTTACAACAAAATTGCGCTTATGTAGCAGTTAGCACTGCAGGCTGTCTAGCTCTACTGTGGTAAGGATTCTTAGGAAAGCTGGTTTTGTAGCGAAGGTTTAGTATTTGATTGATTCAAGAAATAAGCCAGCGAAAAAAGCGTTTTCCGTGACTATTCCAAGAAGGAAGTCGAGAATAAAACATTGCTGAAGCAAATGGTTCTTGGAGATAAATAGGCAAACGTATGATCTAACATTAGTCTTGCAAACAGAAACAATTTTTTCTTTTTAGGTAATAAAATTAAATTTTCCTCAGCCGTCCTTTTTTTTGGTTCTAGATCGATGGTAGCCCTGTCTATCATGCTACAGAAATTGGTAATGTAGCCAATGGGGTCAACGCTTGCGCTGATCAGCCTTAGCAGATAAAATAAAGACAATTGTTTCGGATAAAGTGAACTATCGCGGAACACAATCTTAAACATGCGTAGTGGACAAAAGGTTTGCAAAAAGTAGTGAGATAGTTTCTGGACGCAGACGGTAACCCAGATTCCCACCAAAACCTAATTATTACTTTTTGGCCCATTTACAATTTTCTTTGAAATTTGCATGCAATTTATTCCGTGGTATTTGCATTAAGTCGACAAATTAACAAGCAAAATATGCGAAAACAATTAAATCTCCTTTGTTCAGGTAATAAAGTTTTTGTGAAATAACAAGCTCAAGGGGGGTTAACCCCTGCCCCAACCCCCCTTGCGTATGCCCTTGCTCTTCTCCAAGCAAAAATTGTTGAACGACGAAGATTGTCAAAGAACTCAAAAAATGTAGCCAAACAAAATTTGGAGCAAATAGTTTATCCAAAGAGCCAAATTTCTGGGTTTTGACTCCAAAAGAGTCAATATGGCAACTGAACCACAAAACTGCGGCAAATGAATGAATGCAGATCGTATGAAATGAAAAAGTTGCTGTGACCAGGATTCGAACCTGGGTTGTCGCGGCCACAACGCGAAGTACTAACCACTATACGATCACAGCGTATGTAGCAGAGGAAGGTTTCGATCCTTCGACCTCTGGGTTATGGGCCCAGCACGCTTCCGCTGCGCCACTCTGCTGAGACTGCACGTGTGCAGTTTTACATATAAATTGCTGAACTGTGTGGGAACCACGTGTCCGCTTCCAAATTTATTCTTCTGTTGTTTTCTTGCATCATCATCCGTTTTTTTCTTCGAATGTCTTGTCTGGAGTGGTCTCTAATGCATTTCAAAGACCTTTTCCATTAAGTCGCTTTCCATAATCTGCAAAACTTTACTTGGCTAGAGCAGAGGAAGTCTAGCGTTAGTGTTGGCGTACACTACAGTTGTGTGAAAGCATTTGCTGTTGTGTGTGTTGTCGAGACATCGGTTGAGTCATCATTTACAAATTACAGGGCACTGTTTCAGTGTTTCTGCCTCGGATTTGACTAGGTTACTAGATAGCTACTGTACGGTGTGAAACAAGGTTACCTACTCCTGCGGCACTTGCTACAAAAGAATTGCACAGTTTCTGCGAATACTGCACTGGATAAGCAAGAACTTTCCTCAGTCGATTGGAGGGCGATAAATCCTTAAGTCCATGGTGCATTATGGCTGTAAGTACAGTTTTCGTTTAAACGTGACTAAAATTTTAGAATATTTTGCAAATATACTGTAACTCTAGCGCCTTCCTATATTTATGCAGCTGTTGTGAAAGTTTGTTGAATATTTGCAATATTAATTAATATATGTCATCATGCGATGCATGCTAACCAACGCTCAATATTCAATATATAATATTTGAAACTACAATCAACATGATATACAATAATATAAAGATGAAAGTCAAAACTAGTTGTGTGGATGTGAACAGTAAACGAACACGAGACATGAAAACACATTTAGAAACACCATACATATTGAAAATTACATAACAACTGAAAAATATCAAATCACAGATGCAATACAAAATCAGGAAAAACAATGCAAATCAGTCATTTGATTTACACAACAAGGATGATCAAAGGCAAGCAATAATGTATGAATACTTGAGAAATATGCAGATGAAGGAGTGAGTAATGCACATAACTCAGAAAAATGAGTAACAATGGAGGTAAAACAAGGTTGAGAGTTGGGTAAAAGATCTTCAATCACTCTCAAAACACGCACAAGATGACCCTCAAGCAGCATACTCAGCATTCACCAAAGGTGTATCTTCCAGATGGACCCTTTTTCAAAGAA
>Ga0210059_1004064_pt1 | contig 23556 bp, 10 predicted proteins | sample Ectturendosymbi2_FD_188042 | JGI IMG/M metagenome (GOLD analysis project Ga0210059, IMG submission 188042) | Ecteinascidia turbinata endosymbiont from Florida, USA - Sample 2 (SPAdes) (version 2) | ecosystem: Host-associated > Tunicates > Ascidians > Unclassified | place: Key West, Florida...
GGTTGAACACCCCGCCGGTGCTACGAGTGTGGAGCATGATTCCATCCTCCTGTGGGAAAGCGTGTGCAAGAAGAGCTGAAAAAATATGCCAAACAATGTTGGCGCCACGTTCAAATAAACGTGTAAAATATGGACTTATAAAACATGGACGACTATCACTAATAGCAACTGCCTGCAACTAAATTGTGTTCTCTTTGTACAAACTCTCAATGTTCGATGTGATTCAACCTCTCATTTAACTTTGGCCAACATCGGAAATGTGCCTTATTTCTAAAGAATATTACTGAAGTGTGTTAAATTGTTCGCACATCATGAATATCACTTGCGTTTTAAGAACGACGTTAGTTGTTCAGCTTGTTTTCTTTAGAGGAAACGCACACCTGAAACTTGTCACGTATGTACAACTGTTTCAAGTGTAATGAAGAAATAGCAACGGAAGTCTTTTTTCTTCCGTCTATAAGCTGCGTAAAGAATTTTCTTTGACTTACGGTAATTTGCAGATCAATCAAAAGCGGTACCATCATCCGCGTACGAATCGTTCACGTTGGCAGAAGTTCGCAACCACCAGCACTTGGAGAGTTCTACCAGTCTATTGCAAATACCGGTGGAGCTGAATGTTGACGCGTACACCGTCTGCTTCTGGTACAAAATGCACGCGGGTTCGCCCTCAAACTTTCCTGCTTTGCTCTTGGATGGAAAATGTGTCATCAAGCTGGGGCAGCAGAGTAGAGCGAGCGGAAGTCTGACTCTCGAGTTATTCAACAACGGATTGGTGAGGCGCTAAGGCTCGCAAACAATTTGAGAGCCCAGGGAGTATGCTGTGGAATTATCCTCCTTTCGTGCCACCAAATCGCTGATTTATTTGGCAGTCGCGGAAACACTGTAAAATCAAGTTTTACACCCAACCCTTAAGCAAAGGTGGAGGATATCCGCCATCATTTTTTGACTGTCGTGGATAAAGTGATAAATCTTTTTGATTTGCAATGATTTAACCTTTTTTCAGTGATAGTTGATAGTTTATGGTTTTCAGTGTTTTTTGCGGAACGTCTCTGTTTTGCCCAACATGTCGAAAATATTATTACAACTCTGTCATGTTGCGCGCTAGTAAAGTATGGGACAGTCATTTCTCTATAAATGTTCAGTCACTAGCACTGGTATATATAATTGCATATTTTCCCACTGAATAAGCATCTTCATATCAGTTAAGTTTTCCTTACTTTTTAATACCAACCACTGTTGAAAAATTGTTGATAGCTTAGCATATTGAAAACACTTTATTCACTTGCTACGCTTAGCATCACAGCATCGTTTAAAATGTTCGTAAAATGTCTAAAACATTTATTCGTCAGGAAAGTCAAACTTCCGACGTACCACCACCACGCTATAGGAATTCTACGTTTCGAGTTAAACGTTTTAGCAAATACGACATCTTCTTTTGTCGCGATGCAGGTCCGAAATATAAAGTACTTGACGAATCGTATCTGAACTGAACTATTCCTACGTACCTACCTACCCATGTTCCGGTAACGTCTTTCGTTTCAGGTGAACAGTGACACCACGGCTCAAAGTCAATCATTTGCTTTGCCTGACCACAAGTATTGGCATCACTTTTGCCTTCGCCAGTCGTACGATCCGTTTCAAACAGACCTGTTCCTTGACGGATTCCAGCTTCCTTGGATATTCTTCAACCTGAGGAAGACAACTTCTGATCATCGTGGGCCTTCGGTTGCGTATTGCTCGATGGGTAATGACGGCAGCTGCTTCAATGGTACGTGATCGTGTGTTAAACCACGAGGCTGGTAAACGAAGTTATTTGTAACAAATTTCTGTTCACAGCAATGTAGCAAAAATGTTGGTTTAGGACTCTTAACATGTTTTTCTTCAGGGTCAAACCCAGCCGCTAACCAGAGATGGTAAATATTGTGTGAGGTCATTGCAGTGCATTTGTGAAAAATCTCTCTTAGATGTTATATCTTGCGCGGGCGTCATATTCTAACTTCGTTCCTGCAGCAACTATTTTGGTCGCCGTCATTAATTACTAAGGATCATCATTTTCTTCAGAGTAGCAGAATTGTTTCCGTACCATCATATCACAGTCCGTCACGGAAGCAAATAGACACCGCCTTTGATATTATCAAAACAACAATTTTGTTCCTATTTCCACATTAAAAAAACTTAGGGCTGAGTCGCTCAGTCCGAATTCAATTCACTGCACAACTTTTCTAAAAGCATTCTGTGGTACAAGCCTGTTACTGGAGTGTGCTATATGGTTATGGTACGACGTGCCAAGCATCAAATAGTGAAGTTTCTTGAGTAAAGGGATTACACCGTAACTCAAAGCTAGCATCTTCCGCGATAGTAAAATGCAGATACAGAGGAGTACAGGAAAATGAAGTGTTAAATAATCCTGTAAAAATCAAATCATTCTTTTTGTTACTTAATGCTGTTTTCAGGTTACATTCACGGCATCGCGATGCACCATCGTTCTCTTGACAGAACTGAGATTAACAGCTTGTACAAAGCATCGTCAGCTTGCGGCTTAAATCATTTGAAGTCGGAATATTTAGACCGAACACTGACCAGCACAGTATCTGCCATTGTGATGAAAACAGCATTTCCAGTAGGAGCGTGCAGTGAGTTTTGTGCAAGCTTGCGAAGAATCGCGCTCAGGCGTTTTTCATTTTTTATTGCATTTTGAACCACAAACTGGAATAAAGTATTTAATACTTTTCAAAGAGTTTTGTCCGAGCTCCTGGAGCATCTCTGGCAACAAGTGCTTCCGTGTGGACGAACAATCCCGCCACAACTTCAACGACTACTTCCAGGGGAGAGTATGCGAACCTGCTAGCGGGTGGAAGATTGCTGACCTGCACGCGATTCCCAACATGGCAGATGCCGTTCTCGATGACGCGCTTCATGGAGCTTATTACGGTTTATATCGGGAAAGTGGCAGCCGGGTCAACCAGTACTCGTAAGTAATTTGAAGCTATGCGAAAGAATACGTTCTTCAAGTATGTTTGTCTATATGCGTTTTGCGGTCTGCAATCAGTGCTTTAATAATTTACGTTTATTTTGTTTCCGGGCTTTGCCTGTGACGCGAAACGTGAACTGCGAGGATTTTATTCCCTCATATCTTTTCATGGCTTTCGCTTATGAATTACATCTTAAAAACGTGCGAAAAGATCCTGAACTTACAAAGATTTCCGAGAAATCTTAAACCGCTGTTGTTGACGTTTAAGACACTGAATGCCAACAATGGGTGTAGTAGTAACAGAATCATTTTTGTTAAGAGGAATGATTTGCCCAAAGCTTTGCGTGTCAAGGTTATGTTGCTCAAGCAATCCATCGGTAATGCTTAGTATTAAGAGCACCAAATCCACTGTCTTTCACATTGGGCTTGTAACTAAAGCTGTATAACAGCAAACAATAATGAAGCATTTCTTTATGCATGAGTGTAGAAATGCTCTAAAAGTTATTAAAATACTTCGTCTGTGATGCCCGGCGTGCTTGACAAGTTAAACTACGCGATGCAGCCGAAAGACAGTGGGTAAAAATCGGGTTTTGCATTGGTGGAAGATGACGTTGTTAATCTAGCCAGCTAATGAGGATTTTTCAAGCGCATTTCATGATTCACCAACTACAGTATTTAGGTAAAGTCTGCAGGATATTTTGTTTTTGAAAGATTTTATTCACCACTGTATTGCGCGAAGCCGAAGTTAACACAAGCTTGCACGCCTTTTTGTAAAACAAAAACTGGCCTAATTTAAACATTTTACTGAAGTCAAGCCGTTATTTTAACGAAAGAACATTTATCTTGGGCGTTAATGTCACTGTTACTTAAGCCGTTATTTAAACAAAATAACCGGTTGGGGCTCAACCACTGTCGAGACCAGTTAAACGCACGTTATCGCATTATGTGACGTCATCTTGACGCAGACGGACAAGATTGGGTTTTATTTCACAAATCCTACGTCAGTGAGATCCCTCCAAACAAAACTTTGGTTTTTCTCATAATTGTTCTCGTATGAATTTGAGTAAAAACTCTAAGCAAAGATGAGCCAGCAGGTTTTATGTGCAAGTTCTCTTATGGATTAGATAGGATTGCTTGGCCAGCGCGAAGTTGGCATTTGGTATTAAAAAGTCAAATGAGCGGCGGCCAAACGGTTTGGGGTTGCTAGCTGTTTTAGGCACTCGTTTCAATAGCTGTGCAGGTATAATTACAATTCTTGGGATCTTACTTTTTACGTCGTTCCTACCGGCTGGAAATATACTTCAACCTGGTCGCTGATTGTTTGCAGAAACCTGCCCTGCCTGGTGTTTCAACACCAACTTTTCAATCCACTTAGGCCGAAGAATAAGCCTGAAAAGTTTAACGCAATAACTTTCACCTCGGTACAACTTACGCGCAATTACCAGGCCTCTGACTCTGGGTTTCACCTTAAAGGCGCTAATGGCATATCTCATCTGGCGAGTCTGTTACAACGACAACCTGCGAGCACGTGTCAACCGTCAAATCAGGGCCGGATCCAGGGAGGCGATTGCCCCTTTAAAACCTGCAAAAGTGGCTTATTCACCATGATTTTTTGCACTTCGGAAAACAGCATTCGCGATATGAGATTATTTTGTCGTCTGTTTGGTCACAGCAACTGTTATGAAGTATACTTCATCCCTGGTACAATAGCGAAGCCATTATGCGACTTGATTACCAAATGTTCAGTGGCCAACAGCAAAAAAGGCTTCGCAATTAACTTTGTACAGCAACTGCACTCGATTACGAAAATATCAGCACTGAAATTGTTTTTTCAAAAGAGGAAAGATGTTACTCCATATTTAGAAGAGAAACTAAAGAAATTTTTCGGGTTTTGCTAACGTCTGCCCGACATTTCGCAAACTAGTAGGTGCCCCCATCTTCGCAGAATGATCATCGCTGGGAAACGACGATGCACCTGATTTTTTCTAAAAATTGGCGAAGTTCGACTAAAAGTTGCAGAACGATCCTTAGCATGCTTGTGGAGCATAACTTAAAAGCTGTAGCCTTTACCTAAAAACACTGACTTAACTTTCGTTGCAGCGACGGTCACACAAGGGTTGTCAGGCGAAGGTGGTTCATAGATCTGTGCGGAGTTGTGCAACCAACCAAAGTCCAACCTGCCTACGGCGACAGCTGGCCAAGTTCTAATCCAGGCGCTTTGCCTTCGCCACGGAAAGTCGAAATGACAGTTCAGCGATGCAACATCAATCGACCAGTAGTCTGCCAGAAGAATGCAGCTGATTTTCTGTCTTCGTACGCCAATGTGAGTTACAGCACAGCACAGCACATGACATATTGCGACTGTGTCCAAGCTCCGTTCATCTCCGGGATGTTGGCAGCTAGTGTGAAAGCAACGTCCGCACTAAACAAACACTATCCCTGAACCTTTCCCCCGGAAACTTGAACCCTGTACTCGCGGCTTAGTTAGGAAGTCCTCATTGTTTTCAAACATAAAAGCAACATGCTTCTGACCGATTTTCAACCTGAACGCAGCAAAACAATAATTTTCTAACCTCAAAGATTGTATTCTGCGCTTACAGCAACGAGAAAGTTTCGAATGCTTGTAAACACGCAGGTCAATGAATTTCTAAGTCCGTGGTTTTTATGTCTCGAAAAGTACGCAGTAACAAAGCATCTGCTTAAATCAAAACTTATCCTAATCTTCGTTGAGAAAGAAAGCGTTTGATAATCAAATTATTTAATAATTTTGACTGAACTACGAAAAAAGATTGCGCCGCTTGAAATTATAATGCTTTTTCTGTTCGAAGGTGTGTTTTGTTGTTTCGACTTCGGGAGTAGATCTCGGAAAAGTGAAGCGCGTCCTGCTTCACATGATGGGTTTAGTTAAAGTTGAACCCCCCGGGTTTCGACTTTACGTGACTGGACGCATGGTGAACAATATCCGAAGCCAAATGCCTGAAAGTGTTGAGGTGAGTTCATACTTTTCGAGATACATGTCGCAACGCGCATTTGCAAGCTTAGATTTACTGTAAGTGAAAAACTCTTTGTATATGTGGTACATATACCGATGAGTCGCGTATAGAGTAAGATGATCAAATTTCCGAGCACTAGTACACCGGGAACTGTATGGTATTTACATCCAGCGTCGTGATTTGCAAGTTGCTTGTGCTCTGTGACAATGTCATTCCTTGGCGGCGCTCCAGCAAGATTAACACTTTTATTACAAATTTTGCTTTGCACTTTTCAAGACGTATTTCGTGAGTACAAAACGTTCAGTTGCTGGCCATCTTGGCTAAGGAAATCTTTGCGGGATATATTCAGTTGGATCTAGAAGTTGTTCCCAACCTGTTTTGCCCATGTCCAACCTATTCACCTCTAAATTCCCGATTGCCCCCCCATGTCGCGATATACAAACCTAGTGATTTAATTTTTAACTCAGTTTAGGCTTACTTAAAGCTACATGCATAATGACGCAACCCTGCGTCTGTTAACCCTGAGGTAAACGGTTGATCTTGATTCTTGGGGCGTAAAGACATGACTGCAACCACTAACATCTTTAACATCTTTCGTGACCACCTTTTTGGGTGTGCAGCATAGGTGTAGGAGCAGGCAAATTTTTGGGGGTGGGAAGGATTTTTGCCCAAATTTCCCCAAACAATTCCAAAGAAAATGACCTAAAAAAAAGACGACTGCATTTCATTTCATGTTGCGTGCATTTTTTTCAAAGCACGTCAAGCATTTTTGCCTAAATTTCCCCCAAACTTGCCCAAATTTCCCCAAATTTCCCCTAACTTGCCCGAAAAGAACTAAGTAAAAACATGACCCCAGAAAAAAAACGTCTGCACTTTATATTTGGGTGTCATTTTTGTAAAATCAAAGCACATGCAGCAAATTTTGCGAAGGTTTTCAAACATTTTGTCCAAAATTCTACATAGTTTTCCCGGATTTTAAGGAATTTTGCCCGGAATTTTACCAAATCAAAAGTTTTGGGGGTGAGCTTGCACCAGTTGCACCCGCCTCCTACACCAGTGGTGTACAGAGTGAGGAAATTGAGTTTGCGAAGTCAAGATTATTTGCAGGTTCTTGTAGCGTCTCACTCCGGTGCAGTGGATGAAGAAATTGCTTCTTTGCTGAGGGCAGTGAGAGACGACATGACGGACAGGAGAAACAGATCCTACGTGGTTTTTGTCACTTCGGTTGTTCCTGACGTTGCGCGTGAAATGAGGAGGTCGTTCTGGATTGAAAATCAGAACCGCTTTTCTTTCTACGCTCTCGGTGAGTTCTTTTATCTAAGCGTTTAAAATCATACATGAGCGTAGAAACAGAATTTCTCAAATCCAGAAAAAACATACCTGAGTGGCGACAAAACGTTTTCACAGCCGCGCGCCTCGAGAAACGACGAGAAAGAAATTTAACAACTGTTCTGTGTAGTATCACTAGTTGTCATAGGAACGATCATAGATGTTTTATCCTGGGTGCAGGATATTTTAGGGAAATGACCTGTATTTTTTTAACAATCAAGCTGAAACCGTTGGCAGGAAATCAGTAAAACATTTTTCAACTTTCACAACCTAAGATTATCTTCACATTGTGGCCATGAACAATGTCGATCCCGGTGACAAACCGGCCACTTGTTTGCCCGAGCTCTTCAGACATTATCACTGCAGCTGGTTACGTTTGTTATTTTGAGTTTATGAAACAGAGCGATTTCAATGATTTTTAATGGATCAAGTGTAAAGAAACGAGAAAAAAGCCGAACGTTGCATTTCCAATGAGTAAAACAGACAAAACGGGGATCTGTGTACTCGGGACTTAATTCCAGTCCAACTTCTGGGATGTTAATTTTCCGTGGAGTCTGTGGAAGTGCGTCATAGTAATTTTTCCTCCCCGAAACACGAATGGCATTCGAATTTTTAACCGCTGTTTTACTGTAATTGCAGGCTTTGCAGACGTTGATCGTTCCCACTTGGAAAGGTTGGCAACACACCCCGATTTTGTGTATACATACGACGAGAGACTGTTTGACTCCGGAGTGAAACGATCTTTCAGAAGGTTTATCTCTGGTACGACGAAACGTTATAACGAAATCGTAGTACGAAGACAACGGTTTCTGTTAAAGAAGCCATTCTTGCACAGGTCTACTGATATTAGCAAATGCACAATACAAATTGGTGGTCATTAAACTTTACAAACACTCATTTGCGTAATGTACTTATTTAACATGCAACACTTTGACACTGACACCCATTCCCAAACAGCTGCCCACTAAACTGTGCTAGGAAACCTTTATCTGGTTGAGCGCCATCGTTCAAACTTGTTTTTACGCTCGCCTAATGCTTCCTCATTTTGTGTCTACGCTTTCTTCCACTTGCAATTACATCTCCAGATTGCCGGAAATATTTTGCATATTTATTAATAGTTCAATAAAGAACGAATCGAGCAAAATAGACATGAATTTTTTTCCCAGTCTTTGAAAGCATATATATTAATTTATTCGAGGGAGGCATGCAAAGGATCAAAAGGATCACATTGAAATGCACAAATGGTGAGATAATCGTCGCTTTTGCTGAATCCTGGTTCTGGTTTTACTAAAAGCAGTGAAAACCAATACAAATTTTTAATGCACAGAATACTGCCATAAATTAAATTACAACCGTTCGTGATGAAGCATTAAGTTTTCTTCGTGTAATAAAACAATTATTTTTTGTTTCAAAACAAACTACTTACCGCGTTCCTGCATTTATTCTTCGCACCACAATCTCACGTGAAATTATGAAGTAACGAAGCTATCTGTTCGATGCATTGCGATTTTTCTCCTGCGTGCGTAGTATGCATTGCGTACCTAGCGGTTCAACAGTGGAGTGGCTGTAAGGCGACGTCTTATGTTTAAAGTTAGCCACCGGCAGATGGTGCCCAAGAGTAAAGTCACTGTGATCTAATATAGTGCAGCCTGGTATCAGTAGAGTGGTTATGGCATATGATCTCTTTACTCCTGCTCGTTCTTTGCCTCCTACTTACACTTCTCTCTTGTTGTGCTCACCTCAGTAGTTCAAATCTACACAGTTGACTGTAACAACAGCAGGTTTCGGCTTACAGTTTATTTTCTGGCCGAGATGTAGGCTACGACTAGGAAGTTCGATACCCGAGGCGCCTTCTTGACTGCTTATCGTTTAGTGCAGTGTTTCCCAATCTGTTTTGGCTAGCGCCCCCTTTTCTGACAAACAAATTTCTATCGCCCCCCCTGCCATGCCTAGCAAACATATCAACACAATTTTTTCGTGCATTTCACTATAAAACTTAATTTAGTGAAACGCTAAGTTTTTGCTTACAAATTACATGCATACATGTTTGTTGATCATACTGTTTTTTATGACATTTGGTCACTCAAAGTTAGTAAGACAACAGAAATGCAATTCTTAACTGGATCTCCTATCGCCCCCCAACCGCCCATTTCTGCTTCACCTCCCCCCTAGAGTTTCTCACCGCCCACTTTGGGAACCACTGGTTTAGTCCTTGTTGAGATTTGTAAAAAAGGAGCGACATCTGAGAACAGCAACATTCGCTTTTTTTCATAACATCGTAATGTGGACAAAACTAGACAGTAGTCAGCACTGCTTGAATTTTACAACATGCTTTAGTAGAGTTACTGTATCAACAATGGATAAAGGAGATCGTTTCATTTCATGTGAACTGTATAATGGCAACAACATACAAGACAACCATTACATTGTTTTTTAAATTGGCTTTTCCATCTGAGATTGGTCTTAGTTTTGTTTCCAACTGGACTGCGGAATGTTACTAAAGCCAACATGACAAAAACGCTGTTACAAGCAGTCGTAGGTGTTCCTTCGTTGCATACCTGATTGGTTACATATTAGTTACATACATGACTTTTACGCAGAGCCGGAGGAAAGGCCTACCTACCCCTTGACCTGAGGATGGCCTGGTAAGAAGGGGCCCTCACATCTGACTGAGAACCTTCGTTAGGGCACTGAGACACACCAGAACTGGACTCACCAAGAACTGATTTCACACGTTTTCCCTTCCAACATTCATATTTACATGATACGTCAAAGAAATTGAGTTTCCCACGATCCATAGCTTCCTGCTATCTTAGCAAATCATTGCGAACTGCATTGCGGGTAGTTTCGTTGTCAGCACTTGCGTTGGAAAGTTGGTGGTTGTTTAGGGAGTTAAACGTTGCTGAATCCACGTTGTTTGTAAGCATTTTTAGTGTAGTCTAGTAAGAAATTATTCAGAAAGATTGTTGTAGACCAGTTTTGTACCCTTTAACCGTACAAGAACAGAATAGCCGGTTTCCAAGATTACAATCAGGTAAAATCGTGTTCGTAGCCCGCGCCTGTAGTATCCGGTGTGTGATGAGCAATTGTTTTACAGCAGTGTTAGAAGTTTTCATCACATGATGGCGCTAATGTTATTCACTTCATACGGTGAAAATTAATATTGTGTGTTGTCAGACAAAAGTTTGCCTGTTTTGAAGTTTATGAAAACGTTTCACAGATCAACTATGACTGATGAAAGACCACTAACAACTCCGGCAATGAAAACTATTGAAAGGGAAACTGCCAAAACCATAGATATGACTGAGTTGATAAAAACTTTCTGCGTCTTTGAAAATTAAGGAAACCTCACTTCTCTAGCTTGTAATTTAGTAAATAGTGAAGTCTGTCTGATGTACTATAGTATGTCTGCTTTATGAGTTATATTGCTACTGTAGAAACAAGCTTTCATCAACATACGTTAAATCAAATTGACGTTTCTGTTTTTATAAATGTTATGTATTAAATGCGATGTATTGTAAATTGGGGGCTCCTAAGTCCAGGCTTGAGGGGAACAAGCCACCTAGCATCGGCCTTGCCTTTCTGCAGTTATTTTTTGCCTAAAAACTCTGCAGCAGGAACGAAGCATCTGCAAAGTGTCATATGTTACATCGGGCCGGTTACCGATGTTACATCGGCAAACGTTGAAGTTAACCACCTGCTGTAGTCGTTGGAGCAATCACCCGCGTTATCAGAGCTCTTCAACTCTTTGGGTGCAGGTGTCTCAGGTTTGCCTCCTGTTGCTACTCCCAGTTCGACAGATCGATCGCACTTGCGAGGAAGGAGTAGAACACACCAGCCTCGTTTGTTCGACCCAAGCCGGTCGACAGTGTCGCCACCCACCATTACAACATCTGCTTCAAAACTGGGCGAACAACTGGCCGTGCAACTTGACTGCAGCAGTTGGGGAATGAAGCTGGAAATTCTGTCCGCTTCACTGAGCAAATTCTTGAACCGTGAAATGGGAAACTTTACTCCTGTCGTTCACGTCGGTGGCTACTCGGTCGATAAAAGCTGTGGGACAGCGGTTCCCTCCACAGGCGCTGCTGGACAGTCCGTTTATTCGTGAGTATACAAGTTCTGCTAGCATTTTAACCCCTTTCTTGTTGTGGTTTGAAAAGTTGCCGCACGGATGTTCTAAACCAGTGGACGCTCACGAAGTAGACGTTGTAAAATACTCAGTGACTTCGACCTACTGTATTGCTCTCAAGCAGCTCTGTAACCAAGGGGGCGCAGGGGGGTCTTCGCCACCTGCAAAAGTTTTCTCCCCCCCTGGAAAAATGTGTTTAACACAGTTTAAAACTATTGGACATAGATTACAAATTTTGTACCCCTCCGTGAAAACTCTTCACCCCGCACCTCTGGTGTCCCAAGCTGGGTACGGGCCTGCTCTCAAGATACTTTAATGTTTGCAATCAGCAAATATACTGCATCCCGATCCGTTCATGCATAACCGGTTTTTCACGTACTATATTCATTCCATTGTAAGTCAGGGGTTTAATTTTATTTTTTGTCGCTTTGTGCAACGTATGCCTGCCACTGACTCGCCTCCAGTGCGACATTCACTGCGAAAGCAACCGCGTTGCGCGTTGCGCCAACAAGTGGAGATTGGCGCCGCGCCGCAGATCACCTGTAACACTCCAAAAGGAGTACAAAACCTAGTATAAACCAGGGTTGCCAATTTGGCTTTTTTTTGGGCCAGCTTTTGAAATTCTGTTTTTATTCAAAAAAAGTCAGTTCCCCAAAAACCCAGACAAGATCTGGCTTTTTGACTTTTTTCAGTTGGAAAGGCTTGACTCTGGAAAAACGTCGTCTGGGCTGCATAGGTCTATTCATTACCATCTTCTGACGAGAGTATGACCTTGCAAAGTGCAAAAAACATTGCAAAGATTTTAATGTTGCCCTAAAATTCTCGATGTATTTAATAAGAAACAAAAGTGCCTCAGTGCAATCACGGGAAAAGAAAATGCTTCTGAAGATTGGAATTGTGTTACCACGATGTTTCTGACGAGTTTTAATATCTATTTTGTGTTTGGTTGTGCATGTTTTATGTAAATGCTTTGTGACTGCTATCTGGCGTTTTCAGACTAGGTCTACTTTTTTTGGCGAAGACAGTTGGCAACCCTGTTATAAACGAAACTGAACTGAACTGCAGCCTATGCACAAGGGTAGCTGACAAATAAGGGCTTGTTTTTTCCTTGCTATAACCAAATCGTTTTGTTGCTGCAGGACTGTGCAGCAAACTAATGTTTCGCACTGTAGAGTTTTTTTCTCATAAGTTTGCAAAATGTTTTATGCCGCTTATATTCACGGGCGGCTTACATTACTTTTTTTGAGATCATGCGGCTTACACACAAAGGTGGCTAACGATGGGCAAACATGGTAATGTAGCTTAAACAGTTAGCCATAAGCTGACTCATTAACCCACATTGAGGGCGGCGATAGCTCAGTGGCCTCTCAATTGGAAGGTTGGCTGTTTGATCGACGTGCCACCCAGTAGATCGCCGAAGCACTCCTTGGGCAAGAGCGTTCACCTCAACCGCCCGGAAAGAAGCTATTCTACCCTCCACCTGAGGGCTACAAATTCGTTATAAAACTTGAAATGGTATAATTACCATTTCAAATACAATGTGTTTGGGAGTTTTCCAGGCAAACCGTTTGTTTGACTTCTTTGCTGATTCCGCATGTCGGTCAGTTTTTTTGAGCTTATGTTTGATAAGAATGACAAGATATAGGTTTTTATTCGGTTGTTGTGGAGTTGCTTTTGATAATACGCAGTTGACTACTGGTATGAATAGGTCTGCAGTCGATGCCCTTTGCTATGTAACCTGTTTTAATTTTAATAAAGGTTACAGCGCTTTGGAAAGAAACTTTTACTTGTGAACAAATGCTTTTTTCTCGTCAAAATCAAACTTATTGTTAAACTGACAACAGTACAAAAGTAAAAAAACTTTTGGCCAATGCGTAAACGCGCGACAGGTGGAGAACATAATGGAAGTTGTCAAAGAGGACGACAGAAAACAAATCAAGAGTTATTTCCCCCCAGAGAAAGGATTCTGTTTGGAATTGCAAAGAGTGAAAAGACGATAATATAATCGCAGCTTGTTCGTTCCGGTTCCCTTTGCTTCGTGCGGAACTGTCGTTCATCACGATCGTGACGTCATTCGCGTCGTGGCTTTTGTTTTCGTTACCACCGCATCGGCAGCCGCGAACGTCATTTACGACCGGCCTGTGGCGAAAGTGAGCTGCAAATATGGTCCTGGTTTTACGGCGCTCCGGAACATGACGACGGCATCCAACTTTTTCTCACCCTTCGTCGACGAGTAAGTACAGCATGTTGTGGTTCGAGCGGATATTGTCTCAAGTAGCCAGTGGCGTAAAATTATTGACGTTTCATTTTCATTTATTGTGACACGTTCCATTAGTGCAGGAATTTCTTGAAACTGAAAGCTATTCCGTGGGTACCGATTAATGCGAAGACTACCAGCTTGATACACATTTGCGAAATAAAGCATTTGCTCAATTGACGTTTAATTGTGTGGGAACACTGATCATGTTAATGCTACTTCCAAAAGAGGCCCGCGGACGACCCACCTGGCCGTTACGGGCGACTTGCGCGCGAGCACCATGTACTGTAAGTGACCCCTGCTTCAGTGAGTGCTTACAGTGATCGACACAAATACATTGTGAATAGTGTTGTATGATGCCTGACTTACACATTGGTCAGGAAAACGTTACAAAAAACGGTAACGCTCTAGGATTTGATTTGGTATTGCTTAATTCATGCAGTGCAAGTAATTTCCACGATAGCCGGATATTGCGAGGTGATCGCTAACTTACAAGACCTTCGCTTCACTGCAAAGTGTTTGCCAGACGTTTTACCTTTTATACTAACGTGACCAGGAATACGTGAGGCGGGTAGGAGGATCTCCATACGTTGTTAGTGGCGTTACCAAACGTTAATCTGAGCTTTTAGTAAGGTCCACACATTACGTACTTCGTACGGTCAGCTGTACTGTTTAATTGCGTCATTTGCAGTGACCCAATTTAAAGTATGAGCTGATCACGTTAACACTTTTATTGAGACAGCACTCGTTCAGCATAGCAGCTCACCCGCTGGCATTACTTGTGCTGCGATCAAGAAGTTCATTAGGATCTGAACCACCAGATCAAAACAAATTTCTCTCGATCGTGTTTCTTGTTGCAGGTAGATTTTTAACAAATCTCCAGCATTAAGCTACGATCCAAAATATTGACGAAAGCCATCTCAGGATTTATAGTACTGACGTTCATTTTGCAGCGAAACTGCAAAATTACTCTATTTCTTTTTACCGTACTTGTTAGAAATCTACAATGTCTCTCCCTATAGCGGTTATTAATAATACGTCTTATGCGGCGTTTGCAACTTGGTGAATTTGAGCTTTTGGCGATTTGAGCTTTCAGCATAATCTTGCGAAGACGCTTGTTACCGAACTGTGTTTTATTGCAACCTTTCCAAATCGTCAACCTAATTAAACCTCCGGCTAGTTTCAGTGGAGATTCTAAAGACAGGGAAAATTGCTCATGTTTCCCACGTTTATGACATGCCATCAAGGGCGTACGCAAGGGGGGAGGGGGTTGGGGTTAACCCCCCCCTTGAGCTTGATATTTTACAAAAACTGTATTACCTGCGCAAAGGAGATGAATTGTTTACGCATACTTTTTGCTTGTTAATTTGTCGACTTAATGCAAATACCACGGAATAAATTTGCATGCAAATTTCAAGGAACATTGTAAAAGGGCTAAAAAAGTAATAATTAGGTTTTGGTGGGAATCTGGGTTATCGATCGTCTGCGTCTGGAAACCATCTCACCACATTTTACAGATCTTTCGTCCACAAAGCATGTTTAAGATCGTGTTCCGCGATAGTTTACTTTGTCCGAAGCCATTGTCATTATATTGTCTGCCAAGGGCGTACGCAAGTGGGAGTTGGGGTTAACCCCCCACTTTAGTTCGATATGTTACAAAAAATTTATTACCTGCGCAAAGGAGATTAATTGTTTCCGCACATTTTTTGCTTGTTAATTTGTTAACTTAATGCAAAAATTGTAGTTGTAAATGCTGTGACATAGTGATGAGTGTGTTTTACTCTCCTGTTTGAACGCTCACCTGATATTTTTGCAGTTATGAACTGCTGTGTCGTTGCGTTGAGTGTTTTCCTCCGATATCCTAACTTGGAGCGCTGGTGTTTTAGTTTATATTCAGTGCCAAGGGTGTACGAAAGTGAGGTATTGGATTAAAAAAAGCCCTTGAGCTTGATTTTTTATAAAAACTTTATTACCTGCACAAAGGAGATTAATTGTTTTCTCATATATTTTGGTTGTTAATTTGTCGGCTTAATGCAAATGCTACGGAATAAATTTGCATGCAAGTTTCAAGGAACATTGTAAATGGGCCAAAAAGTAATAATTAGGTTTCAGTAGGAATCTGGGTTATCGTCTGGGTACAAAAACCATCTCACCACTTTTTGCAGACCTTTCGCCCACTAGGCTATGCATGTTTAAGATTGTGTTTGACGATAGTTCACTTTATCCGAAAAATTGCATTTATTTTGTCTGTTAAGGCTGATCAGCGCAAGCGCTTACAGCATTGGCTGCATTAGGCTTACCAATTTCTGTAGCACAAAACTGTTTCACGAGCTCAAAAACAGCAGTTGTCATAGAAGCAGTTCACTTTATCCGAAAAATTGCATTTATTTTGTCTGTTAAGGCTGATCAGCGCAAGCTCTTACAGCATTGGCTGCATTAGGCTTACCAATTTCTGTAGCACAAAGCTGTTTCACGAGCTCAAAAACAGCAGTTGTTAACATAGAAGCATCCATTTATTGTGTCTCAGCAGGAAAAAAGGAAAATTAAAAGCGTGCTGGACTTCTAAAAATAACAGCAAAATCGAAAGTGTTCTTGCGTACTTTATGCGCATTCTCAATTCCTGTGTAGTTTAGCAAGATTCGATTTTTCAAACTGGGGTGTGCGCCAGCCAGTCCACCCGCGCTTACTCTATGCTCGACTGCTCATATTCGACAAGACATTAGCGCAGCCTCATTTTTCCGCTGTAAATTGCTCTGACGAATTGATGAGGGTGTTCTACACCCTTGTTTTAACGCACCGCCTGATATTTTTGCAGTTACGAACTGTGCATCGTAGCGTTGGGTGTATTTTCGTCCGATAGTCTAACTTGGAGCGCTAATAGGTTATATTCAGTGCAATGACACATAAAATAAGGAGAGTGGATGTTTAGAAAAACGTGCATATTATGTTAACGAACTTCGCTAAAACGTTGGTTTGGAAACAGGACTATGACGTCAAATTGTGACGTAACAAACAGCGCACAACAAATACAAATGACTACCCTATGCCACTGAATGAAACCCCCCCATGGAAATTTTCTGCGTACGCCACTGCATGCCATCACAATAGCAACCAAAGGGAGGAAGTTCCACTGCGAAGCCCTAGCTCCACAAACCCAAAACCTGCATAACAGTACTCCACATTGGGTTAGAGTCCTCATTGTTGTTTAAAAACAACTTATTTTCGTAAACAGCAAAGGATTTCCAAAACGCAGGTGTTCTGTGCGATTGTTTTGTTCTATGTCACTCGTCAATATGGATTTGGTTACAAGTACACCCGGTGTCCAGCAAAATTTCTGACCTGTTATTGTTTCTCAGTTATTTTACTTCTCAGAGTAAGAGTAAAGTTTTGCAATTACTTTTTTATGTTTGTTGTGCAAATTAAAACATTTTGGTTAGATGTCAGGTACCCACAACAAGCTACAGTGCGGGAATAACTTCAACCACTGAAAATTTTTTCGGACTTAGTCGTTGACATCAATAATTTTTTTTCTTTTAACCCAGACCCTAACCCGTCACACTTACCTAAACACGAATCCTTAAGCCCTAATCATCAGTTTTCTCAGCGTATCTGATATGCAGAATATTACTCTGTGCATGCGTACATGGCACGAAGTCAGAAATATCGCAAGTCAGAAAGTTCGCTTGACACCGGATAGAAATTAACGTTAGAAGGTTCTGTACATGCTGATAACTGCGTGCAATCCATCGTTCCTCCTGCGTCACATTCCGAACTTTCAAAACCAAACTCAGATCGCATCGTCTCAACCAATGCCAGTTTTTTCAAGCTGCATTGAGAAACCGTTTCGGTGTCTCATTTTTCCAACGGTCACTCAAAATACAGTAGATCCTCGCTTTACGACCACCACCGACAGGGCCGGCCTTAAGCCAATGCAACCGATGCAGCTGCATTGGGCCCAGCGCCTCTGGGGCCCCGCGCCATGGTGTTTGGGTAGATTGTTCATATTTTCCAGATAAACCTTGCGCTTGAGAATTCAGGAAAAACGCCATATAAATTTCATTGTTAACAAAGAACCCTCTCGTCAGAACCAGCGAATTTTCTCCAGAACGTTAGCAAAGATGCTCATTTCTCGTGTTAGTGCTTTACTGTATATCTACGCTCTACTACGATCGTAACACGGTTGACTGAACACGATGACGTCATAAATTCACTGCTCAGAGGGGCCCCGCGCCTAGGACTTGCATTGGGCCCCGCGCCCAGGTCTTGCATTGGGGCCCGCACCTGCCAGGGCCAGCCCTGACCACCGAAATACACAAAAACCTCGTTTCACGACCATCTCGGTATTTAGGTAAAATGGTTCGGTCTCTGAAAATGTCTCAGCGGTCACCCAAGTCAAAACCTTAAACTCAGAACGTCACTATGAATGATGCATACGAATTTACAGGAGCTCCGTTTTCGAAGTGGAGAACCTTGCAACTGTTAAAGTAGACATTCACTTGTTTCGTGACGTCGAAATGAAGCAACAGTGGTCTCCGGCCTCAAGCGTTGCAGTCGGTGACAGAATGTATGTTTTGACGAACGTGTCCAGTTACATTCCAGCGAATGTTCAGCTAGCTGTTGAAACCTGTGTTGCCTCTCGACACGTTCAATATCGACCTGGTGATGCTGATGATATCCGGCTGATTGACGACAAGTAATAAAACTTTTTTCTTTTCTGCTTTCGTTGGTAGCGCATGAACTTAAGTCTGCTTCACCATAAGGTGGACATAGGCTCAAAGCAATAAGTCAGTTAAAGCTGGACGAGGAAACACGAGCTAGTATAGATGTAAATTTATAGTAAATTCCGCTCCGTAGAAGTCTCCAAGACTTAATCACTTATTACGTAACGCTGCCGAGTTAACAGCCAAACAAGATTTGTTCTTTGTAGGATAGCAGCTACAAGACACTTCCTCTGAAGTGTGTGTCAGCTTGCCTATTGCCAGTGTTATTTCCGATATTTAGTCGCTACCCGATATTTAAACTTGAAAAAAATTGTTCGCCACTGTTCTTGTTGCAGCTGCATTGTTAATTCCGGCGTGTCAGCCATCCTTCACGCACACGACCATTCCAGTCTACTCTTTAGCTTCCTTGTTTTCAAGTGGCCCAAAAACGACCTGCCTGTCTTTATCCACTGCGCTGCACGCGTGTGCGATATTCAGAGGGGGAACTGTTTACAGGTAAGTTACTTCTTGCTTGCTGCTGACGTTTCTTGCGAACAAACTCAATGGGAGAACATAAAATTCAGGCCAGCATTTTGAGAGAGAGGTAGATTTAAGAAGATAAAAAATAAAAAAATGTTGGGTAATGAATAAAAGTTGTTTTAAATAATTTGGGAACAGCTTTCCCAACTAACGTGGAATACTATTGCAACTAATACAAAAGGTGGATTAGCTCGGCCATGCCCTCAGAACAACCCATCTTGGTGGTTGGTCTCAACAGAATTCTTTGGACGGCAAAAGCGGTGGTCAATTATTTTGCTCATATCTGAAATTTCCCCGCCTTTCAATCTCAATTAAAACCGGGTAGTTGCTCAGACAACGGTAACCACTGAATTCTGTGGTCGTGGTATTAAAATGACATTGTTACGAAGAGTGTTCAGAATTTTGATGAATCAATTGGTTGTTGAAATTGTGTTGAGTTTCACCGTTGTAATTTCTCAAAGCCATCATTCAAATTCCCACTGAAGTCGTTTTTTCCAGCACCACTGATAGTATTGAATTTTACGTCTCAAAAAGACTGACAAACATTTATCATATTTCCATTTTTAATTAAGCAATGTAACTCATTGTTTCCTTAACGGGATTCGGGCAGCACCAAGTTTTGATTAAAGTGAAAGGAATACTTCTACAAGTTGTTGACAGCGTCCAAAGTAACTGATTTTGGGCTTGATACGCGTTTTCAGGATTGTCCTGCGTCAGCGATTTACTCGAGGAGGAGAAGGTCTGTCAGCCCCAATCACAGATATCCGGGCCGAGTTATTTCTACTAACTTTCAACCAAATCATCCTGACAATCATAGTAAAAAATAACAAGGTAAATCGCTGACTGTGTTGTGATGATACAACCAAGGCCTCCTAGATAAACAGGAGGCCTTGATACAACCACATATCCTTCGCATACAGACGCACGATGGCTAATTCGTGAAGTCTTAACAACGCTCCGCTTTGAGAATCTAGCGATTGCTGTTTGCATGTTGGTTGATGGGTGTGTAGATCTACTGCTTTGGAACACCAGTTAGATTGACTGCTTCATTTCACTTTGTCGTCGTAGCCACCGGTAGAACATTGTACTTTGCATTGGAGAATCTTGTTACAAACCAGGTTTTGAATGCTCTTGTTATTCCACTTCACCAGACGTGTTGAACATTCATGGCAGAGTCTGGCAAATGTTTGCAAAGAATATCGATGTGTTTAGATCTTGCAAATATCTTGGAAGAAGAAAAATCAACTTTTAACCCAAAAGAAGCATGTGTGTGAATGCGTATTTCGCTTACAGCATTTAACTAGTTCGAAAAAGGAGTTAGCCGTCAAACAATGCCATGATCCAAATAGCAGCAACGTGACAATGAACGATGAACATAGTTGTTTACGAAACGACAGATTGGATTTCATTTGAATCATTGTTTTTTTTGCTTTGTTGCTTACATTTTTTAAAATCACGACTTGAATGTAAGATGCAACCAATGTTTCCCGCGTCTACAAGCCCATGAGGCTACAAAGCCTATAAATTGTTTGACTGCATTTTGAACTATAAGTGATCTGAAGAAATTCTGTTGGGCTTTGACAATTCCTAGTTGTGCCACTTACAGATTGAACGTATTCCTAACGTGTTGAATAATTTTCGTAATTTCAACATACCACACTGCTATCAAGATAAATGCTACTTCGGTCGCGTTGCAGCTAATGGTTATTCAGTTTACTGTGCGTTCATTTGAAAAGAAACAAGCACTTCGTTTTGTACAGATTACACGATCAATACTGCAGATCTTCATCTACCTGACGGCAGCGATTGTAGCACGAGTCTGGAATACGCTTCGATAGGAAGTGTCCAAGTGGTGGAAAAGCTGCTATCCGCGCACGAGATGTTAACGTGTTCTATTTTTGCTTGTTTGTTAGCAATAAAACTATTTACAATTTCATTGAATTTTAAGTTGACCAATGTATGAGTAAAACAATTCACATGGATAGATACAGACTATACAATTGTATTCTAGTGAAAACAGTGGTCGTAGTACCATAATGTCACTAATCACTATTAGTAATGCGCCTGTATCCAGCAGCCAAACATTATCTAACGAAACCTTTCCGACTCCCTATAAAACGTTTTCCTGGAAATAGAAAACGATACTTTTTAACCAATAACCAACCATTGAGGAGTTGATATTGAGCTGGACACCGCGAAGTTCAAAAAGCAGGCAGATCTGAAAGGCTAATTTTTAATTACTGTCCCATAGACTGCAGGAGGGAACAGAAGAACGCTGTCTGTAGACAATTCAGTAAGCGTAGAGAATTGCAAAAATGAATGCTGTTGAGAGAGGTCATCATACTTGAAATAAAACGTTTGCTTAACAGCAACACTGTTGCGCAATCTTCACGGAAAGGCTTGGAGTTGTGGTTCGACAATACCGCGAGTTGTCTGTTGAACAAGTCACAAGACGATGCGGTTTTTGTGAAGCAATTTGAATGAATGTTTCGGCACTTGTTACAAACCAGGTTTGGAGCGTTCTTGTTTTTCCGCTTCACCAGACGTGTTGAACATTGATGGCAGAGCCTGGCAAATGTCTGCAAAGAATAAATGACATGTTTAGATCTTGCAAGTTTCGCTCAAACAGCCGATCGGGTAAAGTTTGGTGAAAGGTGAAAACTCGCTTTGCTAAAATTGGTGGTATTTTGGGTATCTATTGCGCCTTAGGGATCAACCAAATTTTGCACTTTTTTGTCTGATGATAGTCACAATCGCAACAGCGTCATATCCATCTTCCTTACTTTTAAGAAATAAGCGCTCACGTCGAGTATTCGATTGCAATGAGCTATAAGAAGTTTCAACCAAGGACAATACTTGCCTACCACAGTTATCGTAAACAACTTTGCCTGCTGTTTTTCGCTCTATAGCACAATAACTTTAAATAATTACTAGGTCAAATTCTAAAGGTAAACCGACATCTAACCACTTGCTGTAAACGCCGTGGGAGTTTAGGTTAATTTTACAAATAGTTTAATTAATTGCAGAATGACATAGTGTACGACGAAACACTGCATTTCAGGTTCCTGAAAAGGGTGTTTTTATAGCAACCGACAGCTTTATTTAAAGGCATCTAGTTTCGATTTTTGTGACTTGACGAAAATACCTATATTTAGTTGCTGAGTCCTCAAGGTTGATATTATTTGTATAACGCAAATTACCTTCCTGGAAACAAGAACCCTCCTAGGTATAGGTTTGAAAAGCGTAGATATGCTTCAAAATAAAAAATGACGGAAACAGTTACCGCACAAATATATCAGGGAAACCAGGGCTTCCTTAACTTTAAGTGCCACAGACTCCCATTTGCAAATCTGTTTTCTTCGTACCCTCATCTTGTGTCGCATCAACATTTCCGCCGAAACAGTGCTGAAAGACAGTATAAAACAAAATCTAAATGACAATAAATGTTTTACTGCACGAAACTGGTTACATCAATTAAACGGATGGGATTGTTTCTTACTGCACAATTTGTCAATTCTCGGAGTTATTTCTGCAGGCAAACTCGTAAATCAAGAGTCCACCGTAATTCTGGACCTGTATTTTGTCGTCAAGTTCGTAACAGCTGAAAATTCTGTCTGACCGATATAGGTAGTGGCAAAAGACAATGAAATTATAGTTTCTGTTTGTGAGAACAATGGATATTCATCTTCAACTCTTAACCGGAAAGATGAAAGAACAGCTTGATTGAAACTAATCATTAAAACTTCGATTAGATGATAATTTGGCTAATTCCTCTTCGCGCGCTTGACTGCGTATTTTGAAATGGCCCAAACACCATTTTAATTACGAATCACTGCAGTGATTACTTGTGACAGTGTTCTGTACATTGTATATGTTCGACATTTTTATTTTCTGTCATATCTTCACGGCTGTGTAATCGTCACGGGCCCAGTTTGGGATACCCCGCTGCTATAAACAATCTTCGGTAGCACCAGCACAATGGAGAAAAGGTTGAAGTTCTTTCAAGATTTGTGAATGAGTGCTTTCAGTTTTACTTATTTTGCTGTTGGCTGCGATGTCTACATTTTGAACGAAAAACTCAATACATTACGCTGCCACGGCAGGTTTCGACAAATTCCGTAGCTTTCCAAATCAAGTACAGGAAACTGTGCGGTTAATTTTCCTGTTGTGGCAGCTCCCATCATCAACCTTTCTTAACAAAAAAGTTAACAGAAGTCTCTCAGGTGTGTTACATGTATTAAGATTGTGAGAAGCATTGTTTCAGTTTAAAATACTTTGTTCAAAGCAGGGGCGTAACGAGGGGGGCAAGGGGGTCACAATTCCTCGGGAGCCGAATCACTGCAGGAGGCGCCGGAAAGGCCCAACAATGTCACAGGAAGTTTCTTCAATACAGTACATTTGTTACCAAAAGATGTCAGGTTCGAACATGGGGGCGCCAAATTTGCTTCTTGCCCCGGGCGCCATCTAACCTTGTTACGCCTCTGGTTCAAAGTATTACATCTACTTGACATTCTTTTTGCAAAAGTGCATAAAACGAAGTTTTCTTATTAGGGGGTTACAAAGGCGCAGCCGGGGGGGGGGCTGAAGGGGCTCAAGCCCCCCCCTTAGCAATCAGAATATTGATGTTTATTTTCTTA
>Ga0210059_1004065_pt1 | contig 23554 bp, 15 predicted proteins | sample Ectturendosymbi2_FD_188042 | JGI IMG/M metagenome (GOLD analysis project Ga0210059, IMG submission 188042) | Ecteinascidia turbinata endosymbiont from Florida, USA - Sample 2 (SPAdes) (version 2) | ecosystem: Host-associated > Tunicates > Ascidians > Unclassified | place: Key West, Florida...
CGTCTGCCTCGCACCATCACCGGGCGCCACACGCCCAAGGGTGCCTGCCGCGAGCTCAGTTAATGCTCACCACTTGCCGCACTCCACACAGGTTGCCACACACGATCCACCGTGCCCCAGCCGGACCTCTCTTTAAAAAGGAGGGGATGTTCTTGCGGCCAGTGGCCCAACTATATGGACAAGTACATACGGACTGGAACCAGTGCTTTGTAATGGACTGTTCGTTGATCCATCTGGCTGGGCACAAACCGTTCACATGTTCACACAGCGTTGTACGCAACACGTGATTCAATATTCATGCCTTTCATTGAATGCGTTTTTCTGCTCGCCTTTCTGTGCATGTATTTACGATCTCGCGGAACCTTACTTGATCTCTTTTCGTCAGTAGTGCCGTGAGCGAGTTTTCGTCTGCCTGATCCATTAACTGTTTTCTGTGATAGGTTTGCTGCTGTATTGTCGTCAAAGACAAGTCGGTGTTTGTGTTAATGGTCGATAGATGTTGCCGTTTTGCGTCAATATAACCAGTGCAGAACTCGAGGCAATAAAGTGTACAGTGTCACCTCTCAACTCCCCTGCCTGTTCCGTGTCTCTAACAGCCGCGAGTCTGAGTAACGCCTTCATCATCGCATAGGACAGCGTGAATCAGATTCACAGCTCGTGCTTGTGTGTTACAGAGTGAGAGACACGTCAACACCCCCACGAATCATTCTAACTCAAAAAATGCTCATTTGTTTTTAATCTGTTTAATTCTCACGCGAACTCGCAACACCACCGCACATTGCATAAAAAGCTAACCCCATTGTTTCAAAATAAATTGTACTCCCACACTGGTAGCAATTTCGATTTATGACGTCACAGTCACTGAAGACCGTCTTTCGAAACCGCGTCAGTCTGTGCGGTCTCGCTGTCAGGGTGAAGCCGCGATTGCGAACTACGCCATGCCATTGCAGTAAAAAGCTGGGTATGGTAATGTCACAATATAGGTCTTAGTCAGTTGTTCTCTGCAAGAAAATTTTAGCAAATGTTGGTTTTAGTGAGCATTAGTATTTTTAAGCTGAGTTACTAGAATTCTGAATGAATTACAAACTTGGTGATTTATTAGAATTTAGAATAAGTATAAAATATTATGGAAAATACGAAAAACTTACAAAGCAGGGTCTACACATTTCTTTCCAATAGCTTCTCCTTGTTTTCCTGCTTTTCCAACGTTTTGGAATGTTGCAAGTGCACGAGAATTATATATCACTGCGCAAATGGTTTGGTGGTGCTGCGCAGTTGGGCACCTCAGAGGGATTGGTCTCAGCCTGGCTTGTAGCCCAACAGAACTGCTTGTAATAACCAAACCAAACCCAGTAGAATAATGTACGCGAATTAGAAGTTGATTAAAAAAAGGTAGGGAATTCTGTGTTTGACGGAGAAATGGTTCAGCATGTGTATAAATCACTGTAGCACTGGCTAGCTATAAATGCAGCTAGCGCGTTTTACGTCTACTTAATGTGTGGCACAAGCAAGCTACAGGAGTTAGGAAGCATGTAATGTTTGCAGTGCGGTATGCAGTCAGGAATTGACCTAAGTACAATTAGTCTACACAGTTATCCCTCCCTCCAAACAAGCGCAAAAGTTAGTTTCGTCTCGATTCAGGGAGGGCGTCATAACAGAAAACATCGGAATGCATAATGAAAGTGAGAGTTTGAATTTGAAAGCATCTTATTTTGAAATCATTGATAGGCTACTATTCGGAGCAAATTCAGCCACCGCTTTTCGGAATTTAATATGTCTCTCATCAAATCTTTCCGTGCTCTTTTACTAGCATCGAATTGCTTTCTCGACAAGGAAGAATTATAACCTCTTTGCTCTTTGGTCAGTTCAACTACGAAAAGTATCAGCGAAGATCTTCTCGATGCTGAAACTGCTATCGAAAAGCATTGTCTCATCCACGCTTCCTGATGTGCTTTTGAATGAAAACACCCGTAAGAATTTGGACCAGTTTTTGAAATGGATTTGGAAGTATAAAGCAGCTTTTCCCACCATATACTTGCTGCTGAGCACGGGCTTAACTGTAGGAGTTTCGACAGCCACTTGTGAAGCAAGCTTCTCTAGTGTGGTGAGAATACTCACACCTTATCGCAGGTGCATGACGCACGAGTGTAAATGTCAGCTGGTTTTGTTAGGTTTTGAAAAAAACGAAACAGCTGCTGTAGCAAACGAAGATATAATTTCTGAATTTTCGACCAAAACCCAAAGATGGCATATTTAAAGAATTCTCTTAAATTGACACTGCCAGTGCCTCCACGCATCAGAGATGATCACTATCCGATTTGCGAGGTTGGACATCCGGCAGGATAGTGAGTTTGCAAATGGATACGATATCCAAAACTGCTTTCAAACGGGAACCGGATACGGATCCGGATGTCCAAAATGTTTGTATCGATATTTCGAGGATTCGGACTTTTGGAAAAAGTTGCACATTGCACAATCATTCATTTATTATCTTCAGAAGCATCTTTTCAGCCTTCTGTGCCATGACTCCCAGTTTGTCTATGGTGTAATCTCTGTACCGTAGTGTAACCCCATTCCCCCATCTGCTAATTGGACACGCCAAGTTTGTATGAATCTGTTCCTGGTGTGGCAAGATAGGGCTCTTTCAGTATACATTAGGGACGTTATTTGCTGCGTGCCTGGACTCAGGCTAGCTAGTATAGACCTATGCTCTATTATCTGTACATTTTCTTCACCATGTTCTGTGTTTGTTTTCCTAATTGTGCTTATTTCACTCAAATGTTGTTTTAAAACACTTCTCAATAACTGAAAAACAGGGTTGGTTGACTAGATAACCGCTGTGGTCCCTCACCAATCCTATATGATACAGAACCCATCTTTGTTTACACTGATCAACCATTGCGTCATTGCATTTTCATTTGCTCTAATGCAGTGTTTTTTTAAGGTTTTTGAAAGGGTGTCGTGGTGGAGCTCTAGGGTATCAACACCATTTTCCCTGCTGTGTCTGATATTTTAAATTGGTTTTCACAAAAAGGCAAGTTACCGTTCAAATATGCTTAATTATGTGAATATGACATTCACTTTTGGCAAACAAACTAAAGACACTTTCATGAATAGGAAGTTCCAACGTAGGCCTACATATTCACTTACTCATTTTGGTGCCCGCTTTTCTTTGGGGAGAGTCGCGGGACAGCAGCCCTAGGAGGACCCGAAATACCTCATGATCAATAACAATCTCAGATAGTTCTGCTGGCTCCACACCCAGACCGGACCAAGCAAGTACAGAGATATAGTCACGCCACCTGGTCATAGGACAACCTTTGGGCCGCTTTCCTGTGGGTGTAGACTGTAGCCCGAATGACTTACTTTGCCGGTTTTACTGAGGCATTCTGGACACATGGCCGAACTAACATAGCTGGGATCTCTCGATGCAGAGAAGTGGCTTGACATCCCGGGCTTTACAACCTGTGCTTTTTGTCACGAAGTGTCACACTGAGAACTCTTCGCAAATATCCCATCTCTGCTCTTTGTTCTTTCGACAGCATTTTTTCAGTCGTCACCTGAGATTCATGATCACAGGTGAGGATCGGAACAAAGACCGACTGAAAAACTGAAAAATTTACTGTCATTGAAAGCTCCCGTTTCGTCACCATGGAGCAATAAAGTTCACGCAGAACTGCGTTTGCTTTACCAATCCATGTATCAATTCCTTTGTTCCAACCTCAGTCACTCGTGAATACTACCCCGAGGTACTTCTCAATCTGCTGCAAGGTACTTCCGCTCACTTGCAGAATACACCGCCTTGGGCGTCTTGAAAGACACAATACCTCAATCTCTTTAGTGCTGATTTTCGTTCCTGTTACAGTAGGTAGCACGCAACAGAAAACCGACCAAATGCGGTCTGAAGATCCTGTTGAGAAGATCCTCGCATGCAGTACCAATTCCTCCGCAAAAGCAACCGGTTCCTCGTGCAGTTTCCAACAGTGATACCCTCGTGGACGCGTGGGTGACTGTCTAACCAATTCATATAGACCAAGGCTCTCCAAATTTTTTGGGAGAGGACCACATAAGACATTGCACGACAGTTCCAGAGCCAGACATCTTGCGTGATGTGATTTTTTCGGAATATGTTACATTCTACCAAAGCAATACATTTTTTGTACATATATAATTTTTTCATTTTTTGGCAAAATGTGTTTTGTGGCCGGGTGAAATGGCATCGCAGGTCGGATGATTTGGCCCGCGGGGCGTAGTTTGGAGAACCCTGATATACACTATATGAAGAGGAGTGGTGACATCACACACCATTGTCGGAGTCCAACACCAACGCTGAACGGTTGTAACTTAACTCTGTCGACACGGACGCAATCTTCTAAGCAGAAATACAGTTAGTTGACGGCCAGCAAGAGGCATCCATCAACACTGTGCTTCCGCAACACTCCCCAAAGCTTTTCACAGGAACCCAGCCATCTACTTTCCTGAGGTCGACAAAACATGTGTATCCATCTTTGGCATGCTCCCAGGATATCTCAAATTTGCTGGAGAGTGGAAATTTTTCTGCAATGCTAAGGCTGCTACGTCCACTACGAAAACCACACTGGGCATCATCCAGCTTTGGTTAAATTATTCACGCGGCATCTTGGCATAGGCCCAGTGCCGGATTAACAATAGTAGCAAATCTAGCAATTGCTACCGGCCCCACGGTCTTCTGTAATGAATCATATGAGATTGTTTTCGGTCAGTATTTTGCAAAATTTGCCACAAGTAGTAAGCGAGGGTTTCCAATTGAACGCTGTCTGTGTCCAAAAATTCTTGTTTGATTCTCTTTGTACAGTTATGTAACAAAAGACATAAGATTGCGCTCAGCAGTGTTGCCATTTTAGCTGTTTTTCTGCTAAATCTAGCAGGATTTTCTCATTGTTAGCTGTAAAATTTTCAATCTAGCAGTAAGCTGATTTTGTAGAAGGATTTTACCAACCGTTTGGCAGGTTTAGCAGGTAACAAAGTCTTGACCAAACACTTGTTTCAACAGTTTTTCAAGATGAAGACGTTTACACCTTCATCAAAAAATATACAATGCTTCTCTTCTTTATGACGTTTTTAATTGGGTAACACCAGGACAAAGCACAAGCAGCTGCCTGCAATTATTTGGAATTTTTATTATGATGCAAAGTAGCTGCTTCAAGCAGATAATTGTATCATAATAACAAGTAATTAGATGGCTTGGTGAAGCCTAAATGACTTGCTTGTGTGCTTAGTGAGCTTGTTAGGTTAAAACACAACATTGGTAGAATATGTTTTTATCCCACGGCACGATATTTCCAAGTGGTTCAGTTACGCTAGTAAGTAGTAATGTCTGGTAAAAACTTCCTGGTAAACCAAAGTTGCCAAAAGTTTCGACATATATGGTTGCAATAATCAGAACTTAAAAGTTGGCTCAGTGCCTACCGCCTATCCTGCTGATTCAAGAAAAGCTTTTTGCCAAGTTTGCGATGATGCAATCATACCGAAATATTGTGAGCTTAAAAGGCATAATTGGTGGCTGAAGCACTCAGATAAGACTAAAGAATTTGTTGCATGCTCCCTAATGTAACACAAAGTTTTAGATTACAAAGACCAAACTTAGAAAGTTGTGGGGATGAAGCTATGCTCAGATTGTTTATCGCTGAGCATTGTTCTACTGTGTAAAAGCATCCAAGCATTTGAAAGAGATCGTCAAGGAATGTGTGCCATACAAAAAACGAGGTAAGCTGCAGTTACGTTGCCCAAAAAGTCAAAATGTTGACTGAAAGAAAATCGTGGCCGAAATTTTTGTTGGCCAAGACCGACATTTTCAGCCCATGCTTATTGAGAGCGAGTGCAGGACGAAAAATCAGTATATTGTATAACTTTATAGGTTTCTTTTAATTATGTTAAAAATGACAGATTTTTGAACAGAATTTCATTGCTTTTAGCAGATTTTAGCTGAAAATTTGGGACAAGACTTTTAACAGAATCTAGCAGTTTTTTTGCGGCACCATGTAGCAGATTTAGGTCACAACCATCTGGCAACACTGGCGGTCAGCACGATACATTCAGACTGTCAGTGTCATATCACGATGCGCACTGCAGAGAGCATGAAGAGAGAAAGCTAGAAACATGGATGCCTTGACAACACACTTTATGATTTAGCAGGTGTTGAGATGGTTTTTAAACTTAGGGCCCCACGCTCTTGAAATGCTACAGGCCCCGCGCTACCTTAATCCGGCACTGCATAGACCTACACTCTTCCTGGGAGGTGAAGCAAAGAAATGCCCCTGTAGTTGGTTCATTAACTCCTGTCTCCCATTTTGTGTATGGGGATAATCAATTTTCCAATCTTTCGATGCCCTTCGAAAACACTATGCCACTTGACACACACGAGTCAGCCAAACCATCCGGCGTTCTAAGTTCCGCTAATTCACTGTCAAACGTTTCACAATTAGCTTTAAGCTTGGAGCAGCATCAGACAGCTTATTAATGCAGTTTAATGGAAGCTTTCATCTGCGCAGAAAATATCCCTCCTGAAAAACTTCGCTCAGTTCTGTCAGGTGAGGTGGCAATGTTGACAAAAAGAAAGTATCATGCTGAAATTCTTTGTTTTTATAAGTCGCAGTAAAACAACACATATTGCATTTTTGTTATTTTATGACAGCTGCTTCAGTGCCGCCCAAATAGCCAAATCTCACTCTTAACTCTCACTGTTGCCTCACTCGACAACCACCTTGTTTTGCATGCCGCGTTGCAACTGCCAGCCTTTTGTCTTCATTGGAATCTGATGCATCGCCAGGCAAGCCGCTCACAACATTGTAACAGTAAGGCACGTCTATTATGCATTAAAGAGCTTTCGCAGTTTCGTACAACATACTATACAAATCTGTGGCAATATAGTAAGAGGCCGAAACGTGGTGGTGTGCATGATAATGCACTGATACCATACTCACCATTTTGGCTTCTAACTTCTGCGCCAGAAAATTGTGTCGTTCTATAACATTGTAGGCGTCTGTTGCAGTAGCAACGTGCAGGAAAACAAGCTTTCCTCAAATGGTTTTACTTCAATACAATGCAACACAACATCTTGGCTTTCAGAATTTAGGGTGTCATTGCAAAATTCTAGGGTGTCATTTTGACACCCAAACACGGCTTAATAAAACACTGCTCTCTCACTGCTCTAATGTTCAATATTGTGGTTGGTTTGCTCAGTGCAACGGCTTCTTGCAGTGTTCCTGTTTGCTGGCTGAGTCATATGAAACAATAAACCATTGTCCATTGTCCTACTGTGATCTGTAGTCTAGACCAGTGCTTGTCAACCGGGTGTATCATACACCCCAGGGTGTACGAGAATTTTCCAGGGCTGTACCACCGTGATGGGGTGTACAGCGGTGTACTGGATGTGTGCTTATCAATAACAGTCACATTGTCTCACATATAATGTTCTTTTTTCTAGCTCAGTGTGTTATCTTTTTCTAAGTTTTAAAACCGTACCTATCGGAGAGTGAACCGTCCGGTGTTTTCCCACCTGTTTGTTTGTACTATCGCGTATCACTTTAGTTAAAGACCGCATGGAGGACTTGAGAAACGAATCAATGGAATGTCGCACTGTGCACAGTTGCATGTTTTAGTGCTGTATTGCAATGTATTGGTCACTGTTAAATGCGCGCAGTCGTAGTTGCCGACGTGACATCGCTTTTGTAGATGGATGCTTGTGAGTGCTGGAAATCATACTACGTTACAGTAATACTAGATTTTCAGTTTGTGTGAGAGACCTTTTATTTATGGCCTCGTGGTTTCCCCAGGACGCTGGAACTTGGCAAGCTTTGACTTGTGAGAGTGCAGTGGAGGCAGTAAGTGGATGAATGACGTACTATAGGTGTATGACTGAAGGTCTGTGAACAAAAAACAGTTGCAGTCGTGGGTCTGAAGGTAGAAAAAAAGTTGGGAACCGTTACTCTAACTTGATTTTGTGTAAGCTAATGCAACAATCAATGCTTTTATTGGCAGTGATTTTTTTGTAGTAACCTATATAAAGTATTTTTTTCCACATTAATTTTCAAAATGTAACCTAGATGTAAGTAAGAACTTACACCGAGACGAATTGAGTGATGTGTATGTTAATTTTATCTTCACAATTCTTCAATTCAAATTTTAGGCTATTATCATCTTATACTTTTGACAGTTATTGCAGTAAGTTGTCTACCATCGAAGAAAATGGACATACACAATTTTTTACTACATCTTGGTAGTGACAGATAGTTCCCTATGTTTTGTGTACATTTCTATTCGTCTGATTCGCCATTGTCTAATTCGTCAACTTGCTTAATTCGTCACCTCTTTCTATCCTTGAGAAGCGTTTTGTTCGTCTAATTCGTCATTTGCAGTTTCGCTTTAGATGTCTAAGCAGCTAGTACGTGTGGGAATTCAAACAAATTAAGGATCTTTATCTGAGATTTGTTGCACCTTGCAATTTGTGTATCGAATTTATACACGAGGTGCAAAGCGCGACCCGACTCCCCATTGAGAGAACGCGGAAAAGTTTAGTAAAGATTTAAAAGGTTCTTGATTGAACAGAGGAGTCCAGATAGAGCAGAGGAATTAATTGTTGTATTCAACCATAACGTCATAAACTTGTATTTTATTGCAAATAAGAGCACTATGTATGCATACGAGTTACTATGATAAAATATACGAGCTTCTATGATAGAGTGTTCACCTGTTTGCGTAATTCGTCACTTCGCCTAATTCGTCACTTTTTTCTAATCCCCTTGAGGTGACGAATTAGGCAAATTCTACTGTAGTAACTGCCATAATAAAGACTTCAGTGAATCAGATGAGAGTAAGGATGCCAGCAAATCACATGCTGAGTGCAACGTACCCACTTTTCCGGGAATATACGTCAAGAATCTGCAATGTGCTTATGCAAAGAAAGCTATTCAGAAGAAAAAGGCTTGCATAAGCGCAATGGAACGACGACTAAGTCAGTTCATCAATGAAAAAAAAAATTTGTTTAAAACATACAATGAATCAAAAATATTGCCCGCCTTAAAAATGTATTTTGCCCCAAACCTTAAATCGTGGCTACGGGCCTGTTGCAAGCTGTGGCCTACAAAGTTTTTTCATCTTTTCATGCGGCTTCTCATCAAGGGTGGCTTACATTTTATATTTCTTTATCTTATCGAAAGGTATTAGATAACGCTCAGTTTTCCTTGGCTCTTTCCTTGGCTACGTTTTGTCGTACAAACTCTTTTCGCATTCTATTCTCTTCAGCATCATGTGCACATCCACAGAGCAACACGTTCAACCGAAGCCGGGCAGAGACTTTGCTCTAGCTGAGGCACTAACTTCCGAAGTAGGCCTTCTACAAAACTTTCACTCATATAAGAAGTAGATCCCGTTGACTATGGAAAAGAAATCCTTTCTCAGCAAAGAATCAGACACTAAGATCTTACAGAGTATGCAATTCGCCTACGAAGTAGGCATCATCAGCTCTTATTCCAATAGAATCCATATACAGTTGTCATCTAATTTTTGAGCGATTAATTCACGTATGTAGTTGATAACTGTAAACGCTGGAGTCTTTCAACGCGTTTAAAAAATATGTAGATTTTTGATAATCCGTAAGATCTTTTGGCAATGTTCAACCTATTCCGTAAAACATGTGTAGTAACTTTAAGCTTACTTCGTTTATAACAATGTCTATGGAAAAAAGTCCTTTCTCAGCAAAGAATCAGACACTTTAAGATCTTACAGAGTATATATTTCGCCTACGATTCAGGCATCATCAGCTTTTATTCAAATAGAATACTTCGTTTATATTATTTGATGAGACTTTGCTAAATTGAACCGACTTCATTGAAATATAAAATGGAGCTGCAAACACAATCGTAATCCCAGTATTACAAAACTTATTGACCACGCTCAGCTGCATGTAAAGATAGCTTAGCACTGCACGTAATAAAATTTGTACAAATCACGGGCTTCCCGAAAGTGCAATAACTTATCTGCGGAATTTGAAGCCCTAATGGGAAAAAATTCAAAGTTAGTTTCATTATAGTCACATGTGCTTTGCCAATAAGAGAGATTTCAAGCTCAGGGATGGATATCAGGGAAGGATAAGGAGGCAGTTGCCTCGGGCCCCTCTTTTTCAGAGATACCGTGCCTCCACCCCTTGAGAGCTTTGCACCATTGTTTAGTGAAAAAGTTACGTACCACTCTAGAGCCACATTTAAAGAAGCTCTGAGCAAGTCATGTTTTTCAAAATTAAGCAAACCTCATGGGAAAATGTGCCATAGGAGGCAGCTTTCAATTGTGTAGCTGCAAAACTTTACAAATTTTTGTTCCTTTCGTATGCATCTTATGCTCTTGAATTTAGTTGATAAATTGATATGTGAAATAAATTTAACTCTTTTATCCACGTAATCCCTTATCTACCTTTCGCAATGGCAATGTTTTGGGGCCCCTTTCTGAGAACTTGCCCCTAAATTTTAATATCCACTCCTGTGAAAGATATCTCAGTATCTGTAAGTAACGGCAATGTCAGCTCCCTCAGCACTTGCAAAATAAAAAGCATCTTGCTACATACGTTAGATTTTGATGCTGACTCTTCTCGTTGCTGTTAAATGATTTCAAACAATTTACTATAGGATAGGGTGGCAATTAACATCAGATGAAGGTTGAAACACTGAGCTTATGAACAGCAGGACGGGGTCTAATACCTTGAAAAGACTGATGCTTTACTTGCCGGCAAGGTAAAGGGAAATCAATGATGAAAACGTTAAGGCTCCACATATTTGTGATTGAACCGTCACAATACATGTCATCACCAGAGGTGGGCAACCACTACTTTGAAAATAGTGGCGCTACCTCTATCGCTATTTGCTGAATGTAATAGCAGCGCTACTCCTCCCGCTACTGAACAAAAATGGTAGCGAGCTATCGCTACCAGTGGCGGCTCGTAGTGAAAATGACCGAGAGGGCTGCGAAATTTCATCTCTGGTTGAACATACAGGATTGTCGCCCTGCCCCTGGCCGTTTATAATGGCGTTTCCGGTCACTCCAGCAGTCCTGAACTTATCAAACTTGTCATTTTCAGTTGTCCTTATTGATACATAGAAAACATTCACTTCAGTTTCAAGAAACCGAATCCAAACCCTAAAGCGTAAACACGAACACAAAAGAATCAAACCCAGCCGGTCATATCCCAAAGTATGACGCATAACCAGTGCCACCAAAGCTGCAAAGGCGAGAGTCGAACCCACGACCACTCGCATACTAAGCTTGGAACATTCCGCTCGACTATTAAGGTGTTATTGTTAACAAGACAAAGCTTAGCGTTTTATTCAATCCGTGTCATGGCAGCAGACCTAGGCTACAGCCATTTTCTTTGAGCGGATACTTTCATCATGTTCTTTCAAATGAAGTTAAAATTTTCCAAAAAATTCAAACAGTTTATGATTTTATACAAAATTTGTTTTTTTTTAACTGGATTGTTATGCTTTTCCAGTAAAAGCTTGTATCCTGAATAAATTGCAGCTGCAGTGTTCACCTTACCAAAAAATTAAGGGTCTACTTGAATGCTGAAAGGTTTTCCAGACTTCTCATGCTTCAAAATGTTCACATTTCAATGTTTTAAATCAGTCACACCTTTTGTTGTCCAAGAATGAGATCCACCAACTACTGCCGTGCATCTTCAAACGCCAACCCTAGACAACTCATCAGCTTAGCCTACTGGTGCAGATAAACGAAGGGCTGTATTTTCGCAGCCCGAGATTGGTGACTAGATTTGAATCCAATGCCGCCAATATCGCCAAAGTACTAGTAAAAGCATTGTTGAACTTAATTATAAAATTCAATATCCAAGAAAATCAGGTGGTGAAAAACAGTCAAGATCATATTTCCTCCGTTTTTTCTTTAAAAATTCATAGTCAAAATAACAAAAACGCTTTGCGATTGGCGATATACCACCATGTTTCTTGTAGCCAATTCTTTGGCTTCTTTCCTTCAGGGCTGTGCCGAAGACAGCCCCGAAACCGCCAAATTCATCGGCAAGTGTGCTGAAAACGTCGTCGCATAAGCGGCGTCGTTGGAAAAGAGCGAAACATTAGTTTTGTTGGATTCCTAGGAAACGTTGAGCCAAAATGGTGTCGGAAGTACCGAAAATGATTGTGTTGTGAAATTTCGCAACTAAATCCAGACTTAAGGCGAGTTTGGCCGTTTGGCGGAATCTTTTGCCTTACACTTTTCAGGGAGGGCTGCAGTCCGGCAGCCCCTCTAGACGAGCCGCCCCTGATCGCTACCACGATTTGCTACCGTTACTTTTGGTGCACTTTTTAAATTGGTGCTGTTTTAGAAAAGTAGGGTTTATATCAAACAGTTTAGCCGTGAAATATTTTTTCAAAGTTGTCAATTTTGTTGGATGCTCTTTTTTTAAAAAACTATCATCTGAAAATAATAGTCATTGAACAGTTACGATAGCGGAATTGTTCATTTCACAGCGAATGCACATATAAATGAAACTTAGACTGCAGACACACATACAGTGCATTTAGTTTAGCAAGTGGATTGCTGCAGGTTTATCAAACGCCTTTATCAATACTGGTTTCTCGCTAGAGTCGAATGTAAACTTAAGAGAATAGTTAAGTAATAAAAACGTCAAAACTTCCTTTCAACAAGGTTTTACGTGCGTGTAAGTTGAATCAGGTCCACAACCAGGGTGGGGGCAAAATGGGCAATTGCAGCCGGCCTGAAGTTTTCAGCTATAATTTTAGATTTTTTAAAAAAGGTGATGTTGATCTACGTATGGTTATGGTGAAAGCCCCCTGAACAAACTATTGACTGCATGTATTGCAAGCTGAGCTCCTTGTTTCTGCATGTTTCAGTTTATTCGTAATAAGAGCTTTGAATGAAACGTGTTTATATAGCCTGCGTGTAAAGAAAGCTTATTTAGATATCGAGAACAAATTGACCAACCACCGTTTTGTTAGCATTCTAGGTTTTGAAAGTGCAAGCCAAGTGCTGAACGAATCAGCTTCAAATGTGCGCAATCCTGCACCAGCTGCAAAAATAACCGGCCTATCATCAACAATTGGGTCTAGGTTTGCGGCTAAAGTTTTTGAGGAATAAGCCGACTAGATTGTTTCATCTTTTTGCAATCATTCAAACTAGCATATATCTCTATTCAAATAACTTTGTCTCAACAATGTTGAAAAACAAGCGAATCAATCCAGCGAAATAGGTTCATATAGGGAATCGATTTCACGTAAGACTACCCATCATCAGTCCAAAAACCTTGTTTAGATAAAATCTTTTAGCATAAGTCTTCTTTGATTCCTTTATGAAAGCTATGTTTCCCTATTAGTGCATTCAATCCTTATGCGAACTTTTTCGTAACATGTGAAAAAACTTTTGCATAAAATTCTGCAAAAAATGCGACGCACCACTTAGAATTTGTTTAACAACTGAGAAAAAACACAGCAAGCGCTCAGAAAACATTTCCTTTTCTTATGCGAAGTTATAGCATTCACATTTTAGTGTTGCATTCAGGCAACGGTCACATGCAAAAATCGATATCATGTCATTTGTGGCTTAGGACATGGAGGCGAAAACATTTTAGAGAGATCGTGGTGACAAAGGCAAGCAATCACTTGAAGCTTGGTGTGGCTGTGTTAGTTATGAAGGATACATCAATGAAAATTTTCGTCACCACCTACACTGCGTTTTTAGCCCAGACGATTTGCAAAAAAACGACATCATGTAATTTTTTACTTGATACACGGAAGCAAACAAAATTTCAGTGAAATTGCAGTAATAAAGAAATCAAGTAGCCTACTTGACCTTTGATAAGCAAACTTTTGTCAGCGCTGACTTTGCTCGTAGAATAAAAAAAGAAGATTAGCAGGGTCAATTAAATTGTAATTCCAATAACAAGTTTAACGTGAAGTGCTTCATTCGTAATGCCAAAGAGAACACTTTCCTGTAGTTTTCTGAAGACATTTCGTTTCCAACAGGCAGCCGTACGAGTTTGAGCAGAAGCCCTGCAACATACTCGAACATCTAAACCATCAAGCAGGGCCGGATTTACCTATAGGCTATATAGGCTTAAGCCTAGGGCCTCAAGATCCAAGGTGACCTCCAACAAACTGTGGTACGCATAGAGTCAATGGCCAGTATATGATTATTTAAATTAAACTTCGTCAAAATTGTATGTCTTAATTATTATTCATGAAATTTAGTTTTATTCAGCTTTCGTAGTGATAACGCTAGAGTCTTCCAACGAGTTTGCATGAATCTCAATATGACGGTTGGTCAAGCCGCACATACCAACTATTGTGTCGATATACTCAAAGCACATTGGCTGCGTCCTGCCTTTGTTGAATCGTACCGATTGTTACGTGTGACTCTATAAAAAGAACTTGTAGCTGTTCATGTTTGAAATGCACATGATCAGTGGCATAACTGATGGGTGACAGGGGTGCGAACCCCCCTGGCAAGCTAAATGTAAAAACCGGGCTCCTTCCTAATTTGTATTTTGGTATGTAGGCCTACTATTCTTTTGATTTCAGTAGATTGTTGTTTTTTGCGTTTTTCCTAGTGTTTTCCGGTGATTTCGGGTTTTTGCATAGCCGTTCAACACCGGATTTGCTATTGTTTATCATCTATTTTTTTAATGTTAGCCAGCGGCCTCTCTTCAGCTAAGTTTTCCCCTGGCTCAAACCTCTAGTTACGTCACTGCACCTGATCAGATTGCTACTGAGTACTTGAGCAAGTTTGTACTGCTCCCATGCTAAGCAAATCAGAGAAGATCTTGATGAGCTCGATTAGCAAGGAAAAGCCACTTTGCCAACTGGCAACCGTAGAACTCTTCCCCAACAGGACGGGGAAGCAGAAAAAAATGACAAAAGTGCGTTTGGGCTTGATGACTTACATTAGTGGTTTTTAGTTTATTCAACCACGCGAAGCCTCATTTCTTAGCTTGATGGTCACTAACTGTTCAGGCGAAAGGTTCTTTTCAAGATTCAAAAGAATTGAAAATGAATTGAAGGGTCGCAATGTTCCAGGATAGGTTGTCCAAACTAAGCATTCGCTACATAAAAGTGACCAACGTAGGCAAACATATTGTAATGAATTCTTAGACAATTTTGTTCTGAAGAAGGCAGGACAAAACCTTTTTGACTGTTTGCTGTGTTATGTTCAGCCTTACTTGATTCGATGATTGTAGCTTTTTATTTCTTTATACGTATTGCATAAGCGAAATTTAAACCAGTCCAGTCACCACAGTGGGCATCGGTGAACTCAGCCTTTCCAAATTTAAATATGAAACACTAAACATCATAATTGGTTTTATCAAATTTTCAGAATGTCAAGTCCCCTTGCGCAAATTTAGATCCCCTATTCAAGACTTTCTGGCGACGGTTCTGGTTTTTAAACCACACATCTTTTCACGCGACAGTTTAGTTGCGTTCGATTCTTATCAGTCTGAAAAAGCAAACATGCGAATCGTGAACCTAACAGTTACAACCATTAGGGTGCATTTTACGTGACGTGTTTGGCTCGTGTGTGTGAGTTTTTGCAGTCATGTTGAGTTGCAACGTGGTCCTCACGTTGTGCTTTAAAGTCTTTATGCCGCCGCACATGCTATATAAGTGCAGTGTGTTTGATTTTTTTTGTTTTTTTTTAACACAGATAAGAAACAACAGTTGTGATTCTTATAAAAATGTAGGCCATGTGTTTTGTCAAATATTTCAATTGTGGCGATTTCGGTTGGTTTGCCTGCGGCAGCTAATAATCCTGTTCCCGCCAGCCAAGTAGGATTTCAACAATTCCGTGCAATTCAACGCTTTTGTGTCGAAGGCAGCAACAAACGCAGTGATTGTGGACACTCCAGTAACGATTTAGAATTTTTTACTGACAGTACTTTCAGAGCGTCATTTTCGGATTTTCACAAATTGATTAACGCTTACCAGTTTTTCCTAGTAACAATGAGAGAGGCAGCCTCGCAAGTGGATTAGTCTAGGGCCTTGCATCAGTAAAGCCGGCCCTGTCTTCAAGTAACTGAGAATGGTGATTTGCAAACGTCCACATGTTATGCGAACTGAATTTTTTAGCAGTTATCACTGATGTTGCTTTGTTACAAGTAGGAGGGTAGCTCAGCGAAACCGCTGAAGAGTAACATTATTTCGACTTTGTGCAGCAACTGATTGTGTTACTTGAGCAACAACGCAATGGATATCTGTAAGTGCAAGGACTGCATTGTTGGCGGTTGACATCGATTAGCACAGCGGTTCCTAAGCAGGGTACATGTACCCCTAGGGGAACATTTGCCTATCTGAAGGCGTACATTTAAGTTTAGCAATAGAAGGGAAAATATGTGTTTATACATCATTGATTTAAAATTGTTTACACATAGATCAATGAATATTATATTAAAAAATCATTATGTGTTTATTGAAAAACAGATTCTTATTATTTTCCTCAGCCTTTTTGTCCTAAAAATTTTAGAGGAAAATGTTCATCTATCGAAATTCTGAAGGGGTACATGGCCAGAGAAAGTTTGGCGGCCCTTGGCTTAGTCAAACTTGCGTTTACATTCAACGTTGCTGTGAGCCTGTGTACATCACTTTGTTCAGCGAAAACCTTAATTTTTCACGGGCGCAAAATTTTTGTTCTGGACTGGTGACCATGTAAGTACCTACGACACATACAAATGGTAATGGAAACAAACAACACCATTGTTAACTGGAGTAATAATATTGTTTTTGGCGGTTCTCAAACACTATATTGTTTTCATAAGACTAAATTGGTTCGATTGCAAAAGAGCGAATTATGCAGTTGTTTTCAGTTTTGTTAATACAATCTGTGCCACGAAGCTCAAATTAAAACTTACTGCGACCACTTTTACAAAGATAGCGTTTCCCCAAATTAATTGCAATATGAAAGGAACGTCATTACGCCTATACGAAAAAGAACGTGTGATGTAGCAAAAAAGCGACATTTCATTACCAAAGTAAGTTACAAAAACGTACAAGAACTTTTCCATTCTGGTTTGAACGAAATGAAATAGGCTACTGCTACGTAGATTACAAACAGCCGTCTTCTGTCTACTCTGAAGTGTTGCAGCGACAGAAGTGAAAGCACTTTGCAAATACACAAACGACTCTTGAGGACAGAATCCCTTCTGATGCAAACTATTTTCACAAAATACATACAGCAAGAAAATTTGCTTATGCGAGTTGTGAGCCGCATTATGCCGTTGCTGAGAGACATCTGATTTTTCTGCACATTTGCAAGATGGTTATGCAGAACAATACGTGATTTTGTGCTGTTGCATGTCTAGTAAATGTAAGAGATATTAATTGAAGCAGTATTGAAACAACCGCAAATGTTGACTCCTAAGTGAAGTGCCTAGTGAAAGATGACTACTCACTACTCAGGCATATAATGATTGAGAAATGCAAAGCGTTTTTGAAATCAGTGCGAAATTCTTTCGGTTGTAGGACAAATTCACCATCTAACGACAAAAGTACCAGTCGGTTTAGACGAAGCACTATGTCAGTTCATTCGACAGATGCTTTTCGCCATGCGACAGAATTGGTGAGTACAGAGATATGAAGGTTTTGTCAGCAGGCCCAACAGGCCAGTAACCCAAATTTTTAAACTATGTCCAATAGCTTTAAACTATGTCCCACACATTTTTCGAGAGGGGCGAAAAATTTTCCTGCGGGGGCCTTGCTCTCCTAGTAACAAGCCTGATGCCCAATTTTAATTTGCAGAAAGTAGAGGGTTGTCTTGATCCAGTTCTTGAAAAAGTCATCATGATATTGCAGGGAAAGCAAAGAAGAAAGCTCAACGGCTTATAAGAGGCTTAGCCGCGCAGTATCAATTTTTTGCACGCATTAGAATACCAACATTTATCAACTACACGCTGGAATGATATATACTACGTTGTTTCTACTCTAGGATAAGAAATTTTCGCAAAAAGTTTAGAAAACGGCGTGAGAGATTATTCCAAAAAATGTTTGCCTGGATAGGCAAACACCACATTGACCTTGATTTTTGAAAACGCGTTGGAAAAAAATTTTGTAAAATTGCATTGGCAAACGCGACATGTTTTAATGAGATCTTGAAAATTATGTGAAAGCACGCATAGGAATGAAAATCGAATTACGCACAAGCAAATACTAGCTGCAACGCTAAGCACTCCTGTGGTTTTATTGCTAATGAGCGAATGTTGCATCTTTGTCTTTGCCGTAATTTTTCCTGTCCCGACTCACTGATTTTCTATTGCACCACCTGATGCCTGGATACTCGCAAGCAGGCCGGTTTCTAGGGACACAGGGGGGCCAGTCCCCTGGAAAAATGTGTTGAACATAGTTTAAAAATTTTGGGCCTCTCTCAGGAAATTCCTCGCCACCCCAGGTGCCCCACGCTGGTTACGGGCCTTCTTGCAAGGAAAACTTTGTTTCAGCAGCAATACCTAAAAATGCCCTTCTGAATGAACGACGCGTAGCATTTTAGACGGCTTTTTTCATAAGAGCTGCCGTCACGGATTCCATCATATGTCTTCTTCTTTTGAGCCAGTTGTTTATAAGCACTAAATGATCATATGCCTAAACACTAAAAAGCAGCGAGTGATAAAGGCACACTCGTGGCTGGATTTGTGTGTTGCTCTATACTCCAGGATTGAAATGTTGAAAGCTCATACTAGTTTTCAAATCTGTCAAAATAATACTGCCCTTTTGCAAAAGCTTAATACCATTACGCTAACCTTTTTACTAATTGGACATATTGCAAAAAATGGAAAAAATACTTGCAAAGCCTGTAAGCCGGAATTTATGCGAACGCTTGACTTACTTTTACCAACTTCGATTTTCTGTGCTACTAGAACATTTGCCAGATTGGAAATAATTTGTACATCTTGGATCTACGAGTAAGCTCACGTTGCACGGAGCAGTTTGGCAACAACGAATCAGAATTGTTGAATTGCGTTCCCTATGAATTTGACGGTGTGTGTTGAAGAACTTGGTACACTCGGAACGGCAAACTGTATCACACCAACGCAATCACGATGTTAACTCTCAAATACTTGGCGTTCACACACTGAAAATTTGTCATTGCCACAATCTCTCTTTGCTTTCAGAATAACATGAATGTGGGGATAATATTATCACGTGCTATTTTTTCCAAGTGTCAAAGCCATATTTCGTGCAGTACCTTTAACAAAAACTTGCAATAGGTTCAATCGGAAATGCACACAGCCAAATACGTTGAAATCGAACCAAACTAAAAATATGTCATATTGACATATACGTAAAAACACGAAACCGGAGCTACACATGCAGTGAAGTATTCAATCCAGTGCAGGATTTATTCCAAGTATGCAACTCACTTTTATGCAGCTTTGCTAGCAGCAGTGGCCTATATTTCCAAGCCCGAACTGCTGTAAGGTTGTTGATGTTGACGTATTTCCGAACTAAAATGGAACCGACCGAACAGGTCAAAAGCAACCTGAGCTAAATATTCCCTAATGCTGCTAGATTACCGCAAACAACTCATCCAAAATCAACACAAAACGGAGAGAAAAGCAGTTACTATCAATGTGTGCTGACGAAAGAGCTCTTGCGAACTTTCTATTGGCCACCACTCATGCCAAAGTAGCGAATAGCGGTAAAGTGGTGATAGCTCACTACCACATCCATTATTTTTTCAAAAAGTAGCGGCGCTACCGCTATCGCTCCTCGAAAATTAGCTCCCTACAGTAACTCGCTACTTCCCACTTCTGGCCATCACAAATAAATATCTAGAATGAATGCTATTGTCAGTGGTGCCACTCCTAGTGTTTTTCCACTAGATCTAGTGTTTTTTCATTTCATATAGTGTTCTAGTGTTTTTTATGGCTATCTAATGATTTTTTATGACTGAGCTGAATGTAATTAATTGCACTAATTTGTGTAATTATAATTGCAACTGAGACCTTTTGATTTAGTTCAATTGCAATTTTCTAAAAATTCTACCTAAATAAATCTTAAATTACACAAGACTATATAATCTGTTTTGAATAAAGTCGCTGCAAATTCACTTGGTCATCTGTTTAAAGTTTCAGTGACCTGTACAAGCAAACACAACCGTTGCTCCTATCTCCCGTTTTCTTTGTCTCTGGTTTACAATGGGTTGCACAATGTCTGTGGTTGGCATTACAACCCATTTTATGAGCATTTAACTGTGCGTAAGTTTGCTTTTGTAATCTAGTATTTTTTGTGAATCTAGTGTTTTTTATCATGAAATTTAGTACTTTTCCGTAACAAAAGAGTGGCAACACTGGCTATTGTTGCTAAACAGTGACTATGGCGCAGTGAAGAAGACTTTTGAACTGAATCGCTTCTTAGCCAAAGTTTGAGATTCGGGACATAAAATTTATCTCAACGCCATATTCACGCATGTAATTTAAAAACTGTGCAAAAACAAAAATCTATAATGTTGATTTAAGGCTACGCTGACACTGGAAACAAGGATAGGTTGTATAACACCCACGGTTATCAAAGAGGAATTTTCGATGGTCTTGAAATGAAGCTTACACAACCATTCGGTGGGATACAGCAATCTGGTACCCCAAAAACAGCTCCGAAAAGCGTTACTCCAATTATTTTTACCTGCGGTCATTGGTGATTACGAAAGATCAGATACAAGTTTCTATTTTATTAAAAGCTGAAGTAGGATGGGTTCCTTGAGGCAGTTTCTTTGATTTGCACTGAAATATTTCTTTGGTTATACTTCAAATATTTTATTAACCTGCAAACTTTAGATATGGGGGTGTCATTGCCCCTCTGCCCTCGCTGACTACGCTCCTTGTGGCAACCCTATTATGATTGTGAGCTACAGACCAGCGCAGGTTCGTGATTGAGCAAAGTTCATGTGCACATCGATTCGGTAATTCGAATTAATCGACACAATTTTCAACAATCATGACAATTCACTTTACCTAGGAAATCTGTATTCTGTGTTTTCAGATAATCCAGTGATAATATTCATTTTTCTCATTTCTTCCCTGGTGTTATGCTGGGCAAACGTTTCCAACAGTAAAGTAACATAAAATTTGCACAACTACATTACTTTTTATCACAAAATGTTGGGGGGACAAAAAATAGTATGTCCCCCACTGTCCAAAAGTTGGGGAGGACATGTCCACCCGTCCCCCCATAAACTCGGTCCCTGCCTCGCTTAAACATTGTTTTTCTGTTTGGCGTAAACAGACTTCAAAATTCGTACTGCATCTTCATAGTCGGCTGCGTCTTCAACACAAGGATAGACCAGGCTCGTCACCAGGATTTAGCACCAGGGGTGGCCAAAAACCAGAAGGAGGGGCCAAAAAACAAAAGGGGGGGCACATTTTTAAAATACAGTATTGGATGTATGTAGCAACCGGAGGGCCAAACGTGAAATGGAGGGCACCGATTTCAAATGGCACCACTGGCCCCCCGCTGGCGACGGCCCTGGGATAGACACTAGGTGAAAGACAGTTGATTATATTATGCTTCCTGTTAACTTCTGGGTCGCCGTCTCTGCGCAATTCCCGTTAACTGTCAATAAAGTCTTCCACAGTCCTCAACCAGAAAGCAAATATACGGCCAGCATCAGGTGCTCCCGGTGTCAAGCGAAATTTCTGACTTCATGACATGTGCACATGCACAGAGTAATATTGTATATATCAAATACGCAGAGAAAACTAATGATCAGGGCTTAGGGATTCGTGTTTAGGTAAGTGTGTCGGGTTAGGGTTTGAGTAAGGGTGAGAAAAAGAAAAATAATTGAGTTCAAAGAATAAGTCCAAAGTTTTTCAATGGTCAAACTTATTCCCGTAGTATACCTTGTTGTGGGAACCTGACATCTAACCAAAATGTTTTAATTTACACAACACACATCAAAAAAGTGATTGCCAAGCTTTATTTCTGTATTCTGAGAAGCAAAATAACTGACAAACAATAACAGGTCAGAAATTTCGCTGAGGTCAGAAACTTCGCTTGACACCGGTTCGACACACAACTCTCGAGGACGAAGCAGATGTTTGTCCATATCTTAGTTGAATAAATTGTCACGACAGAACCTATCGACGAGCGAAACCTTTCACCAGGCTTTATTCAACTAAGAATCGCGGGCATCAAAACCGTCACATGTATATATATTGCCTTTTAATGTTGTTGTGTGACATGTATTGGGTGTTTAAAAGTGGCATTGTCTACTTTATTGTATTTGGATTTTTTGGTGGTTTCTGTTTTTTTTTAACTGTTGATGTGGCCGTTTTTGCTCATAACAGCTTTGCAACCCTGACTCCGGCACTCCGCTTCTGCGATAATCTCTGACCCCTAGTGGTCGTTTTTCTCACAGAGTTGTCTAATTTCACATGACGGTGAAACTGACACGTCGATTTCTATTGGTTGGGTGAACTGTGAGCAAACTAGCCTTGTGGCAAGCTTCTGAGGATTCTGCCTGCTTTCTGCTTTCATTCTTCCACGGCGATTAAAACTTGCAAGCGTATCTATTTTTCATAGTTAAAGGCCACAAAGATGGCGGCAAGTAAATCAGTCACAGTTTATTGACGGGGAAACTAGTTTCGCGTTTTCCAACGCATCATCAGTCCACGAATGTAGTAGGGTTGCCTGTAAAAGGCGGAGCTCCGTAAAGAGCAGAGCTTTGATGACGTAACCGGAGTCGTTAAAACCGATATTTTTCGTTGAGCAATGAGCAGTAAATGGTAGCAAAAATAATTTTAATGCAAAAGGTGATGTTACACTACGGTAAAAAAAGTCTATTTTGAAATTTCGTAATTTTTGGTTATGTGAGTTTCACAACGATTCGGGGACAAGAAAATAGGTTTCAACATTTGTGAATGTATACAATTTTTAAACATCGCAAACTTCCATGTCTGGAGGAAAAGCATAATAAGTTGCAATGATACAACATTTTTCATTCACTTTTTGTGATTTTGCAACGCAACTTTTTCCACTCCGGTTACGTCATCAAGCCTCCGCAACCAAACTCCGCTATTTATGGAGCTCCACCTTTTCTGGCAACCATGTAGTAGTAAGTTTATTTTTTGTCAAGTAGTCTGAAGGAAACCAACCTGCACATTTTCTGAAAGTATTTCAACTTGAATCTAATGGTAATTGCCATCCTATCCTATGGCAACAAAAAGAATCACCAACAAACTCTAAAAGTAGAAAGATGCTATTTATTTTATGTCTAAAAGTAGAAAGATGCTATTTATTTTATGTTATTTTATGTTTATTGGGGCATTTACATTGACACGCGTATTTGAATTTGAAGTATTTGAATTTGAATAAGTTTACCAACGTTTTGAATAAGCTGGTTATATTTCAAACTACAAGTGGTGTGAAAATGGCAAAGACAAGCTCAAAAGGAATCAACCTGGAAGCTGTGCATTCAGCCTTGCTTGAAGTAAAATCAACTGTAAGTAGCATATGGGACAAGCTGGTGGGACTTGAATCCAAATTAGAAAAAGTTCAAAATGAAAATGTTAAGTTAAAAC
>Ga0210059_1004067_pt1 | contig 23551 bp, 15 predicted proteins | sample Ectturendosymbi2_FD_188042 | JGI IMG/M metagenome (GOLD analysis project Ga0210059, IMG submission 188042) | Ecteinascidia turbinata endosymbiont from Florida, USA - Sample 2 (SPAdes) (version 2) | ecosystem: Host-associated > Tunicates > Ascidians > Unclassified | place: Key West, Florida...
ACTGCACTGTTGCACTTTAAATAAAATTGTACCTCGGGCTGCATTGTTTGTGAACATATTCTCTGTTTCGTGTTGCAGCTTGCTGCCTAAATATTGTTCTTGAGGGTAGAGCAAGTTGCTCTTATGTATTGGTTCTTCGAATTGGTAAGACTCTGTAAATCGAGCTCGATAACTGCAACCGTTTTACACACTGTTTCTGTAAACCCTATTTCAAAATAAGATTGAAAAAATACTGCATGGTTTCACAGCCAAAAAAGTACGTTCAAGACAAACAATTTATAAAAAGTACACAAAATCTTTATAACGCAATACGTAATAAATTTGTCGAGAAACAGCTTCTGTAAGATTTCAAGTTATCCGAAATGTAAATTAATCATACTTTGAAAGTTATTGAAAGCAATGCTTGTGAAAAAATTGTTATCTTCCAAGAAAAGTTTTCGAATTATCGAAAAGAAAGAGAGGCAGCGCTCTTTGCTTGAATATATAAATAATAGATATTCTATGGTCATTATTTCACCTCGTGTTATTCTCATTATTGAGTGGGTTTGGGGGGACAACCGAAAATCTGTAGTACTGCTATTCACCAGAAAGTTATTAATTATCTGTTAGTCGAGAGATACATATTATTTTTTAAATAGCCAAGGTGGTGTTCACCAGGTAAATCATTTTCTATCCCATTTTTTTCTAATGTACGTTGCATATTCAATTAAACTCAGTTTCGGCGGTAATTCTTCAAGTCTGTTCATTTATTGTTTGGATATTAATCTTTTAAGAAATATTTCACGACCTGTAGAGTTTCCTTGCCAATCAAAAAACGTTTACTTGAAAAATTTAAGGCTTGTGTTTTAAAGATTATTTAAAATTGCTTTTCCAATATTTAAATTTTTCAAGAAATTGTTAAAAGTGAAGTAATTGTTGAAGTAATTGTTTGAGACTAATTCCTCAATTCAAGAATTTTGTTGACGAAACCAAACACAAAAATGTAAACGTGTATTTGGAACGCCTTAGTGCACAGCAAGTTTTTCTATAATTGAAACTTTTGCAACTTTGCGTTTATGCGAATCAATATTTTAGAAACCTACTATTCGCATTATATGTCAGATACTCCTTTTGGACAAGTTCCTGTTCTTTTCATCGACGATAAACCGCTTCCACAGAGTGCCTCTATAGTCCGTTATCTTGCCCGAGAGTTTAACTTGGCGGGAGAATCTTCCCTAGAGCAAGCTTACGTTGATATGGTGGCCGAAACGCTTAGGGATACTGCAACGGGTTTGCCTTTCATGGAGGAAAATCCGGAGAAAAAAGTAGGTGTGCCGATTAATGTAATGACTTGTTGTTTGAAAGAAAATTGATAAACGCAACTAGGACAGAAGATTGCTATTGAAAACTAATGCATGATTTGACATTTTGGCTTTTTGTGGACGATGGATGTTGTTCAAAACCTTTCCAAAAAATATTTCTATACACGTGCAAACTGTACAGCCAAAGCTCGATTACATGCTTTCTAGACTGTATGATTCAATATCCGTGTTTCACAGAGACTTGGTTGAATCTAATGACTAATGTGATTGAATTTTGTTGAAACATAATCTCAATTTTTATTTTGGGTGACTGAAATTCCCGGCAGGCCAAGCCTGAACCTTGTTTCTTTCCGGGGCAGTTGAGGTGAACGCTCTAACCCAAGGAGCGCTGCGGCAATTCACTCAGTGGTCGCGGGTCGAACACCAACCGTGAGAAGGAACCTTTCCTAATCGGACGTTCTACTACTGAACGATCGCAGCCCCAAATTTTGATTTGAGATAACTGAGAAAGAATTGCGCTTCAAGCTTTGTTGTTTTCACATGACCGCGCTTCAAGACAAAAGTTCTTCTTTCTTCGATTGTGCGCTTCCTTTGTTTGATCACGTACAGAATAAAAATACGTTTCATTTCCTTTCACAGAAAGAGTTAGCTGCTGAAGCTTTCAAAAACAAGATCTTCCCTGTGCTAGACAAAATTGAGAACAAAGTAAAAGAAAGGAATACAGACTATTTGGTCGGAAAGGTGTGTTCACAAAAATGCTATTTCAAAAGTAACAACTTCGTATAGTTGCAAACTTTAAACTCTCTTTGAGATTGCAATGTGCCAAAAGTAGTCAATTTTCAAACTTTTGAAAAACATGAACCTCGTTGTAATTTTAGAATAGTGCAATATGTTGGAATGGTCCTTTAAAAGATTCACAATGATCAAGTAATTTCTTTTTATAGACTGTGACCTATGCTGATCTCTTATTCATGCAATTATCGCAAGTATTCGTCCAGTTTGACCCATCAGCTATGGAAAAGTACCCCACACTTTCAGCTTTGGCCAAGAGGGTGGAGGAACGCCCAAACATCAAGAAATGGTTGGAAACTAGACCTAAAACGCAGTTTTAAATTACCTTGACTACTTTCCACGAGTGTTTTTACAGTGAAGATGTTGAAATAAAATACTTTGCCTGTTGTCATTTTGTCGAGATCGTTATAATAGCATAGTTCTGTTAAACACGAACAAAACCAAACGTGTGTTATTTTCTAGTAATCACAACTCATTCCCAGCTTACAAGCAATACTTTTATCTTCCTGCAACTACGCACTGTAACTTGATAGATCATAAACGGATGCAATAAGCAAAAAGGTAGTTCACTGAAACTTAGACAGTCTCTCTGTATATGTGACGCAGAAGTTGGTAGTTACAGATACAAAGATGAACATAATTAGGTCAGTTGCAACAGATTTGGCTTAGAAAGCTTTTACTGGTAAATTAGTGGTTTAGTGCCAGGAATGCGTTGTGGTAAAAATTAAAAACTCACAAATGCTTTCCGCTTGAAGAGAGTGGAAAGTCTATTACAATTGCTTATACTCTGATATTGTTCGAGTGGAATGCACAGATTTTCAATTTTCCCGAAACCTTACGCAAAATTGCGATGTGTTAGTAAATTTACATTCGCCTTTTCGAATACATTTTAATGATACGAATTCAAATGAACAAACACGAACTTTACTAGTAGTAAACAAGCTTCCAAAATAGCTAAAAGATCTATTTACTCTGCAAAAAAGCAATTAAGGTTGCATACAAAACGTACTTTAAATGCGGAAGCGTTTATGAAATCTTTCTTGTTAGAGTTTATTTATAACAACGCTGTGACGCCGAGCATAAAACGCATTTTCGAGAAAAAAGTAAACTGTTAAAAAAATGAAGTATCAAAAACTATCAATGTAGGTATGATGGACACATATAGGGTAATATTGTTAAAATTACAACAATCCACTTTGCAAATTCAAATCCATAAATGAAACCTGCATGAAAGTTGAAACCAGCTTATAACTTGAAAGAAACGTAAAGCCTCGAACTCTTTGCAATAGCCTACAAGAACCAACAATTTTTATAGTAGTTGAGGGAAGAATTTTATAACATAAATCGCTGACTTTCCTGACGACAGTCGTGTTCCTCACCACCTACAAGCTTCTGGTTCGCATCACCAATAAATACACAAGGTTGGCAAAGTTGTGGACGACACTGGTGTGAGGAAGCGTGCGATCAATCAACAGGTTGATGTCAACTCAAATGATAAATTAACGGCTGTTATAACTGTGCTACAACAATTGACTTTCCATCATGAATGCGTTTTTTCTAAGACAGAGATTATTTTCACAAGTACCATTAGTGTAAACATACGTTTCAGCAGAATTATCAGACATTTCGTAAAAAAAGAATAAAATACAGTCTCAGGAGAATTCTCAGACATTTACCAGAATTTTGCAAATCCACCAGCTTGGTCTCGCCTTGATGTGTGTTATCCGAACTTTGAGAGTTAACTGAAAGCTGTGTAGTGTTTGGAGACCACTAAGGCTGCTGTTCCCGTGACTTTCCTGAATCCAGTGGAAATGAGCTAATAATAATCAAGCAGTATGTCAAAAAATAGATGAAGTAATTAGCACACCTGCAAACCGTTTTCTCTTACGTCTGCAAAGATTTTGATTTAGAAAAGCGTAACCATTGTGATCATGGGCGTCCGCAGAAAATTTTCCATGTGGGGGCAACGGTCGAGATTTTGCTTACCCTTTTCAGGTTGCTGACGATGTAGTGCTAATGGACATTCACAAAACGTTTTCACATCACAAAGCAAATTCCCCATGAAAGCACGCGTTAATCGGCATCTTTTTTGAAAAGATTAGAGGTATATATGAGTTTTCCACAAGGGGTATATTTTCTGTCATCCTTTACAGCTTTTTTTCTGAATTGGCGCATAAACCAACATCATTATTATCGTGAAATGCGGACAATTCTGTCTGAATTGCACTTGAACTATCCACAACTATGTTTGCTCTCATTAGTCTGGGGGGTTGAACCTCACGTATCCATCTTTAGTCTGAAATTATTTCTACGCTTTGACTATCAGAAATGTTTGGTCTTTTCGCAAACTACCTAATAACCATTTTTCGGGCACTTTCTACAAATGAGTAATAATGTATGAGCAATCAACTAGAAAAATAACATTAACGGTGAAAACTCAGGAACGTTCGACTTTCACAAAACTGTTTCAATCAATGTAAAGTAGACTTGTAAGTTGACAGCGACTATCGAACAACAAGCCAATAGACAACAAGCCAACTAGTCTTATACTGTGTGAAAAGAAACCTGTATAGACGCAGCAGGGGTGGCCAACCAGTCAGAGACCAGGAACCACATTTCTCACTGTGAAACCGCAAAGAGCTACAGCATACACATGGGCACACATGAACATCATCCCATCTCTTCCTTACTTGTAAATACGCTCGCGTGTGTATGTGCTTGCATAAGCCACCCGGTACGCTTCCACGCAAGCGTGTCAGTGCTCTCACTTTTAGGGATTTTGTCCCTGGGTTTGAACTTTTGACCAGCTCTATTTTTAACACGTAGTGCGGCGCTCCGATTTTATGCTGCACCACCACAGTCTGCAACCTTTGCATTCCATGTGTGGTAGTTCCATTTATGATTGATAAAATTGGTTTCATGCTATGTGTACTTTAATTAAAGATCAAAGTGTTTTTGATGATTTGTGTTTTTTACAGATTTAGGGATCTTTTACGTGAAACGGGGATTTTTTTAGTGCTGTTCTTGGGATTTTTGGAGTTGCATTTGTGAGAGCCTTGAAGCGTGTATGAGTCGCACACCGACTTTCAATGTGAACAATTGGTACAAAATTTTGCGACATATACACGAAAAAATACGGTATTTACGTAATCGCCGCATGGAGCCGGGCAAAGAGCCGCATGCGTCTCGCGATCCGTGGGTTGGCCAAGCCTGCCGGAGTGTGATGAAGCTATTCACCCAGGAACATTGGCCACACTGATGTCTCACACCAGCAATGGATATTTTAAACTTGTGGATGCACTGCTACAGATTCACTCGTTCTTCTCTTCACACAGTAAAAATACGCGGCTCACCCTAATTAGCAGTTAATCCCTCTGAGAAAATTTCACACTGAGCAAATCTTTGTTTTAGTGAGTATGCGATTGCGCAGCCATGTGGAAACACAACTAGTAAAGCGTTTCATGAGATAAAAGGGCTGTGCGGCATATATAGGACATGAAATTTGGAATATTGCAAGCAGGCCCGTAACCAAGAAAATTTTTCGCCCCCCACTGGAAAAATGTGTTGGACATATTTTGAAACTGTTGGACATAGTTTCAAAAATTTGGGACTCTCTCAGAAAACTCTTCGCTCCCCTTACTGTCCCAAGCTGGTTACGGGCTTGGTTGCAGGTGCGCGAGAAAGGAATTTCACTGCGCGAATGATCTGTTGGTAAAACGCAATTGAGCACCCTGAGAGAACACTGAGTGGCAACACTGACAGTTACTGTGTCGCTGCATTACTTGCAAAGCAAGACGTCTGCATACAATAGTCAAATTCGGCAAAATGCCTGCTATCTTAATTGTTACGCAATAAAGACCAGCAGCAAATGAAACCGGTCCCAAATTTGGTCACGCAAAGAAGCGGACATGAGCGAACTACGAGCTCACTAACGGTGAAGTGAATGAAGCTGAATCTTGTGCAGTGTGAGTGTCATACGGGCAAATAAATTGACATTGCAAACTTAAATCAATTAATCGGAATTGACTTCCTAACCACATGTTTTCTAAAATAGTTAGTACTTAGTCCCAATTTCCGGGGGGTTAGTTTTTTGCTATGATTGTAAGCTTCTTTCCTTCTGTCATGTAAAATAAACGATCGGATTCAACGACAGGAAAAATATGCATGGCCTCTCTAAGCATAAACGCAGTACCACGCTTAGGGAAGGCTTTATTGTGTTGAATATCTAAGGTAGTCGTAGAGCTAAAAGTCGGCACCACAAATTTGATGAATCATGAAAGAAACCGAAAAGCATGAGAAGAGAGTACCACCAACAGGACAAATTGCCTTCAAATATGTTAAGACTTCAAGCAGCAGAAGTGATGCCATGAAAGTGGCTGAACTTCAGATTGCCGTCAGCATAACCTGTCACAGTGCTATTCACTCTGTTGACCACCTGGAGAAATCATCGTAACACATGGAAAAGGCAGCAATTTCATGGTTTTTAACAATTTGGCTTTTTTCAATCAGGTTTGGTATTTTTTAGACACGGCTTGGCTTTTCTTCTCAAAAAGTGTTTGGCACCCCTGCAGCTGAAACGCACTAGGTTTGGAGGCGGGTTTTTCAAAGTTAGTGCATAGGGCTGGAGAAGGCATACTTTTTGGTGACGGTTTCCAACGTGTTTGTCTGATTTATCGGTTTCAAGGTGGTTTCCACCGTGTTTGTCTGAATTTATCAGTTTTCCCGTGTTTGACGATTTCCCCAGTGCTTTGTCCCTTTGTGCAGGGGCGGATCCAGCCAGTATGGTTAGGGGGTCGATTTCAGTAATATTTGGTAGTCAAATTTCATAAGGGCTTCGCTACTGTAAGAGAGATGACATATACTTCACAATACTGCTATGGCAAAACAATGGACGACCAAATGGCTTTATATCGCGAATGTTGTGTTCCGAATTGCACAAAATCATGGTGAATAAAGTTACTTTCGTAGCTATTAGAGGGGGCGATTGCCCCAATTGTCCCCTCCCTGGATCCGCCCCTGCCTTTGTGACATCTGTGGCTTAGTGCGTGTGCTGTTTTGAGAGTTTTGTGTGCTGTTGTATAGGTTTGCCTTGTGTTTTTTATACTTCTGATTAAAGAGGCTTTGTCCTCACTGTGTGCTGGCATCTGAGAGTTAGTAAGTCAGGCAGGTATCTTTGTTGTACTGCTTTTTCAAGATAGTTCTGGAATTGCAGATTAGCAGGGGTGCGTCCGCCGTGTGAAAACCATTAACCAAACCTTCCCAAACCCCAGCCCTCGAGTCAAGGTCATTGGCACTGTAGGTCTTTCCTACAGTGTCTAACTTTCGTGTTTTTTCACCACTACTGATGTTCTGGTTCATAGGCATACGGGAAGGCTTTTTACGGGGGGGGGGCAGAAAAAATTCGCCCCGAAAATAACAATTTGCCCTGAAAGTAACTTTTTTGGTTTAATCCGAATGGGCCTGAAACCTCTTGTAAATATGTTCTATGCAGTTGAACTCGTTTATAACGGCTTCGTCTGTAACGTCAATTCGCCTATAACGTTACATTTTGTTCGGACCCGATGGCATCTTTCACATGCATTTCAATTAGCTTGTAACGTTATTTCGGCAATCACGTTCTTTATGCAATCTCTTAGAGGTGTTCTTACAGGCAAATTATGTAGTTACCTTGCTTGTTAACTCACGGGGGTGATGTTCATTGCAAGTAGTGTTCTCCCAGACAAGAAGCCTTACGGTAATCGCCTTTACTGATGCAAATATATACGCGACATCGATGGAGCAACGCAAAGGTTAAAAGCGACAGTTCCGGATCGAAGGGTCTGACTCCCTGCACCTGCCTGTGTTATCGTTTCTGTGCGCTTGAACAAGGCTATGGGGCGCCGTTCGTAAAAATATTATATCTGACAGATTAACCACAAAAACTGCTATCTCTGCGCAGAGATGGTATCTCTGCGCACATTTAGCTTTCTCTGCGTGCACTTAACTATCCCTGCGCAGAGATAGCTATCTCTGCGCGCAGAGAATATAACTAGAATATGACAGCCTCACACGGACAGCATCCCCGAGGTGCTTCATTCGCCCCCAAACGCACATCCACACTTGGAAGCTTGAATGAAGCAACTATGTCAACACGTCTGCACGCAGAGCGGTAGGTTAACGCCGCGCACTGGTGCGCAGCAACACTAACCAATTTTCTTCACAAACTGAGTACTGACTGTTCGCCATGTAAACGGGCTGTAGTATTGGCTGTTCGCCATGTAAAATAAGCAAACACGAATAAATGGAAACAGAAAGGACAACTAAACAAATGCAGCAGCGGCTCGTCTGTCATTACTCACATCATCAAATCCCAAGAACGCTTCTTTCACTTCACAAGTCACCTCGCTTTTAGTCACAAAATGACAGAGATCTGAGCTTTGTGACATCCGTTGACTCGTCTACTTCTGCAGCAACAAATGGGGCTGCACTTATCTCCTTTATATCACATCTAACCATATCACCCATTGCTGCAATTATATCGTTCTGTATTATGATTGAGAAGCCAGAAAACACAGTAGATATCTCTAAATGTCTAGATAATCTTTCATCTTTCGCAGCAAGAGTATGTAATAGTTCCACATAGTTGCCACGATTAGAGGAAATCGAACTCTCATCGTTACTACAAAATGCTAATTGCTGTTTGGCTGGGAAGCAATTTACATCAATGAGGTCTTTCAAAATATCTCGGATTTCCCTTACCTTAGCATTGTGAACGCTGATATTTAGTCTCCGCTGTTCGTTCAAAGTCAAAGCATATCATTCCGCTTCCAAAAGTTTTTAAAGCAATTTTGGTTTGGAATGTTATTTTTTGACCTGGCATGTTTGCTGAGGCTTCTTGGTAGATTTTTCATGTCACAAAATCCTGTTGTCGTCCACACATTTCCTAAGCAAGTTTTCCCAACGCGACTTGTCGGTCACGCCAGTGATGCCATATCACTGGGATAGAATTGGCTAACTATGTCGTAACAATCGAACGTTTTCATTGAGGCAGAGATATTGGCTGCCTCCCTTCGCCGCCTTACCACCGTAGCTGCGTGTCTGACCAGCTACTGATGTGACATAACGCTGCATATTCAGTATATTATGCACAACGTCAAGCAAGTGCCAGTCTATGGAATGCGAGAGCATTTAGTAGAAGGAGTACATGTATTAAAAGTGTATACAAACATTACACTGTTACTGACATGAAGGTTACAGAGCTGACATAAAGGTAATTGCACGGCAAGCGCTCACCACCACAGTTTGTGACAAACTGCTCAATGCGAAAGCCACCCGGTGCGAGGTACACAAGCAGTCGCTGCTTCCCTTCGTGACTTCCCCTGACTTGAGAAGAATACGCAAATTCAGATGTATTGATTATGAAAATGATTAGAATCATACAATAAATGCACCTTTTCAACATGAAAGGACAAATTTTTATTCAATCTGTTATTTTGGATCCCTAATTCGTTTTGTACATTTCATGATTACGGTAGGGGACGAACTCCCTTCCTTGCCTCCCCTGACGGTCCGTTACTGATTTTTTATCATTCAGATTTTTGAACAACTTTCTTGCTCTGAAAAACGGAGTCGCCCTGAAACTTTTCACTGTCTTGAAATATTTTTTATCTTTCAGGACTTGTGAGCAACTTGTGGCTTGCCCTGAAAAACAGAGTGTGCCCTGAATTCACTGTATTGAATATATATATAGTTTTAATCATTCAGAATTTTGAACAGCTTGCGCATGCCCTGAAAACTAGAGTTTGCCCTGAAATTCTTCACTGCATTGAAATATTTTTATCTTTCAGGATTTTTGAGGAACTGGCGCTTGCCCTGAAAACGAGTTTGTCATGAAATTTTTCGCTGTATTTAATATACCTTTTACATTCAGGATGTTTGAGCAACTTTTGCTTGCCCTGAAAAACAGAGTTTGCCTTGAAAATGTTCACTGCATTGAAATAAGGATTTTTGAGTAACTTGCGCTTGCTCTGAAAACAGAGTTTCCCTGAAATTTTTCACTGTATTGAATATAGTTTTTACATTCAGGATTTTTGAGCAACTTGTGCTTGCCCTGAAAAACAGAGTGTGCCCTGAATTCACTGTATTGAATGTATATTTTTTATCATTCAGAATTTTGAACAACCTGCGCTTTCCCTGAAAAACAGAATCTGCCCTGGAATTTTTCACTGTATTGAAATATTTTTTATCTTTCAGGATTTTTGAGCAACTTGTGCTTGCCCTGAAAAACAGAGTGTGCCCTGAATTCACTGTATTGAATATATATTTTTTATCATTCAAAATTTTGAGCAACCTGCGCTTTCCCTGAAAAACAGAATCTGCCCTGGAATTTTTCACTGTATTGAAACATTTTTTATTTTTCAGGATTTTTGAGCAACTTGAGCTTGCGCTGAAAACAGAGTTTGCCCTGAATTTTTCAGGCCGGGGGTGCCGCCGTCCCACCGCCTCGTACACTGCTGTTCTGGTCGATGGTTATTCTGAAATTATGACTTATTTTTAGAAAATGCTCGAAAAATGGATTTCAAGTAGTTTGTGAAAAAAAAAACTTTTCTGATAGCCAAAATGTAGAAAAAATTTCAGACTAAATTTTGAGATGTGAAGTTCAACCCGCGCAGACTAATGTGAGCACCGCAAACTTAGTTGTAAATAGTTCAAGTTCAATTCACACTCAGTTGTCTGCAGTTCACAATAATATTGATATTGGATGATACCCCAATTCAGCAAAAGCTGTAAAGGATGACAAAAAGTACAACCTTTTCGCAAACTCGATAACAACTCCCAGGGCGCAACCAGCTCTTCATTTCATGACATTTCATTCGATGACGCCATCGTGCTTATTCAACCGTGGTACAAATTTTTCGCAAACGGACGTAGATAAAGTTTTCTTCACAACATTTCCGAAAATAAAAACTTTTCAGTTTTCATCAAGATGCAGACCGAATGATCAGAACAGAAAAAAATAGTAGACTATTACAAACACTTTGGTTCCGTACTCAACTAGTGCAGTCATGGCTTTAGTGTGGCAGATGTATAGGCTGCTAACAACCCTGCCTACCTTTTCTTCTTATTTTAGCAAATTGTTTCTAGCCCTATTCTTCTAGCATATGTTGAAATTTCTATCACAAATTAAGATCCCAATCTTGAGAAAGAGCCTATGTCAAGGGCGAGGGGATCTTTGAATCCTAACGTTTCGGCCAAAACGGATCAGGTGTGTTTGGGGAAAAAAAGGCTTTTTCTGGCATCCACACGAGTTATGTGAAAATTTTTAGAAGCAAGTTTAAGGCCAGTGGTGTAGGAGGCCGGGGTGCAGGGGGTGCAAGCGCACCCCTAAACGTTTTGATTTAGTGAAAAGTTGGGAAAAATCCCTTAAAATCTGGAGAAAATCTGTGTAAATATGGACAAAATGTATGAAAACCTTGGCGAAATCGCTTTGTGTGCTTTGATGTATGAAAACCTTCGCAAAATCGCTTTGAGCCCACTGGTCAACGCAGTGGGGCCCACTAGTCAAAACTCAGAAAAAGATAAAGAAATGATAGTGAATTTGTGAATGTCATGGATGCCCATACTAGATTTAAAAAAAGAAAACACCCCGAAAAACGCACAAACAACTAATTAAAGAATACTAAATATGAAAATGTTAGCTAAAGGGGGCCCAGTTTTTACATTTAGCTTGCCAGGGGGGTCGGCTCGCCCCCTTTCCCCGTCAGTTACATCACTGCTCGTGGTGAAATGACTAACACGCTAAAAAATGCTACTGATGGTTTCATAATGAAACAATTGGGTAGATAAATTGAAACTTTCGTGCCTTACATGGATTAGGTACAGTAAGGATTAGGTATAATTTGCAGATACCCATTACATAATATGCATGAAGATAACTTAAGTCAGAAAACATCCTCAAATAGTAAAACAGTTACTACTTGTGACAAAACTAGGCCTATCACGTTAAGCGCCAAAATAAAGCAATAAAAATAATAAAACCAACCAACACGAAATCTCTAGAAGAACCTTTCCAGCACTTAAACATCTTAACCCTGCTCAGGTAACCTCTGCCCAATTTGGGCAAACAGTTCTTCTACTGTTGCAACCTCTCCGGTGGTGTTGCGTTGATTGTGTGATTCACCACGAACGGGATGTGCGTGAAGAATAACACTATTATATATGTAGAGCGAGCAAGCAATAGTAAGAGAGATTGCGACGTGGTAGCTCTGCCGATATTAACGTGTGAACGATTGAACATGACGACTAGCGTACGCAAAGAGAGATTGCGAGCATGATCTCTATTGTTGCTTGCTGCCACGGTGCGAAGCTTTGCACATATGCCGCTCGGGATTTCCGATCGCAACACTGCTTAAATTAAAAATTGGTTAACATTCACGTAGAAAGCTGTTTCTTTCAGTAGCTGCATTTTTTACACGCTCTTTCGGGCAGTCCTATCGAAATCTGCACAAGTTTTGTAGTTTTTTATGGGAACAAAAATTTGTCCAAACTGACCCATGGTTACCTTAGGTGTACCAAAATTCCTACACAAAGATACATCCTAAGGTATCCTTGACCGATTTGGGCAAAAGGAGTTGGTGTATGTAGGTTCACTAGTAAGTCACGCCAGCAACCTTTAACCGAAGCCAGTACGGGAGTAGATCACACGAGTGCAAGCCCTGACGACGCAGATCAGTTTGGCGCGAATGGCTCCTGCTCAGCTTGTGGTCTTCATTGAGAAACAGGCAGGAGAATGTATAACGCCTTCTCCGTCAAAGGAAAGAAATTGGAGCCAAAAAGAGCCTGCACCTTGTTGTGTGTGCACTTGTGGTGAAAGGTCAAAGCATTTTATTGACGACATGATGAACCTTGTGCTTCTCTTTTCTTAATTGAAGTTTCTAGAACTTTGGCTTAGCCAATAAAGGTTTGCTCCTTGTTGTGCGTTGTGGCATTCGAATCTGCCTTTTAGGACAATTCCGCGAGAGCACTAGTTAATTTGATAGGAATGTGTCCTAGTCACTCCCAAGTTTACACTGAAGAAACTTAGACCTGCCCTTTATCGCTCGACTTTGCGCTCAGTTTTAATATCAAACGAATTTGTATTTACTCATGGTTTCATTAATGTAACTTTAAGCACTGCGCTATTACTCCCAAATATATCAGAAAGATAATCGAAAACAACAGGGGTTTATACCAGTAACATGGATTAAAGCTAAAGCATGTAAAAAGAAGTTACTGCGAACAACAGGGGTTTAATACGAGTTCAATTCTTTCGTGGAGGAGAGAGCAATCCAACTTATCACGGGCATCCAACTTATCAAGCCACTAAACCATAAGTCTCTTTTGGGAAGTATAGTCCATTGGTACGCCCATTTGGACTAAGCCAGCTTGGTACGTCCACTGCTGGTTCAGGTGTTAAGCTTGTTAGGCCCACTGCTCAACTGACTTCCAGACTCAGATCGCCCTGGTTTGATACTTCGTCGGGGATTCCCGACCAGGTAGGAAACCTACGGCCGATATGTTTTTTCTCGATTCTCATCGGCTGACATTTCGCGTCATGAAACGTCATCGAGTTTTCGTCGAATCACGTTCGAGAACGTTTTTCCGGCGGTACCGGAGGCCCGCCTACCATTTTGGCCGTAATCCGGAATGTTTTCCGTGGTGTTCCTTTTTTATCCGTTTAAATCGGGAATATTACTTGCAAATCAGAGTCGACCACTAATATAAATGGTTTCTAAAATCTTTTGGGTTACTCTTTTCCTAGGTGTGACTTAAAATAAATATTTAAAATACATATACACAATAACACGACTAAAGGCACATTACAATGTCCTTGTAACTCAATGTTCTTAATCGTCGCCTTGTTCCAACTTTATGCTCTTGGATTTCAGTCCATTCGGTGAGGCGATCTGTGGTGTTCCAATATTCTTTCATGAATCCGTCGGCAAACTTCTAAGTCTCTTTCTTGACGTGCTTCAGAAGTAGTTGAAATCTTCTGTTATTGGTATTTCAGAATCATAAGACTCTTCATGTTGAGGATGCAACGCGAACTCAACAGCGTGCAATTGTGGTAAAAGGTCAAAGCATTTTATTGAGGACATGAACTTTGAGACCAGACAAGGCTGTGGAACCTGTCCACCATCAAAACAGAACAAAACGAGGTTCACGTGCCAACTGCCAGTGCCAAATATGGGAGCACTTTCAAGTTTTCTGCAAAGATTACTCGCACCACTGGAATACCAACCCCCGGTGATTTCCACCCGGACAAGAGTGGTGGCCACGTGGTACCTAGGTGAAAATCACCCGACGTTATGGTTAGAGTGAGTTTTTTGTTTCCCTGTCGATGCCTTGACATTGGAAAAATTTACAATACTGCACTTATTTATAGTTTTCATGTTTCAATTTTGTGTGGCTTGGAGCATTGTTTGGGAGGCTTAGCCCACCAAATCCACCCTGTGGCAACGGGACTAGCCCTATGTGAGACATGAAAGTCAATAGCAGTGCCGCGATCGATCTGATTGCCCAACAATTGTCTTAAAGCATTTGCCCATTTTGGGCAAGTTTACCTTATGTGCCTGATTTTCGTAAAAAATTTGCCCATTTTGGGCAAGGTTGATTAATATGGCTGAAAATTGCAATGAAAATAGAAAAATTTCATGTCTCAACCTAATTTACTTTTATTGCAGGTAGAACCACAAGCTTGAAATGAGGTTCTGTTTAAACCTTATACCGACCACCTATGATGTCTACTGGCGGAATATTTTGATTTTTCTTTACTTTTTCGTTCATTTGTTAAGAGCACTTACCACTTTTTTGTTTGGAAAATTGCTTTTGTTCTTCATCATGTAAAAAATTTTCAAAAATCAGCACGTTGTTTTTTTCTGATCAGATGAACTTGAGAAGACTTGCGAAGTTGTAGAAAAACCCGCGCGCGCGTCTAAACCTGTCAGTTAGTCCAGCATAAGCGAATAAACAAAATCTGCCCATTTTGGACCAGGACAACAAAAGTGTTTGTGTTTAGAGGTTACCTGAGCAGGGTTAAGCCTTCCCAAATCTTATGCCTTATCAGTAGGCAAATTCATGCACTCTTATCACAACAAACTGCTTCCAAAACATTTTGATGAATATTTCATTCCAATCACCTCAATTCATTCTCACTCCACAAGACTAGCAACCTCTAACAACCTATTTTTTTTACCTAACAACCTATTTATATTTTTAGGAAGAGTTAACTCTTCCCCAGGAAAATGGTCCCTCACCATTGTTGGTCCGAAAGTGTAGTCTTCAATACCACATGATATTAAGTCGTCAACCACGTTTACCTTTAAATGGAAACTGAAGAAACACCTTCTACATGATAAAGATACACAATTATGAACTTTTGCAACATTTCACTTATCCAGAACCAAATTCTGCAAATTCTGTATTTTGTGATTCTGTGTATTTTGTGTGTATATTTAATTTTCGCATTTTTTTTCTTCCCTGTGCACATCCCATTCTTTTCAGCATGAAAGCACACTCCATAGTTTGTCCTTTCTTCTGTACCTCATTAATTTGTTTTTGTTCCCTTTTTATATTTTATTTAAACGTATTATTAACCACACCAAATTCCTTCAATTAAATTTGATTCTCATCTGTGTACATAGGTATGCTCTTTCATCTGTACATTTTCTTCACCATGTTCTGTGTTTCTTTATTTTCCTAATTGTGCTTATTTCACTCAAATGTTGTTTTATAACACTTCTCAGTAACTGAAAAACAGGGTTGGTCGACTAGATGACCGCCGTGGTCCCTCATCAATCCTATATGACACAGCACCCGTCTTTTTTTACACTGATCAACCATTGCGTCATTGCATTTTCATTTGCTCTAATGTTCACTACTGTGGTTGGTTTGCTCAGTGCAATGACTTCTTGTAGTGCTCCTGTTTGTTGGCTGAGTCATATGAAACAATAAACCATTGTCCATTCTCCAAACTTTCACTACTGATCATCCAAACCATACCAATACAAACAACAAATGTTCCAATTTTTTTAATGTAAAGCACCAAAAGTTTTATTACTGATCCAGATTAATCCAAACCCCCAAAGACAACACACATAGTCCAGGATTATTTTGAAGTAAAGCACTAAAACACAACTAAACATCTGGTACTTGCAAGGGGCTAGTCACTGACTAGAGTAGACGCTTACGTCCGGCAGCTCATTTCCGCGCGTAATCTTCGCGCGATCGGACCCGCCTCAATTCGTATGACTTCGCAATGATTCGCATGACTCCGCAGCAGCGCACACAGCGACGATGAATAAACAAGACTGCCGTGCGGTTTTCCACGTGAAAACTCCCTAGTGTAAACCCAGCTTAAGCGAAATGTCGACGTTTCCCCCTCCCTGGAAAAATTTCTGCGGACGCCCATGATAATCAATTTGATTACGTATTTGGCTTGCGCACATTTCCAATATGTTGGCGCTGATAAAGGAATTATAAGGAAAAAAACAAAATCATGAGGCGCGACGAAGTGCACAGAAGCTTTAGATTGGTGTGCATAGGCAATGCTAGAGAAAAGCAGACACCGGGACAACGCACCAGCAAGCAGCACCCACTGCAACTTGTCATCGTCGCCAAAGAGCGTTAAGGATAAAAATGAGGTTTTGTAGAAAGCATCAAACCTTTGTTTGAAGTGATCGGATGAAAACGTTCGATGAAGACACATCGGCGAACGAAGCCATGCAGATAGTTTCTATTTCTAAACAAAGCAACGGAGATTCTGACATAACGGTTAACCTGGTGTGGGCGCACACGTACTAGCACTCTTCCTTCATGATGTCCCAAGATTTAAAATGTTTTTCAACGAGATACGTTTCGTGAATGGTTTACGATAAGCCACTGTTATTTCCCTAGTGCCAGCTCGTATATCCAATCTGTTTCTATGGCAAAGTATTGCTTTTCTCTTGTAACTGAAGTAGCTATTGAAGCGTGAGAATCTCAACCAATGAAATGACAGAAATGGCTAAGTGGGATTACGTAACACATCGCCACGTTTTCAAGCGCCTTTGACCGGTTTGATCCAGACAACAAAATACGTGGGCTAACGAAGTAGACTAGCAAGCATGTGCTTGGCAAACAAACTATCTCCTGAGGTTCGCTTGATATTGCAGAAGCATTGTAGTGTAAAGCTTTTCATTTGCTTGAATGAAACAAATACAGAGTATTGTTCAGTCACAGGGATTTGTTGTCTTTTGCATTCTCTTTCATATTGTTTGTTTTCATCTAACATTTTAAGGTGAAGCGTAAGTGTACAGGTCAACTCTTATTTTAACTTTTTGAGTGCAACAGAAGTATTCACTGACAGCGCTGTGCAGTGAAAGTATCTACTGCGGTGTCGTTGAGGGGATGCGCTGGAAAGCTGTTTCTTACTATACTTCAAGGTAAAAGGTTTCTGCTTTTTTTTATATTGCAGCAAACTGTGTATTGTCATATCCTTTGGCCAGAATATAGCAACCAACAATTACTTTGGTCAGTGACCCAACAAACTATTGTTTGCCAGTGGTGACAGGTTTGCCAGATGGTGTGAGTTAAAAAAGCCACATCAACCTGTAAAATAGAGCAGCAAAAAATTTTGAATGCAGGATAAATACACAACAACCTAAACACCCGTACAGGTTACACAACACTTTGAAAAGACCATAGCCTATATACGTATAAAGGATAAAGCTCGCTCCTTTAAAAATCTTATCGAAACTTTTGTTTTTGCTAAGTAAGTCAAGTAGTAGCCTGAAACACCAAAACTAAAAGCATGAAATAGCAAATTAAAAAATTATAAAATTCTAGTGCGAGTTTCCAACAAAAAGTTATTATTCTGTGTCTGGAAACATTGTCCAGAGCCTGCCAGTGTCCAGATATCTGCCAAAATCATCTTTAAATCTGCAAAATTGAGATAACTGGTTTGGTAAAAAAAAAAACTACTTTCCTTGGCCTTTTTAAAAAAAAATCCAAAAGAATTAACCAAAAGTCAGCAAAGAGTAGAGTTAAGAATGTGCTTGTAACCCTGCGGTTCCGCCTCCAACGCCGTTGTAAAACGTTCTGTTTGTCTGTTTGCAAATTAAACGCGTTCATTCATTCATTAACAAAAAAGCCAAAACAACACAAATTTGGCTTCAAAAAAGCCAAACTGGCAACACTGATCGGCGACAGTCGACTGCAGCATCAACGGCTGTAGGCACGAATAAAATCTGTTACGCAAGACAACTCATCCCAGCAAAATTGCTTACGAATCACTGCAAGCTAGCCTTGATATGATTCGTAAGGCAGTTATCGCTGTTATGAGTCTCTGTCTGGCAGGCCCTGATCACAGCCTCGTTGCTATACGGTTGGCTGGTTTCCTCTTTGCGCTCTCAATAAAGCGCACGCCGGCAACGCAACAATCAGTAGCCTACTGATTCCTTATGGGTCAAGCGCAACATTTTGCTGGTGGAAACAATATTATAACTCCGTTCTCGTTGCCAACTCGTCCAGCTAATGAGAAATTTCTTTAAAAAGATGGTCCACAATAGTATCTCAATGATTTTATTGCATTCTGCAGATAACAGTGGGTTAGACTGTCAGATTGGAAAACAAAACATAAACGGCAACCACGTATGATAATCTGAAAAATTTGCCGCTTTGTCGTGTCTGAAATCGCCGGCATGCAATTTCTCAAAACTGTTCTAAGCAACAGTAAAGATCCATAAAAATTTTGCTATTGCTCACTAATGTTTCACCTCGTGACGCATTATAAACTGACTGCCTGACCTTTACTTATTTGAAGGAAGTAAGTTGAAGTGGTAACTGTCATGGGCTTCATCACCTCTTACTACTTTTTAAAAGAAGGTTTTGTTGAGATTGTTTCAAGGGTTTTCCAGCTTTTTGATAAAAACTTGTTTTCACATTTTTGAAATAGGTTTATAGAAATAAAAACTTCTCAACAGCCATCTACCAGAAAAGAAAGTAAACAAAAAATTATTGCGTTGGGTAGTGCTACACATCAGTAGCTACAATAAGAACACAGGCATGGACGTTGGAAACACTTTTTTGCAGGAGGGGCAATAGTACGTAGTTCCACGTGGTGGAAAAAAGCATTTTTCCTCAGGGACCACACAGTGATGAACTTCCACTCGAAACTAAGAGAAAAGCATTTTTCTGACATAATTTTAATAGAAAGATATCAAATTTCATGAACAGGGGAACAAGGCCCATTGAACATCTTTTCCGACGCCCATCAACGCAGGCAAGGATTACACAAGCAAACAATTCATCTTCATCTGTTTGCTCAAGTAACGGGTATGCTTTCGTAGAAAAGTCGCTAAATTCCCTTCCTTCGCTTAAAATGATAAACGTTCTTCACAGCCGATTGTCAGCACGAAGCTGTGACCGCAAGATGTGCTTGTTTGCAGTCTTTGCATCCATTAAGCGAGTGACTGCAAGAAGAAAGGATGCCGACCTACAAGCTCATGTATCTCAATTTGATGGGTCGCGCAGAGGTTCCACGACTTATGTTTGCTGAAGCAGAAGTAGATTTTGAAGACAAACGATTTACGTGGGAAGAATGGCCTAGCCTCAAACCAAGTAAACGGAGTTAAATCTTAGCCATCTATTTTTTGCTAGAAATTACGTGCTTCAAAACGGAGAACTTACACCAACTTTAGAAGGTTTCAGTGTTTTAAAATGCTGTCATAGCCTGAAGATAACAGACACTTCAACGCTCTATTGTAAACCTGATGTCGATAGCAGGTAATTCAATGTGAAGCTTGTAGTGCTACAGCAGTTTTTATTCAGGTACGCCATTTGGACAAGTTCCGGTTTTGTATATCGACGACGAGCCACTTTGTCAGAGTGGGGCTATAGTGCGTTATCTTGCTCGTGAGTTCCACTTGGAGGGAAAGTCTTCCTTGTTGCAAGCTTACGTTGACATGGCATACGAAACAATTATGGAGGTTGCCACAAAACTTCCTTTCAGAGAGGAAAATCTCGACAAAAAGGTGAGCTTTGAATAAGCTAAAAATTGCATTTAAAACAAACCAAAACTGATACATGTATTCCCAAAAGTTGTGAGGTCTCTCTGTGTCTGAAAATGCTGCTAACGTTTTTGTTCGTTTTTGATGTGAACAACAGCGTGCGTAGCCAGCCAACAATTTTGGGGGAGGAAATTTTAGGCGCACCAAAATGTTCGATTTTAGGCGAATATCGCTATTTTGTTTTGGATATCGCCTCTCAAAGCACAAAATGACTAAATGTTCTTAAATTTTGGGGCAGCTTGGCCCCTCCTGGCTACGCCTATGGATGTGAAGCACTTTTTTCCGACGAAACGTACCGCAATTTTTGTGTTAAAATTTAAAGAATCAGAATTATGGTACAACAGCTATTTTAACCAACGGTGAAACATCTGCAATAAATAAAATCAAAGGAAAAAGCGTTGCAGAATAAATCTTTTTTGCCAACCACAAAAACACTTTGCATGTCACACAAGGCCTTTCACATTATTATGAACAAAATCATGTTTGCTTCTTGCAGGGTATTGCTATCAGGCTTTTTGCTGTTGTTTTTGGATTTAAGTATGTATTTTTATTATAGAAAAAGCTTTTTCAATCTGCGAAAAACGTTTAATGCATTTAGATGCAAACTTTCATAGGTGTTGGTAGTTTGTGTGTAAAATGCTGCACGCGCAAGCAAATACGATAATGGAAAAGAAATCAATGATTTTAAAGTTTGGTCTACTCTTAGCAATTTTACCTTTAAGAATCAACAGTGGCAAAATTACCAACTCAAAACTAAGTGAAAAATATTTTTCTAAAACGTGAACGGAAAAACAAATTTCAAAATCCATGGGGATCAAGGCCCCCTTTTTCACCACTTTCCGACGAACATGTATGTGATTTCACGCCTACGTCAATACTAACCCTTCTGAAAAGTATTTCCCAAGACTGGCATGGGTTAGGTTTATCTGATTTTGTACTGGTGTGGAACGGCTCCACTACAACATGCACAAATAGGGTCGGCTGTATATCAGGACCTGAGAGTATCGCATTCCACGAAGTATAGCCTGGCTGAGTGGTACGTAAACAAACTGACAAATATCACGATTAGAAGAAAACACTATATGTATATTATGGATATCAAAATTAGGTTTTAATTCTTAAATATGTTTTGGAGACATGCATATCATGGATATCAAAATTAGGTTTTAATTTTTAAATATGTTTTGGTACCTCCACTTTGTTTGCCATCGATGTGCTTGTAGCACTGCAGTGTCGTAGCAACACAGTACATACAGTACGAATTTGAAGTGTATTTTTTGAGTTATTGTATTGAGAGCTTTCCGACAAGTAGTGGTTTAAAGGTTAGAAGCTTCTTTCACCGCTTATTTCCTGCTGCCGCGTAATAACAATGCCTTTTGGTTTGATCGGAATTACGACCTTTGATGTCCTATTTACCAAAGTATAAAATAACTTGCAAGTTGGGATTTTTGCTAAAACTAGAAGGCAATTTCCTGTCAGCTCCTGGTTCCACAATAACAACTTAAATGTTTGTCTGGAGTGAAACACGCACTTGTTGTACACAAGTCGACACGGACAAATTTTGCTGACATTGCTTTTTTCATTGTCCAGAAAGAAATATCTGCGGAAGTTCTAAAGTCCAAAATTATTCCTGTCCTTGATAAGATCGAAAAGAAAGCGAAAGAGGAGAAAACAGACTACTTGGTTGGAAACGTAAGTCCAAGAGTGAAGTCCCGCGCGATCAACAACGGTTCTCCACGTGTGCAGAAAGTCACTACGAAATTGTATTTTGACTTGAAAATTAAATGCCACACTAAAATGATAAAACATAAATATCCTATTATCAAAGGACAAGGAGCCACAGTCAAAATGGAAAAGATTCCCAACCATATTATTAAAGGTCAACCAACATGTAGCTTCTTGACTGACAAACAGGTCCACATCAAGAGAACAGACAACCACAAAATTCGTTAATGCACGTAATGTGACCTGAGAAGGCTTTATTAAACTTATTCGCCGAGTCCGCAGCGAACGATCAAGCGACATAACAGTGAATGAAACAACATGAGCGATGTCAACCGAACAGCGACTTCTGAACAAGGCTGGAGGCGCAAAGAACCAACGCCACGTCGCAAACAATCAACGCAAGCCAAACAATTAACGGCGCTCAACAAAAATGCACTCGCGCGCGTGACAACACAAGAATACAAAATAACACCAAATGGACAGCACGTTACTTTATTTTGACAAGCCCACAAAACGCGGCCAACAAAACGTCTCAACAAAATGTGTTAAACGAAAATTATAAAAACCAGCCTTGTGCTGTGAGGACTTTATATCCTGTAGCAGAATTATCAGAATCAGCCATGTGCTGCAAGAATGAAAGACTTTTTCTTAGGAAACAGCCTTTTGCTGCGACAGCCTTGTGCTACAGAGACGTAAAGATCCTTTGTCTTTCTCTAACGGACTAACCTTCACGGTCCTAGCTAGTAATGCTCGGAATAGAGTGCTCCCCGGCTTTCTCCGCTACTAAAGAACAACACTAACTCTTATTATTATTATGAGGGGCGTTGATGGCACTTTCTGACTACGAGGTCTTGTAGTGTCAGGATCGTGTAAAAATGATTTATAGACGTACGCCTGAATCTCGCACAAATGTTTCTACACGCTTTGCAGCAGCTGTGCTACTGAGGATTTCAGGGGTATGAAAAGAAATACCGAGTTGGTTGAGTGCAAGTTTCAGACGTTTTCTCGCCGTCAAGTATTTGGGACAGACTTCGATCATGTGTTCCACCGTTTCAGGTATTTCACACTGGCCACAGAGTCCGTCAGGGTGAAGGCCAGTACGTGACAGATGATGGTTCAATTTGCAGTGACCACTGCACAGACGGAAAATAATAGGAGAAAGCGAACGGATCGGTAGAGATGACCGTGGCAGGGTAGGAAAGATAGCTTTGTAAGCATTACCTCGTGTGTCGGTCTGGTATTGAATGTCCCACTCTTGGAAACAGTGTTGGTATAGGGCAGAGAACATATCAGAAAAGTTTAGTCGAGTAGTTACATGTCTGTAGTGAACAGCTTGGGATGGGGAGAGAGAAGTTTCGGCAGTGGAAGTTTTGCCAGTTTATCAGCCATTTCGATTCCTGGGATATTTTGTTGGCCAGGAACCCAAAGGAAACGGATCTCGTAGCCCGAGGCTGCAAGTGTCGAACAGAGGAGTGTGATTTAGTTTGAGAAACTGTTTTTTCCAGTTGCAGTTCGTGATTGATTGTAATGAGCTGAGGCTTTCTGTCACAAAAACGACCTTGGCAATTTTGAATGAGTAAACAAGGTACAATGCGTGGAGAATGGCGAAGAGTTCGGAGGTGAAGGAGGAGGAAAACTTGTTCACTGCAATCGAATATTTTAGGTTTT
>Ga0210059_1004069_pt1 | contig 23547 bp, 22 predicted proteins | sample Ectturendosymbi2_FD_188042 | JGI IMG/M metagenome (GOLD analysis project Ga0210059, IMG submission 188042) | Ecteinascidia turbinata endosymbiont from Florida, USA - Sample 2 (SPAdes) (version 2) | ecosystem: Host-associated > Tunicates > Ascidians > Unclassified | place: Key West, Florida...
AGTAAAGTAGAAACAAGATAAAATGTAAAAAGGGATAAAATAACAGCAATAAAAAGAAACTACGTTGAGTCTAAAAAACGAATCAAAACATAATCTCATATCAAGTCAGTCACATCCAAATGTCGCTATGGGAAAAGGTTTGAACTTTTTTCGTAAATGACATTGGGTGTGGAATTAACAAAAAATGATTCAATAAAACGTCTTTTTCTAAAATCGTTCTCAAAAGCAACAATCTGAGTTTTTGACCAGTTCATTCGATGATCCAAATCTAATGTATGTTTAGCACTTTTTTCTGGATGATAATGTTTTATATAGTTAATATGTTCTTTCCTGCGTGTGTTGAATGTCGTTTTTGTTTCCCCCAAAGTACTTTTGGTCGCAATCACCACACGGTACGCAATATACCGCGCCCTGACGTTCAAAAGGGTGGACAGGATATTTTCCATTTCGAAGTTTTGTCACCAATTGTTCGCATCGGTTTGAAAAACGCTTTGATTTTGTGATCACTTAGGCATCTTTGCAGTTTTTTCCGATAATCCACGATAACATGGTAGTACCACTGAAGATCGGTTCGCTATCGTTTTCTTGGTGTTGTTCGAAATTTGTGATAAAGTCGTCAATGCAGGCGGATTACCATTGTTCTTTAGTGCTAGTTGAACGCAATTGATCTCTTCTTTGTAGTTTACTCCACTGGAGGTCAGACGTTCTGTTCTGCATAGCAATGTTTTAATAACCGCTTTTTATGCTGTTGAGGAGGGTCTGATCGAAAATTCAGTTATCGGTCTGTGTGTGTTGGTTTTCTGTGTACAGTATAGTCCTAAATAACCGGTGTTTTCACGGGTTAGTTTCACATCCAGGAACGCTAGAACTCCTTCACTTTCTGTTTCTTTTGTAAATTGAACAGTAGGTTCAATGCCTTTTAAAAAATTGCTGCAAATACTCCCGTTTTATAACAACAAACGTATCGTCTACATAACGTTTCCAAACTTTGGGTGGGTTGTGGAATTCTGTCATTGCTTTGTTTTCCATGTCTTCCATAACTAAATTCGCCAAAATGGGTGACACTGGTGAACTCATAGGTGTCCCAAATATTTGTTTAAAGTACTTTCCTCGGAATGCGAAATATGCTGATTGCATACAAATATCCATTCCCTCGCAAACGTCTTGTATCGACCAATTTATACGTTCTTGGAAGTCGTTACATTCTGCCAATCTTTTCTTGGCTATTTCTACTGCTAAAGTTGTTGGGATATTTGTGAACAATGATACGACGTCAAAAGACACTAAAATTTCATCGTCTTCCAATCGTAATTCGTTAATGGATTCAACGAAATCACTTGAATTACGTACATGAAATTCCGTGTTGCCAACCAGTGGTGCTATAATATGGACAATCTTTTTAGACAGGGCATAGGTTGGAGAACCAATAAAAGACACAATAGGACGTAGTGGAATATCAGGTTTGGGAACTTTAGGCTGGCCGTATAACCTTGGTGCATGGGCATCCGAGATTTTTAAGTTGAAGCATTCACCTTTGTGTAATTTTTTCTTACTTTTCTTTCTAAACTCTTATCACCAACACGTTGTGCACATTTTTGAAGACAGGGCTTAACAATTTCTTCACTGTCAGAGAAAGGCTTATGCTTTTAGCCAACACGAAAGCAGTTTCGTAGCATACTTCGAGCATTGCGAAATTATCACAACTTTTCTTTGCAAACAAACTTTGCCTCTTGGTTATATCCTCTTTTTTCTTAACCACATACTCTTTCCGTAACTCAGAGCCAGGCACCTTATCTTCTATTTCAGCTTCGTGTTTCTTGTAGTGTCTGCTAAGATCATAACTTCTGTAGTCTGAGAGAATGCCTTCACAAACTATGCACATAGGTTTTCCTGAGGGAGTCGCAATGAATAAGCATTCATTCTCCCACAGTTCATTGAATTGACGCTTGCTATCACTTCCTGCTTTTCTTTTGCCCATGTTCTTTTTCACTGTGAAGGGCAAATTAACTGCAAAAACATGAAAAGCGTTTGTTTATAAAAAATGCATTTCAGCTTTGTTACATCATCATAATGCAGGGTCGCGATCTAATAGCGTTTCTTGGCACTTTGGATGTTGCTCATTAAACTTTTTGTAACTCCTACCGAGGTTTCTAAACTGGCAAATACCATGGTGACTCACTGCTGGGGAAGACGCCTGACACCACAACGTCACACAACTGAACTAAGATACGCATATCAAACTATTACACCCGTCATTGGACAACTGCAGTAAGAGATTTCATCTTTCGTAATTGATCGTAGTGTGATATATAAAACATATTTTTACTTTCCCGGGCACAATTTGGCTGGCACCAGGTGCAGGAGATTGGGCTATCGCCCCCATGAAACCTAAGAAAGTAACTTTATTCACCATGTTTTTGTACAATTGGAAAACAATATTCGCGATATACGGCCATTTTGTTGTCCTTTCGCGATATACGGCCATATTGTCGTTTGTCACAGCAATGTTGTGAAGTATGCTTCACCACTCTCATAGTAGAGAAGCTGTTAATGAGCCTGGACTACTAATTATTACTGAAATCGACCTCCCCCTAACCTTACTGGCTGGATCCGCCCCTGGCTACCGCACACCTCCTCAAGACCTAGTAACTGGAATCGCGTGAGTCAGCTTCGTATAAAGTGGTCCTACAAACAAGTACAGTATATTCCGAACGTTTTGACAAGCTTCAAGCTGAAAATAGCGGTTTCGTCCACACTCTACACGAACGCAAGAACACACCTTCATACCTTCTCACTTAACACACCTTCATACCTTCTCACTTTATAGGTTGATTTTCGTATCTTCTCACTTTATACGTGGCAGGCTAATAAGCTTAACAACCATACTCAACTACCGACCTTCCTCCAGCTCCGCACTCGGTGCATCAAGTGCAATATCGCCATTCGCCATCACGGCAAGGGCTGGCGAACGCAATAGACCACTATTGTTATGTAAGAGTTGTTAAAACGTCACAACGCTAGTTACTGGACTACATTCACCCACACGCGAAGAAAACCATACTTATATTTTTAACTACTCTAAAGCCAGATTGATCTAAAAGAAACATAGCATTGCTGGAAAGGACGTGCAAGAAAAATAAAATCACTCAAATTAATGAGAAGGGAGTGGCTTACTTTCATGTTACCAATAGGATTCAATGCGCCACTTCTAAGCATCCAATGTGCCACAGGTTGGCCAACCTTGCTCTACAACATAAAAAAGCGGTTATTAAAACATTGCCATGCAAGAGCAGAACGTCTGACCTCCAGTGAAGTCAACTACAAAGAAGAGATCAATCGCGTTCAACTAGCTCTCAAGAACAATGGTAATCAGCCTTCATTGACGACTATCACAAATTTCGAACAACACCAAGAAAACGATAGCGAACCGATCTTCAGTGGTACTACCATGTTATCGTGGATTATCGGAAAAAACTGCAAAGATGCCTAAGTGATCACAAAATCAAAGCGTTTTTCAAACCGATGCGAACAATTGGTGACAAAACTTCGAAATGGAAAATATCCTGTCCACCCTTTTGAACGTCAAGGCGCGGTATATTGCGTACCGTGTGGTGATTGCGACCAAAAGTACTTTGGGGGAAACAAAAAGGACATTCAACACACGCAGGAAAGAACATATTAACTATATAAAACACTTTCATCCAGAAAAAAGTGCTAAACATACATTAGAATTGGATCATCGAATGAACTGGTCAAAAACTCAGATTGTTGCTTTTGAGAACGATTTTAGAAAAAGACGTTTTATTGAATCATTTTTTGTTAATTCCACGCCCAATGTCATTTACGAAAAAAGTTCAAACCTTTTCCCAAATATCTACAAAGCGACATTTGGATGTGACTGACTTGATATGAGATTATGTTTTGATTCGTTTTTTAGACTCAACGTAGTTTCTTTTTATTGCTGTTATTTTATCCCTTTTTACATTTTATCTTGTTTCTACTTTACTGTTATTTTATTCTGCTCTATCTGTTCTCTCTTATCTACTGTGCCTCTTAAACGTAATCACTGTTATCACCACGTCATCCAATCACGCGCGTTTAGTGGATTTCAATACTTCCCTGCTCGAGTCGCCATTTGCCCTGATGAAAGCCTGCTGTTGGTTGGCTGAAACGTTTGTGTCGCTTTTAGTTTTACAACAGTTGAGCTAAGACTTCTATTATTATTTATCCTGTTACTGGTTCTGCAACATGTTTTTCATGTACTGTTTCGGGATGTTTTCAACTTTTCATCGGTCGTGGCTGCTGCAGTTCTTTGGGTATTAGGAACTCCAAATCAAGCGTGCAAACGAATCCACAAACAAGCAAACATGTGTTACGTAAAATGACTGTACTCCCTTGTATGCGCGATGTATTCCTAATAGAAACCGTCACTTCAGTGCGATGAAAAACCATACATATGATACAACATCTAATTTTGCCCAAACCGGGCTCACTAAATTAAAACAATCAACCACCGCGGCACGTACACAGATTTGTTCGCAGGCATTATCTGCTTACCACGTGCAAAAACATGCGAGCGAATGTTATGTCACAGAGCGGTTTATCGGGCGATTGCGCCGCGGTATGTACATTACGCACCACCTGGTGTGGTCGGAGGGCTGAGCGCCGGTAAGGAACAAGACATGGAATTTGCGTTATTCACTCAGAGACTAAGTAGCAATATGTTGGGCTTCCGAACACTCCGTGCAGAACAATAGCATAGCAAATTTATATATATCGGCATGCCAATGCATCGGTCGGGCTCTACACATGGGTTTTCAATAGCACATATGCAGATAAAACTACTGTAAGTCGTTCAACTATCAATAAAAAAAGCGTGAAAGAAACACTCAACCTTGTTATGTTCATAGCTGACTAAAGGTTTGGTCAATAGTTTTCCATGATGTTATGTTAGTGCGTTAGGCTTGTACATACCGGAGTGGCATTTCAAGTACGTTTACAATTTGGTTGTTTCATACCCATTGTTCTATTTAATAATAAGCTTTGTTTTCTAGGAATGATTCATGGAGTTCATCCGCAGTTATTTCCATGAGCTTTGCGTATCTTATTTCAGGTATGTTAAATTAAGAAGTTCAATGCATTTATTGCTATGCTACACCAAACAGCAGCAAGCCCAGGTTAAATTCTGGTGATGATGCCCAAGGGCGAATATTGGTAAAATATAAACGGAATACATGATGTACTGTGAGTTCTAGGGTGCATAATAAACGTTTTGGAACATCTTCAAAACGTGTTGAAAAATACCAAGCTAGTACCTTTTCAACTGCTGTCTCCGGTATTTTGCTCTGAATTTACATGACAGCAACTAACGACATGTTTTGCACGTAAAAGAGACAGTTGAATGTGGGGTACACAATCGTATCACAACACCAAATATCAGAGAGGACACAACACAGTGTCCAGTGGCGTAGCCAGCCCAAAAACTTTTTGGGGGCAAAATTTTTGACTTTAGACTAGCAACAGTATTTTCTTTGGGATACCGCCTCTCAAAACAAAAAATGGCAAGATAATTATTGTGGAGGCCATGGCCCCTGGGCCTCCCCTGGCTACGCCTATGACCGTATCTATCGACAACTTTTCTTTGACGTGATGACCTTCGCACTCCACGTGAGTCATCGTTCGACAACCGCGGAGCGGGTGCTCAACACGAGACGTTTCAGTGACATTACTCAAGTCGCTGTCGTTTGTAATATCATCACACTCACGATTGCACAGAGAACTTGCATCGGACAAGTTATGAGCGTTGGCGTTCGCTTCATGCGCAGGGCTATCAGACCTATTTTGGCCGCTGAGTGATGAAGTGATTGCTTATATCGAAGGTGCAATATCATGCAACGGCGCAGTAGAATCTGGACCAGTAGAAAAACGCACACGAGCATAAGATGCGTGGCTTGTACAAGGTCGACATCTTCAACCATAGGCGACACTTAAAAGCACTAGTGTTTCTGTATGCTTTCGAGTACATACTTCAACCATAGGGTCATACTAAGTTGAAAGTACGTGACGTCGCAAGTACACACGACCTGGTGAACTTGATCAATTTGGAAACCGATACACTAAATGATGAACGGTGATTATGTGTAAATAAACATTTATGAGGCGTATCGTTTATAGCGATTCAAAGCAATGAAAGAATCGAATGAAAAGCATCCATCACCAATTCGCAGTGCGAAACCTGGAGTTAACAAAATTTAGGAGGAAGTTTCACAGGTGACCATATAATTTTTTTGTATCGCTCACATTCGCCATTTCCTTTAGTATGAGGGCAAGCCTGGACACGGACAGCCCGCGGCTCTTACGTATGTTTAACACATTTTCCCACTCTGCTACACACCACCGGGTTAGTCACCAGCGTCGCCCGGAATAAACAAAGAGCTAGATATGAAACCCTGCAAGAAAGTTTTGTGCCCCGGTTCCGTGATACACAATTGAAAAGCCCGCAGATGACGTTCCTCGTCGACCCATTTAATTCTGAGACTTAATTTTTACAAGTCCCGCTAGTCTCAGATAAAGCTGCGGATGAGTTGGAAATGATCGATCTTTGTGAGGAGGACCTACTGAAGACCACTGAGTTATGGAAAAATGAGTCAATGGAAAAATACACCAATGTCAAACGGGTTACGCTTGAGACTGTCAATGTTTGGGCCAATCTACGTCTGCGAGTCTGTGTTTTCTATCCTAAAACACGTGAAATCAAAGCATCGATCTGTTCTGACTGACACCCATGTGAAAGAATGGCGTCGCTTGGAATACAAGCCAGATTTGAAGAGGATTGTTAAAGACTAGGAATGCCAGAAGTCCCACTAAGCAACATGCATAGCAATAAATGGCTTGTAAATTTCTGCTATCATGTTGGTGTGTGACATTTACAATAAATCTAGCTGGCCAAAGGTATAATGGGATGGGGTGATGTTAATGTTTGCCCATGTGCATGATGCGGCTCTGTGCGGTAGCACAGTGGGAAATGTGGCTCTTGGTCTCTGACTGGTTGGCAACCCGGTTTAGGGTAATAGACAGAGGAATTGCTACAGTCAATGTCGTGATGATGCAAGTATGAAATGAGGACATGGGCCATAAAAGCTGAATCTCAATCAGAGTGCACATAAGCAGGCATTCCAAATAAAACATGAAACCACAGTTAGGTAAAACAAACGGGCAACGCGAATACTCTACTCATCAACAACATACAATGCTTTTTGGTTGACGCTGACAAAGGGTCTTTAGAATCCAAACTTAGTCGTCCAAACGGTTGAGTAGCATTGTTCAATTGCGCAGTTACGGCTTATAGAAGGTTGGCTTTATTTCTGCACATAAGGCACACTACTGCATGCACTAACAGACGTAGTCCATAGATGTGGCAGATTCTTAGCACGGACATAATAAGACGAGTGATGCCAGGATGACATAAAGACACGTGAATATTGTACAGCAGGGTTTCTCAACCTGTGGGCCACGGAATAATTTTTAAGGGAACACGGCCTGATATTACTGAAATTGAGTAAGTTTTGCAAGGTGAATGTTTTATGTATCAATCGAAAACGTAGGTACCTCTTGAGCTGGAAACGTCATAATACGCTCTCTCGTCATTATCAGTTAGAAATTATTGCAACGTGGAAATTTCCACATAGTCCACCACGTTGTGCACAACATGCAGTTACTGAAAGCATTTTGAGGCGGACAGGTGACTCTTGCTGTCATGAAAACGAAATCTAAAATCTGGCTTAATGTGGAAGATGACGTGATCTGTGCATGATCATGTATTGAACCTTGAATAATCAATTTTTTCATTCGTGTTCCTGCCCAGTTTTCCTCTGGGGAGGGCCGCGGGGCAACATCCCTAGGAGGACTCGAGATACCTCACGGTCAACAGCAATCTCATGTAGTTCTGCTGTCTCAACACCAAGACGGGGCCATGCAAGGTCGGAGATGCAATCACTCCACCTGGTCCTTGGGAAACCGCTTGGTCGTTTTCCTGTGGGTGTAGCCAGCAGGACTTGCCTCGCCAATCTTTCCTGGGGCATTCTGGACAGATGGCCGAAACAACGTAGCTGGGATTTCTCGATTCGGAGAAGTGGTTCGACACTCAGGGCTCTGCGAATTTCACATCTGCGCACTTTGTCGCGAAGTGTCCAGGTCTTTAGCCAGGTTTTGAAGGATAAAATAAATTTTTAGGGGGGAAAGATTTTTGTTTTTATTATATGTTTCAATAAAGGGAGGTGCCTTTTGATCACAGTTGTATTACTGGTAATTTCACGGTTTATCAAAATCGACTTTAAAAAATTTATTGTAGCTATTCGCCCACACAAAAAATTCGGAATGTTTGCTTTTATAATTTTTGTTATTATTTTTGAGGTCAGCGAACAGATACAAGCATAATTGGTAACGATTTATTTTTTTTATTAGTTTCCATTGTATAAACTCTTAGTTTCCCCTGCCCTAAAAATGTCTTTTGTTGTTTTCATTTCTGCTCTGTGCACGTGCAACAATTGTTGTAATGGATAAGCTGTACAGTGTGTAGGCCACATGCCCTCTGTTTATTAATTGGGCCACATGCTTAAATGTTGAGAACCCTTGTTATCCAGCGTGTTCACATTCATGCTTGCACAATAAGCCCTGAAGAGTGCGTAAGCAGCAGAAGTCCATTTTCCTGAACGATACACAAGTGCTTGAAAATATCGAGTGGAGCACGCCACGAAGAACTTTGCGATCCAAGCATGTCTTTCAACAGTTGATACGTTTGGCTTAAAAAAAACATAATGGCACGACTTACCTGCTATCGGATAGCAGTCTGGAAACAAGTGTTCAAACAATTTAACCGGCTTAGTCTTCAACGGCTCCTACACACCTAATTGCAACGAGCAATCTGCTCTACCGAAGTACACATTTTTGTGTTGTTTGTTTCGAAAACTCGCTACCTGCAACACGGCCATGGCCGAAAACACGGCGCTGCCGTTACTTCGATCGAATATTACTGAGCAAGAACGTTCGGTCTGTACACTTGCACCCTTTTAGCGCTAGTGCCGATTTTTTCTACCCCGATTTGGGTAGTTGCGTTCGCATGTTTAGAAAATTACATATTAAGATTGTTGCACTTAGCCCAATATCTCCAATTCTCAAAACACTGTTAGTCGAAATGGAGAAGCATTTTACATTTTCCCCTCTCAGTCATTGTACGACGGCGCAATGCTTGGTTTCTTTAGTTCACATACCGTTAACGGCTGGTCACATGACGATGACGGGTGACGGCTTCTTGTCTTTTATACAGCACACTGCAGCAAAATGGCTCTTCTTACCGCATTTGAAGCAATTCCTGACGTATTACTAGTTTTGTGGAATTCCATGGGATAGGGTGGGCCTGTCACAAGTTGCCATGGGATAGGACTACAAATAAGTCCCATGGACAAGCTTGTTAAAAAGATAGATTTAACGCCAGGCCCTGCGCACTTCGGGGTTTGGGCTGTTAACTTGTATCAAACACAGGAAGCGGACTATTAACTTAAGCTTCAACATGTGGACCCTTTCTCGCAAGCAACTTTATTGATCAACACAGCCTGCCAGCTGCGGCTTCCGAGTATCCCCACTCCTAGCCTCGGCAGACAATTTTACCTCAGTGTCGAAGTAAAAGACTTTCCACCCGTCGTCCAGCTCTACAATGTTAGTTAGAAACCATAAGCTCAGTCGAAAAGATGCCATCAATATCCTGGTAATATCGCTTGACTTCTTCAAACAGTTCGTGCTCCTGTCAACGAGGTGGTTCTCCGTTTTCAATCACCAGCTAGTGGCAAAATTGTTGTTTACATATGCTTTTCAAGTCCACCACAGACGAAGCTGCTGTCCACTTTCGCTTTCCCAGATGCGTAGCTGTCGCAAATTGGTGCCTCTTGTGGATGTTTGATGGAGGAGACGGTCCCTACAATTTTCGAACAGTTTCCTCTGCCCAAACTCGGATCTTACTGAAGTTTCGCAGAAACAACGGTTACCACGACGTGGCATTGTTATACGCGACGTTTGTATGGATGAGGTCTTGCATTTGTATCTACTTCATTAGCAGGCGTACAGCAATCACTACACCTAAAAAGGAAAGGCCATGTGTTGCGTTTTCGCTTTTCTTGAATAAGCATGGCGGACGATGTTTTTGTCTCTTATGCCTCAATAATTCTTTATTTGAAGTGATCAATGCAAACGATGCAACAGAAGGTTATCTTTCTTTTTACTGACCACCATGATCTCACTTGATAAAAGTTAGGGAATAACATCAGCAGAGGTCATTGTATCAATGGCTGAACCACTGATTTGCGGTTTGTATATTGTAACATTGGCTCAAAAATACCATTGCGTTGAAAATTTGAAGGACGGGCTTCTATCAAATGGATTTTATGAGCGATTTTAATTTGTTAATGATCATTGAGCTGACCAGTGTAGTCTCCTGTACTGTTTGAAGCCACAGTCGAACAAACAATCTTCAGAATGTACCGTGCTGAATTTCGGTTTTGGCGACCGGTGGCATACGCTTAAGCGTGATACTTCATGCTGGCCAACGTACTGTTGTCGGCTTAAGGCGAGAAATGCTAATAGCACGCTAAATCCCAAAAAGCAGGAAAATTCCTGTGTCCCATTTTTGTAGTCTAAATTTTCCTGGTTTCAAGGAAACTAGACTAAATGTTAAACGCTACATGTGTTACTATAAGCAATTTGGTAGTAAGTTACGGCGGGTCACATTGCGGTTATGTTCAAAGCATTTTACTTTAAACTACTAATGTTTTTAAACTTGTTCAGAAAATATGTTAGCTATTAGTCAAATAGCGCTGATTTTATAAAAGATATTTCAATGTAGATCGGTATAATATGTTAAAAAGCTTGTAGAGCAGTGGTTCTTAACAGGGAGCCCTAGGGGTTCTCAGTAAAATTTTGAAGGTTGCGAGAAGTAGTGTTAAGTTGTTTTTTAACCTTTATGTCAAAATAAGGTAAGATTTTGGTCCCCAGGCCTGTGTTTTTAAGGATAAGGTCCCGGGGTTTGAAAGGTTAAGAACCACTGTTGTAGTGTACTGTATGTCAGTCTATGGCTATGAGAAATTCGACGTATTTGCGAGGAAATAGGCCTAGGTTTCATAATTACTGCTTATTCAAATTTCTGGTTGGTCTATTTTGTTTCACATAACTGAATGCGCTGTTTTGTTAGTTCGTCATTTCAGCGTAACCGCAAAAGCTTAAACGCGATAAAAAAATACTTTTACACGTTTTCATCGAAGAACGAGTTAAAATGACGTTATCATATATTTGATGATATTATAATTAATGCAGACGTTGCTTGGACTTCCTCGTGTTCCAAACTTGAGTCGTTATGTACCGTAAATAAAAGCTTTGCTAATAGAGTAGCCCAAGGCAATAAAATGAAGATGAAAGATAGGAATTGGGTAGTAATTCGAGTAGTGTTGCGCAAGATACTAGAACTGTGGCAACGTTGTCGTGGCGTCTCGCAACTTCAGGAAGACGTTAAAAAGCCTGACTTGACCCTGCCTTGGTTTCATGCCAATATTCTAGCAAATACAGTAAATATCTGAGAGATAAATGTGAAATGATAATCAGCTTAAGTGAAAAACGCGATGCGAGTTGTTCTTTATACGGTAAAAGTGACGTTTTCTATTATAACGCAGTTGTCGTGTCATGGTGATATGCTGTTATTATGGTCTTCGAAAAACATGGGATTAGCGACCAGGTGTCAGATTTGCAGTGTGTTCAATACGCAAAATCTGCAGTGATATGCAATGTTTGCAAGATCTGCTGATCCTGTCAGATATGCACTATCTGCATATTGTGCAGACCTTGCGCGTCTTGCTGAATCCACAAATCCTGCATGTCAATACTGATCTCTACTGGTTTATGATAAGTTAGAAGTCTGAAATCCAATTTTCAAATGTTTGTATTTTGATGTAACTTTTACAATCTAGTGTCGTCCTGTTCAATGCTCTTTTTTGTCAGGTTTTGTTACAGAAAATCGTTTGGGGGCAAAAGAGCTGAGTTCCTTGCTAAATTTTCAATCCAACACCATAAGACGCATTTCTCACAGCTTGATATTGAAAAATGTCTATCTTGTTTGCAGATGCTGTGAACATCCTTTTTTTTCTTGATTACTACGATGGCATTCGAGCAGAGCTTACTCACCATTTGGTTACTGCGTTCATTTTCTTCATGTGCATCGTAAGTGCCAACAGATGTTTTCATCACGAGATGCGTTCTGGGACATCTATGCTCTCAAAAATTACTGCGCGTATAACGTGCCCATTTGTTGGCAGAACGTTAACTTGTTTCAGCTGTTGTGTACAAGTGCAACAAACTGGTGTTCTAAATTTGAGTCCATTTGCAACTTTTAATCTCTCTCAAAATTCAGTTAGTACAGAATGTCATTTAATGTCCACCTGCGATTAAAAGCTGAAATGTCTTAAAATCTGGCTGTAATACTGTTGATGAGGCCGAACGTTTCTAATGAAGAATAACGTTGATGTTGCGCAGAGTATAACGCCGCCAAACGACGGAGTTGACTGTAAAGTAATTTCGAAATTGGTTTTACCCCCGCAGCTTTACTGCTGCAAGCTGCTATGTTAAGTATTGCTTGGCATTGGAGTGGCTAGCATTCTGTATTGTAACAAGGTTGAAGTTAATTTCCTTAGTTTTCCCACCGCAGTTTTTATTAATTTTGTGGCGATACAGCTGAACAGGTACAGCCACCGATACACTGCCAAGGAAAAACATGGCCACATCCTTTAGCTTGGAAGCACTGGTCGCGAAAACTTGTAGTGTAAGTAGTTGCAAACGTATGGCAGCGGGTCTGAACCCTGAGTGCTGCAGACGCTTCGGTCTTAGCTTAGTCATAAAACATACGCGTTTTTCGGGGCGACGAATACGAAAGCCTGTGCAATCTTTTCGTTTGCAGTTTTGCTCTAATTGATTCGTGTGGTGCTGAGTTGCTCATAGCAGTGTTTTTCAACCTTTTTGCTGCAGCGGAACCTTCCACAAATGTTTGCGTTGCTCATGGAACCTTAAGCAATGATCCAAGTGTCTATCCTACTTTCTGTAATAAGCCAGATGAATGTCGCATCTGTGTTTTATGGCAATTCACAATTTAGTGCGTATGACGCGAAATCACGTAACACAGAGGGAGCAATAAGTCAAAGCAATTGCTACACATAGTTTTCAAAACGATTCATATTGGCAAGGATACTGTGAAACAGTGGTATTGCTGCAACCGCATAGAACTGTGGTTGCGAATTTCGTACCAGGCAATTTCGATCTGTTTCGGTCGAACCCCTGGCAGCCACTCGCGGGACCCTGAGGTTGCGCGGAACCACGGTTGAAAACACTGCTCCACACAAACTATCATATGCACCAAAGCGTCTGCTGAGAAATTAATTCGTTTGCACCGCTCGTGTAGACGTGTATATATTCATAAAAACTTTTTCGACGCTGCGTGTTGTGCAGTTCAATGGCGCGTACGTGCATATACTCGTTGTTCGGAATCTCGCCGAAGTATCCACCCCGTTTGTTAACTTCAGGTAAGAATTTGATGTACGGTGGTTTTGAACAGTGTTGCATTCAGTGTTTCACATTAAACAGATGCGTTGTCACTTCATAGGCGTTCCATACTTATCTGTACAAAGTATGTTTTGTTTCGTGCGAACCTTGAAGTTTCGTTGAAAGTTTGGCCAAAGCTCTCTTCCCACGTACCTCTGTATATAAATCAAAGTCGAATTTCGTTAATGATTAGGATTTCGGCAGTTGCGGTTTGCTTTGTGGGTGTCTTGCGAAAAGCACTGACCAAACAACACCTTGCTGCGGTAAACTGGTTTGCGAAAATGACACACATTAAATACTTTTTTCACGGCTATGGGCTATTGTCACGCATTTTGTACGATGAAAAACTCAGTGACGCAAAGAGCAAAGCAGCACTGTATCATTGACTGTTAAAGCTTGGTTGAATCGAACTGCCGATGTCAACGGGTTATAAATTTGGCGAGTCTTATGGTTTGCACACAATATTCAGTAAGGAACTTTCGACCTGTACAATTTGACTGTTTTGGTGCAAGAAATCAAAAAAGTAGTCCCGTTGCTGTTAACACAAAAAAACGATTCATGAGTCACTTTTCAGAAAAGTTGTAAATGAGTTTCTTCAAGCATGTTTTGGCCAAGCCCAATTTTTGCAACATTCATAATTTAAGCTCGTATTTGCAATTAAGCTCTGCCCTAAGATTGTGGCTGATTTAGAAAAGGCGTGAGATGCGTCAAGGACACGTCGAGCAAATAGTTCATAGCGCCTTACACGGTGCACAGGAAGAAACATACCGCTTCAGCAGATAGGAAAGAGGAACTCGTTTAAACGAACCATAGCTTATCCAGCTATTGTATATAATCCATTCGTGTCGGCAGGTGGATGATGGCTGTTGCAAGAATGAAAAAGACAAGATTATATGTGATCAATGGAATGATGTTAGCTGTTTCCTTTTTCATTGTTCGGATTCTTCTTATGCCTTATGCCTACGTGCAATTGTACCTGCATTTGGACACATACCGGAGGTAACGCACGTTTATCATTATCCTAAGAGAGAAACGTTTCCCCTGGGATGTAGTCGACGCGCAGAAGTAATGGCGGAAACAGCTGGAGCTGCAAACCATGCGGCTCCGGGTAGAAAACTTGTTTAGCAGCAAACTAGGTTTGAGTGACTTCACTTTCTCCACTTATTTTCATTTTAGAAGTAGTATTGGCAAGTAATCGCATTTTGTTTTCTTTTTTTTGTTGATAGCAAAACCACAAGTGGTAGTTCGTTTCACATCATGAGGGTTAGAAAGCAGTCCCTTGTCATACTTTGTACGTAGTAAAATCTTTGTTGAAGATCGCATTGTATTTTGTTGCATATTTACAGAATGGGAAGACTTATATTTCTGCCTATCGGGGCTGTGATTGTGGATGCATTGAATATTATGTGGTTTTCAAAAATCGTTAAGGGTATGTTGAAGTATTTAAAAGTTGGTGATGAGGATGGAAAAAGATCGTGATTTGTTAAATGTGGACTATGAAGTGATTTCGCAAGTCAAATTGAGACATGCGTGTGGATCATGGTGTTACGGAATCTTTCGTAATCAGGGTACGGCTTTGCAGATATACAAAAAAATTGTGTTGGTTTTGTCACGTTAACGTTGATTGTATATTATTGTTTACCAACGTGTGTTTCTTGGCTTTACGTGCAATCTTTTTTACGAGTTGCTTCTGATCGTCATTACCATAACATCTTTCCTAACCAGGCCTCGTTTAGACTGTTTTGCTGTGGACTCAGCAGGATTTATGCTTGGCGTTGCGTTTGTATTTTGACGTACTATCAGTTTCACCGCATGCAATTATGAAAGTGTCGCAATCTTGTTTTTAACTTTACGGATTTTGATGCAATGATCTTTGCTGGTAATTTTACCAACCTATGTGTGGATTCATCCTGGCTAAGGGTTAGTCGCAGCGAATACGATCGGTTCAGTGTTTACTACTTTCAGTGCAATTTCTAAACCCCGCACCTCTCCAGCCATACACTGTGTGTTGGTTTTTTGTACGATAATAATTAATGGACAGGTTCTGTGGATGAACGTACATGTGCTTTGGAAGTAGCTGATGTATTAGTAACGCAGTACATCATTATTTTGTTTGTCTAGTTTGTTGAAATTGCTTTCGTTCCTTCATTTCTGATGCTACCGCTAAACCTATATATGCTGAATAGAGAGAAATTTTATTTTGCGAACTGTGAAAATTGCTGTATGTCGCTAAAGATTTGCATACTTTATCCAAACAGTTAAATGTTATCAAATAACTATCAAGCTTGATGCATTCGCAATTACATGGCAGTGTCGTTTTCCTGATAAACCGATCTCCAGGGCAGGCGCGTAGCCAGGGGGGGCAATGAAAGTAGCACTAACAATTTTCAGGATGATCAAGCTTTGGATGTGTAGCCAAAGAAATGCGTCAGCGCAAATCAACGAAACTGCTTGAAAAACCTGTTTTAGTTCAACTTTTAGCCGAACCTGATCAAAGCAGTATGCTTTGGATCGCCGCTGCGCGACCCATTTTTGACGCTTATCCACCTTTCTTTGGGTTTTGATCCATACTTTGGGAACCACTGGGCTAGATCAATTTACCAACCGTTGTGTTAAGCTGCGGCGACAAGTATTTATTAACTTTAGTGCAAAGCCGTAGTAATAATCGATTGTGGCTTCGTTTTCGCAAATGCACAACCGTTTTCACACTTTGCGTAGATTGTGGATCAAACATGCAGGTTTGTTTAGGGGATGAATAACTTTCCACAATTAAAAAAACTGTGTTTATAATATTTGTGAATTTTATTGTTAACTCCGAAAAGCTAGATAGACAAATACCTAATCATTTATGGGAAGCAGGCTTAGTGCAAGCAACGTAGAAATGCTACCGCAGTTGCATTTCATAGCGATACATGACATAAAATCCAAACATTTTTCGAACACTTTGAGGGACTCTAGCGTTTACATTATCAGTTGCAAACGTCAACCAGTAGCTCAAGAATAAAATAAAACCACTTCTTAGTCTACATGCGCGCAAGTTTTGTAGACCTACTTCGGGAGTCGGTGTCTTAAACTTAGAGAACAACTCGGCTTCGATTGAACGTGTGTTGGTGTACATCAGAAGCGTGTAAACATAAAAAGCGCAATCACAACGGCTGTCACGATAACTCCTTGCTCAATTGCAATATTGTCTGAAAAACGCATACTGCAAATCTAGCACTTATAGCATCAAGATTTTCATAAACGCTTTCGTAGGAGTTTCACAAGAAAATGGTGGTTTTCATTCAAAGTAGGAACTTGGAAATTTACAAAACACTAACTTTTAAAACTTGTTAAGTCAGTGAAAGCAGACTTTCTATTTGCCGGCTTAAATCGTAACAGAACTTCTCAGAAAAGGAAGTGCCAGAAGAAAGCACATTTCATTGCATGATGCTTTTGGCTCCAGACACGCTAGAAAGTCATTCAAGCGCTCTAAAGACGCGGATCTCAGCCTAGTTTGCGAAAAAACTTAGAGCCAAAAAATGGCTCATTGGGTTGGCACCCAGGGTCAGGTAAAGTTGGCAAAAAAGTCGCGTAAACATGCCCTGATTGTGACGTCACCCCAGAAAACCTCAAACCCAAAACGAATTTTTTTTTTTTAATTTCAACTAGAAGACTTGCTGAATCCGTAGATGCTTTGAAGAGCTCTTAAGATCACTCGGCTGACGAGTAATACAGTTGCAAATAGTTGAAAAGTCGGGTCAAAAAAGTGACCCGTGCGGGACTTAAAAGGTTTTAAAAACAAGGGGCATTATATATTCAAATGTTGAGACTTGGTTTTTGTTTTCCCCCCCTTATCAAAATTTCTGGCTACACGCCTGCTCCAGGGAACAGTGAAATGCAGGGGAGGGGCATGACAAAAATTTGAGGGCACCACTAACGCCACTAAACATCGCTTTCGTTTAGTTTGCATATCGTATGCATGAGCTTGCATTTACGTTTTGCAGTTCATACGAATCTTGCCAGCTTATATACATATATATGTTTTAATACAGTACAATTTGCCCTCAACCTTGTTTCTCAAAATGATACAAGTTTTCAGACGCCAACATCGCCCATATCCGTGGCATCGTAGCTTTTTGCAATAAACCTCTCATACGAATTTAAAGTTCTGTAGCTGTGGTGCTTTGTTTTAGCTCCTTGTGCGCACTTCCCTGATCAATGACTGCGATAGTGGCACCCGGTAAAGGATCAAGCGCTATTTTTCAGGGCTGCCATTCATTTAATAGATCTCAACAAGGTCTTTCCTTTTACATTTATATTTGTAATAAACGCAGTGCCTGAAAATACTGCGACATTTTTGTTACAATAAACTTCTAGCCCAAAACCTGTTGACCACTTTCAGTTTACAACGCAGAAACGCGAACATGTTGGGAATGATTGTTGCTTTCGCATGAATTATTTTAAGGTACGACAAATAATACTGTTGTTAAGCCTTTCCGATTTTTGGAAGTGCTTAATGTGCTTTTGTGCTTGAAGTCGGCATAAATTGCCACTATTCTTGTTGTAAAAGTCATTTCTCCCCCACCAGTACAAGGGTAGGTGCGGGTAATGGCCCTGTGTTCCGGCGTCATTGCGAATCGTCAGTGCAGAAATTGACGTGTCATTGTTGAGGAGTGATGCGCCAGAAAACGACTTTCACGATGTGTATGAGAAAGCGGGCGAAAGTATAATTTATTGCGAAATGAGAACGTAATGGTGGAACGCGGTAAAAGGCATATCATGCAACTGAACTTCTATAATCTAGCTCAGGGGTGTTCAACCATGCAACACTGACGGACCACACGCGATATAACCAGGTTGGTCCACGGACCACAGCTGCATGTGTCAAGCTCTGCAGGTTGGACAACTCGCTGTCTAGCCACGGAAGATTGGCAATACCCGTAAAAAAGGTAATGCTTGCTTTAAAACCTTAACTTTTCCGCGGGCCACAAAACTTCAGCTCTCAGGCCAGTTTCAGCCCGCGGGCCACGAGTTGCACACCTCTGATCTAGCTAATCAACGTAAGTTCGATGATCAGTCAACCGAATCCCCTATCACCACGTTTTGTGAAGTTTCGAAAGCTCCAGAATGGAGTGGTCTAAAGCCGATCAACGTGGCTTCACTAACAAACAGCTTTTTAATGTCTCACCGAAGCCGAAGTGCTTGTTTTCAGCAGCGTTGTGACTCGTTAAATATTAGAAGACTTCGTCCCAAAGCTTTTCGCAGCTTTTTATCCCATGTGGTGATGAAGCAGAAGGGTTCTAGTTGGATTACCGACGTGACGTTTGTTCCAAACTCAAAAATGGTGAGATATGTTTTCGAGTTCAGTTTTAGGTACTTGGGAAAAACAAGCGTACGCTGTTTTGGTCGAAGATGATGAAATTTTGACTACACATTGTTTTTACATGTTTGAGCCGCAACGAAATTGCGTGTAGGTCATTGTGCGTGCTTCGTTCATTCCGTCGTTTTTGTAAATGTGTTCCGCCTTAGGACTAAGCTAAACAGTTTCCTACACAACGTTAATATTGTTCTCAACGCGAAGGTGTCGATCATTTTCATATCAGAAATCAGCGCCACCATAACTGCGTTTTTTTCACTGAAGTATCTGGACCGTGCATTGCCAACGTTTTAAGTGCTACCTTCAAAAAAATCTCTTTCAACTGTTTTTCACCAAAAAATTTTAACGCTTTGCAACTATTGTTAAAATAACTTGATGCGAACGAGCTCCAAAGAATATTAGTACTTTCGCACCTTTTGTGGAGCTTTGTTGTTTTTCATAATCATGTCTCTTTATGTAAGCTGCTCGTCTTTATACCGATTGGTGATTCGCATTGTATATGAATTTCTAAGCGCTAGTTTGGTTTCAAAGAAATAACGGTTTGCTTTGTTTTCCTTTAAGCTTTTGGAATCGTCCTACTTTTTCTCTTACCAATGTGTAGTTATGGGGACTTGTGCAACAGCTTGTGACAATGTGGAAATGTATACTTGCATAAGCATGCAAACAAGAACTTTGCGGCAATGGCTGTAACGATACATGCCATGTCTGATCATGTTGGAATCTGGCAGTTTCTCGCAGTCAGACAAAGAGCGCATCTAAGGCGTCGCTGAAAAATATTGGTGTCGCGTACCTTTTCCTGATCTTGAGGAACCCAAGTTTTACACACAGGTTTTTTATCTGACAACAGTTTGCACAACCTCACCCTGGTATTCGCCAATTTTCAGTTGTACATCGGTCGATACTGAATTGGCTAGCCTTAGGAAACCTCGAAGAATTTGGCATGTGTTACTGTTTGCGTTTTAATTTTCTTTCACCACTCGTTGCTGGACCTACGCTGTTGCAGGATGCAGTTTATACCACTAGCAGGGGCGTATGCTCCGGGTGTGCTAGGTGTGCGGCGTGCACCCTGTCAAACTGAACATGACATGATGTTTTCCAGATCGTGCGATCAAGGTAAATCACAAAAAGTTAGAAAGATAATTACAGTAACTACTTTCCAGCCCTGAAGGAGTGCGCCACTCCAGGCGCACATCCTAGGTACTCGACTGCTCGTATTCGAAGAGGCATTCGCGTAGACTGTTTTCAGTTGTGAGCTGCGCTGTTCCAGAGCTGAGTCAATTTTACTCCCCTGTTTGCTTCGAGTTCGCAACCAGGGTGTGCGCTATTCCAGGCACACATCTGGGATTCAGCATTCAGGAAAAATCTTCAAACCTGAAATTTGGAAAGCGTGTAAGGTTACAATTGTCTCACTGAATTGCTTGCGCTGGATAAAGGGCATTTGCACAAGAGCAGTGAATACTACCTTTTCTGTGTACCATTTTGTTTTATTTATTTTACGATCAAATTAGAACGTACGGCCCGCCGCTAACCACCCGCTGGGGCACCTGACTAGATAGCCTCTGTGTTATTTCGGTGCCCCGGCGTTAATAAACTTTTTTTAACTAAATTACCTGTTGCAGGGATGGGAATGTACTCTTCACTGTCTTGAAGAGTACATCTGGCGAATTGAACCCAGTACCAACAAGTAAATCTATCTATCCGCCAAACGCGGTCATCTCAAAGCGCCCCGCGAGCCAGAGAAGCGTTGGCCACTGGCATCCCACTGGTAGAGAATTGTAATAAATTGCTATTTGCAATTGTTTCAATGACCCACTCACTTTCAATGCCGCACTCACTTGTTCCTTTTTTGGTTTAACTGTTGTGAATCTGTTGTTTTATAGGCTACATCATTTTATTGGAAGTGGACCGCGAGTTGTCGCGTTTTTGTAAAATGGCCCGTAGGTCAGAAGTAGTTGGACCACGCTTTTATAAGAAATAGTATGACTTCTAGCACGAAAATCACCTTTGACTTTTCTAAAATAGCTGAAGACTTCTGTATTCTTATCTTTTGCACTCATAATAAGCAGTGGTAAATCACAAAGTAAAGCACAATTTAACCTGTAGCCTAAAGCCTAGGAGAAAATAAGACTGGTTACCATGCTGAAAATACAAAATTTGTTTCCACAGATGCAAACTTCAAAAGTCCATATATGATTTGTTTACATTGATTTTTATACCCTCCTGATAATGCACTCTGCTATGCAAAACAATGCTGTAGATCGCTACCGATTACTTCTAACTTTCATGTTATGCTGCTGCTAGTAAACGTCGAGTTTCCTAGTGAATTTTGCCAGTAATCTAGTAAACCTTGCTTGCAAGCCTAATGGTTTCTAATAAAAATTCCTATTTTACCATGGCGTGCCGTGGATTTCACGCTTAAAATCTGCAATGGTATCATATCTTAATCATACTCGTTGGTAACAGCATGATTACACAACTACAAAAGCTATAGGTTTTATATTATATACCTACTCAATATGACACAGTTCTTTTAGATCGCTACAGTACTACACACCCGGTTTGATCATTGTGACTACAAAATAGGCTAAGATGCAGCAGATAACTTTTTTTACTTTTACAACAGCGGTTTTCAATCATTTCGCTGAAGGAAGTCAAATCCAGATCTACAATTTTGTTAGAGAGCCGCAGAAAAAATTTTGACACAAGTAACTTGACACGTTTTTTTTATTGCACCAACGAAGTCTTTTACACGAAATATTGGAGGCGTTACTGAAAGACTGCGCACAAGGATGCTGAGGAGCTGCATGCGGCTCTTAGACGAGTGTATGAGAACCATTGTTCTACAAGTAGCACCAACCTTGCTAGCTACAATGCCACAACCTTAAACGATGGTTAAGGCAAGGAAACACCAAAGGCTTGCAGATCCATTGTTGTAGTCTCAGTCTGGTGTCGTAACTGCTGCTCAAATGGGTGGGCCCATAGCTCCAGCTCCGGTCTATTTTAAACTGAGTTCCCGCTCCGGCTCCAGGCAAAATGCTCAGCTCCGGCGCTCTGGCTCCGGCCCAGGTTCGCAGCCCTGATATGCACTGTGTCAACAAACTTCGCCAAAACGTTGGAGGAGAACGTGATTTTAATGTCGCAGTGTGACGTCACAAACAGCGCACACCCAGTAACAATGCCCACCATAAGAGTACGCCACTGAATGCTAGTTCCCACGTTTATCTTCGTCATCTTGGTATTTAAGTAAGCCGCACTGCTTACTCCGTATAAAAGTAGGCACTGCTTACCTTTACCCCAAGGTCTCCAACTTTACTTTCGGCAGAGGCCACATCCAAAAAGGATGATAAAAATGTATTGAATATGTTGAAATTAAAGTAAAAATTGATGCAGACTACATTCCACTGAACACAGTAGATAAATATTTTGTGACAAACACATATTTCGAGCATGAACCAATGTCATAACAAAAGTAACACAACTCTGATTATTGACTGGAACAAATTTTCAGTGTTGCAGCTGGCACTGTGCTGCAGAAACGCAGTGATGGAGACTCGAGACCTACTGTATTTTTGTGAGTCTTGGTCTCGTGGCTTGGAATACTCCGATGATATGGTTTAGTAAATTTGTGCAATTCAATCTGCTCAATGTTGGTCGTATCTGCAGGAAAAGAAAAGTTAGGAATATGCGGGAAATTTGAAAAGCTCGGAATTGATGATAAAGATTTTTTGAAAAATTCGGCGAATCTGACGAATTTTTCAAGTCTCGAATTTAGTTATGAAGATCGGTATCGAAGTTTTAGCAGTCTGTCTGGTCTCGGAGATTTCAGTCTCGACTCCATCAATGCAAAACATCCATCCGATTAGCCGCATGTGGCCTCAGGCTCAAGTTGAGGACTTCGGGTTTATACTTTGTTTTTGTGGCGGTGGTACTGAGATTAAAAGTACTGCGCTACACAAAAATTTGTGCCCCACATTTTGGGTACTATGGCGTACCTTACGAGAAGACATATCATGGGAATGTAACCAGTGCCACGAGATGTAGGCTACAGTTAAAGCATTCCACATGATTTTTTGGAAAAGCACAAAACTTCAGCGCTGACTGCAGTCTTATACTCAGTGTTGCACTTGAGTTTTCAAGTTTTTATTATGGTTACGTGTTTGTCTCAGACTCATGGCACATATTATAAACAAGGGCGTACGCAAGGGTTTGGGGTTAAACCCCCTCCCTTGAGCTTGATATTTTACAAAAACTTTGTTACCTGCGCAAAGGAGTTTAATTGTTTTCACATACTTTTTGCTTGTTAATTTGTCGGCTTAATGCTAATACGTAGCTACCCATTGGATCTTGTGGATAAATCCAGGGGCGGCACTTTGCTGGAGGGCGGCAAAATGTGATAACATTTTAAACGAACAAAGACAGTCACATTAATTTGTTCTCAGAGAGATTCAGACTTAAACGACCTAAGTTAACACTGATCTAAGTGAAGCCAAAAAATTACACAAGTTATGCCTCTAAACTAATTTGCAACTTTTTTAGATTGTGACTCACTATGTGGTATT
>Ga0210059_1004071_pt1 | contig 23538 bp, 13 predicted proteins | sample Ectturendosymbi2_FD_188042 | JGI IMG/M metagenome (GOLD analysis project Ga0210059, IMG submission 188042) | Ecteinascidia turbinata endosymbiont from Florida, USA - Sample 2 (SPAdes) (version 2) | ecosystem: Host-associated > Tunicates > Ascidians > Unclassified | place: Key West, Florida...
GGACCCAAGATTGAAACATAAGCACTCATAACAGCAGCACAAAATCAAGCACTGCACACCAGATGCCACAAAACCAAACCACTCCATACGATTAAAAAGCCAAAATGCAGTTTGTGTAAAGATTAGGATTAAACAGGTAACCACAGAGTGCATGCATTGCCTAAAGATAGCAGGAAGCATGTACAAGATATGGCATAACAATCAAGAAGCAGCAATCCACCACAGCATATGTCACCACTACAAGATCAACACGAAAGAAAACGTCTGGCTCAACACACCGAAAACAGTGGTGAAAAATAACAAGGTCCATCTACTGCCGGACTTCGATATCCAGTTAGACCGATACAAGCTTGGAGACGTTATTTACTAGCGGTAGCCAAGCAGGAAAGCGAAGGATTGATCATACATGCAGCACTACCAAATGATACACAGAACAACAAAGAAAAAAAGAAAAGATTAAAATGTCGGACCAGGAGATTAAAAGTACAGCGAATGTACAGCATCAAAGCCAGAGTAGTACCAATAGCAGTAAGAGGTCTTGCAGGAACCGGCAACACCCTGTAAGCTGGAAAAACAATTTGAGGATATCCACGGCAAAACTAAGTAACCCTGACTAGCATAAACGGCAATACTTGGCCGAGTCCGTATCTTATTAAAGGTGCTTGATATCCCAGAGTTCGGCCAATACTCTGATATCAGACAGAGCACAGTACCTAACTTAACACAAGAACTGAATGAAAAACAAGAAATAATAATATTTTTTCAGAGGGCTCGGCTGGTTATGATGGTCTCGATAAATAGAAGTAATATATTAGGAGCAAGAAATCTTTTAGCTTGCCTCTGAAACTTTTTTGTGAAACTTCTCTATGTACGAAGCAGCTCTTGCTTCAATTTCCTTGAAGTTTTCTTCCGATTCATCTTCCTGTAAAAGTGATACACATGCAGCTCAAGTTCATTGCTGTCGCACGGAACAAGCATATTTTATCGTCGCAGCATAGAAAACGTTGAAACGGGATACCAGCTATGGCACACAGTGCAACGCATCGTGAGGACTGTACCTTCATTTTACGTGTTCTTAAAACTCTGTGTGTCTATTATAGCAATTACTGTACATGTTTGACAGAATCATGTAAAGTCGTCATTGTGCGACGGAGCTCGCAGGCAGGAATGCTATGTTCAAGCATTTACCTCATTTCAATTCAAATAATCTGCAGAGCTCTGGTCCACACATTCAGCGTAGTTTTCAAGGTTTGACCTTGCTGACCGCAAAGACACTTTGAGAGACCGCAACTACTTTATCTGGCTACCGAGATGGTCGTACAACATGGTTTTAGTGTATTTTGATCGTGATAGTAAAGCAAGTTTCCACTGTATTTTGAGAGCTCGTTGGAAAAATTTGAGAGACCGTTTTGATCTTTCAAAAAACTTAGAAAACACTGCACTTATCTGTTACGGCAGTAATTTTTGATCTAAAAGAGCTTATGCACATTTTTAACATAGAAAATGGAGTAAGCATGCGCAAGGAGTCTTGCTGACAAGCATTGCACAATCAAATCAGATGCTTTTTACTAATCAAACTAGCTTTGAAAAGTTTTGTATTTTTGCAAATGTTGTGTTTTATCTAGTTGATTTATTTAAAAACTCTCAGTGACAAAACCACCATTGTGATCTACATTTCATTGGAAAAGTGCAAAAATAGCAGTATGTTTACACTTCAGCCTTATTACCAATATGGATGAGGTAAGTATCCAATGCCTTTGCACCTACAGCAAAGTTTTATCAAAACGGAGAGAAACTACAAGCCAACTTCAAAAACTGCTCTTTTCATGACAAAGTAATCAGTGTCACAAGAAAAGAAACCGTCTTACCTCAATAATTGTGCTCAGCGGAACAGTAGAAACCTGAAACAAGCATGATATTGTATTTAAGGTGACCAATGTTCTGCCCGAACTCTTTTATCAAACTGATAAACACCAACCGAATATCTGTTGTCAGCAGCGGCATATTCCAACCAAGGCTCGTCTTCGAAAGCAGGCGGTGCGTGGTGTAATTGAAATGACGAGCTTACTTTGTTGTTCTGTAAAATTCGGCAGAAGTTTATTGATTGAATATATTAAAAACAGAGGGAGCGCGACAAACACAAGCCCACTGCGGTGAGGTGAATGACATGAAAACAATTTTTTCTCCAAAAGTTTGCTCCACTCGGCAACGTTAGAAAACAGCAGGTTGTGTTCTTAAGAATTAGTTATATTACACAAGTTTTGTATTGCTGTACTTTTTCCATTTCATAAACGTTTTATGAAAAGCGATAAAAAACAAGGTAATATTTTGGTTAATGAAATTATAGCCATCGCAACAATGATAAAAATAAGCACTTTTCAGGTTTATTCTTAAAAAATGCGGAAAATGTACAAGTAAAGTATTCCGCTGGACTTTAAACTCAAAAAATAAAACCAGTTTCAGCGTGTTTGAATTTTGAAAACAAGCGCAAACATTTCGTACACGCTTAACTATAGTTAAGTGCAACAGCTTGAAAAGCAAGCCACAATTATCCAAATAAGCGATACAACTGTAAACAACAGGACGCTTTGAATATGTGGAAATTTGGCTTACGAACCTTCTTATCTTTATTTATAAATTCTTCATCCTGCAACGACAAAAGGTAAATCGAGTAATGCCCCTAGTATAAAGAGTCAAAAACGGCTAACAGCTTGGTGTCATTTATAGCGATTTCACTGACTACAGTAAAAACTTGGCTTATACTGTTTCAAAGTTTTAAACGTTCTCTTTTACGAAACAATTGCAATGCAATAAAATTCTGATAACTTAAAATCACAAACGTACATTTTCCACAGAAAACTGCAGCTCTGCATCAGCTTCCGTTTCATCAAGATTGCCGAAGGACATTGCTGACTTTTTGGGACTGATAGAAGTTTCTTCATCAGACTGCATGTTGAAAAAAAGCACTTTTTTGTTTTCAAAGCATGCTTAGCAGCATAGGTGTACGTGAGTGCCTATTTTTTGGAATGCAAAAATTTTTTGCCCAAATTTGATCTTGTTTTTCCCAAAAAACGTATAAAAAAGTCTTAATGTTAAGACTTAAGCGTACCACTGCAAGCAAATCAAGGTGTCTGCATGTCTAATTACCGTGTAATCGTCAAATGTCAGTAACAAATCAATGTTTGCGTTGAGTCGTGCTCCTGGAATTTTTCATGTACAAATTAAATTCAAGGCGGCAAACGTATTGCCATGCAAGTTTGTTGATGTGGGTATCTCCATCTCATTGATGAATCACAAACTGACATATTTCTCAGTCCTGAGTTTGAAATTACTATTGCTTATGCACCTCTATATTACCATAATAACAAAGTAAATAAATGCAATCCCTAAAAGAGTGTGTCACTATGGGGATCACAGCCTTATGCCCACAACTAGCCATCATTATTTTTTATTAGGTCTACAGCTTCTAATCAAGACTTTACAACTTTTAAAGCCACGTTTTGAAAACCAAAAAACACGCCAGTTTCGACAGTTGAATATGCACTGAACATAGCTTGCTAAGAAGAAACAGCAACATGGAACTGATTGAGACATCGATACTGCAGGCTATATGATCAACTACCAAAGAATGTGTACAAAGCAAATTTCCAATGAAAAATGACTTATAACCTCAACAAGAATATTTTATAAAAATAACAGTGTTTCACTGGACTGCATTAATGAATTATGCTGTGCAATAGATAGTACAGTCGCCATTGTTCATAAAAACTTCGCTTTGCAGCATTAAAATGAAAAATTAAAATTTGGCGGGATGCAACATATGAAATTCATTGCATGAAGCAAATGGAAAACATGAAAACTTAAACAGTATGGAATCACAGCTACAATACTACCACACGAAATATGTGTGCATAACAGCAACAAATGAAGCCTTGAAAACTTCACGGCATGAAACAAACCTGAAATATGAAAACTTCACAGTATCAACGTACATCTTTTACAGCTATATTTTTGTTGTTATAGCTAAAAAGCACTTACCAGCATCATCAATTTGATGTTCACAAAAGTCAGGGTTAGTTAGAATGGTAGGCTACCACTACATATTCCTAATTTTTAAATATTTCGAAGTCTACCCAGATTTGAATGAGGTTGTTTCAGTTAGCTCAAATTTGATTTGGGCTGTTGCAATTTTCCCAAACGTTTACAACACATGCAATTCTGAATGAACCTCTTCTACCTTACCCAGATCCCAGTAGTATCCAAGTTTGAATTAAACTGTTTCAATTACTCAAATCCGATTGAGGTTGTTGAAAGTTATCCAATTGATTCTAATTTTGTCTACATTTGATTGGAAATTTTTAGTTCACTTAGGTGTTTATAAATGTTTTCAAATTTCAATGGAGCTTTTCTATGTAGCCCAACTTTGAATATGACTATATGAAGTTACCCACAATTGAATGAAGCTGTTACATATTGCAAATTTGATTTAGCTGATGTACTTTGCCCAGTTATTTCTATTTTGTGTAACCTAAATGTTTTCAATTTCACCCTTATTTGTGTAAAGCGTTTCTCATCTGCCCATATTTAATTGAAACTGTTGGACCATACCCAAATGCTCCTAATTTACCCAAATGTTTCTAATATTATCCAAAGCCTGAATGACGTTTTCAATTAGCCCAAATTTGGTGAAGGCTGTTGGAATTCCCAAACGATTCTACTGTAGTTTGCTTAAAGGAAGTGACTATATTGCCATCAGGCACTGTCTCTTTTGCCATTAGAGGCAAAATATTCTCAACAAAGTTTTTGCCATTTGGATGCACTGTAAAAAGTAGGTTATTTTTTAAGAATTGGGGTAATACATCTGGAAAAATACCCCACAATCTAGGGTAACTTTTACCTTTGCCCAAATCAGGTGAGGTATTGCATGGAACATACCCAAAACCAAAAATGTGTTTTACCTTATTTGCAAGAACCCCACTTGGGGTAATTTTAGAGGATTTGGGATAATTTTACTTGCTGTCCAAAGGTATGTTGGGTGATACATCTTTGTTACACATGAACATGAACTGTGGCAACTTGGACATGGCCTCAGTTAAATGTGAATGTAGCTGTATAATTTGCCCAAATAATGGCCAATTTTCCAGCATTGGGCATGCGACCACATCCCCTGCATTCCCATGCCGTACGCTTATGCTTAGCAGTATTTGTGAGTAACCAGCAGACAAACCGCAACATAATCCGCTTACAAGCGGCACGCAGAGCAAATTTTGCATTTGGTCTCATACTTACCGCTATAGGCAACTTGTATTTAACTGAAAGTTCACTTTAGGGATGCGGATATCTTGCGAAGTATATTTCAGCTAGAGCAATGGTTTTTAACCTGCGGTAAATTTACACCAGGGGTAGATTTCACTTTCCGAGGGGGTAAATTTACTGAATCATAACTTATAACAAACGTGAACTTTTATAAATTTACAAAATGTTATAAACTAGATTATTAGGCTAGTTAGCTGCAGGACAAAATCCGAAAGTACACCCGACATTGTTTTGTTTGTAGATTGGTGAGAGGCTCCATGTCAGGCGTCACAGAACGCTTTTACGAAATAGGTTTACAGATATACCACACAAACTGGAGATGATGCACTTTGGCTTATGGTTCGGAGTTATGCATACTTATAAGTTTTCTGTTTTTAGTTCATCTTTAAACATGTAGGTTACCAGATTCAATTGATTAGCTCATGCGCACAACACTGTTCCTGTTCACGACTTCATTTGGACTTTGTATATAACAAGGGATTGTAACTCTGTTAGAATTGAAAAATCCTCTTGTGTAATAAATTTCACTGGTTTCACAAACAATGGTCAGACTGCAGTGCCATTTTTCTCTTTCTTTTCACAGCATGCTTTAGAGCGCAGCAGGGTCGGATCCAGCCAGTAAGTTTAGGGGGAACGATTTCAGTAATATTTGGTAGTCAAGTCTCATTTGCGGGTTCACTACTGTAAGAGAAATGAAGTGGCCTATACTTCACCGCTGTGGCAAAATAGTGGACGGAAAAATTGCCATATATCGCGAATGCTTTTTTCGGAATGGTACGAAATCATGATGAATTAAGTTACTTTCGTAGGTTTTAGCCCCAATCGCCCCGCTGGATCCGCCCCTGAACCGCAGACAGTGGACGGCCAGCACAGTGGAGGTCTATTTAGTAAATGAGTTATTCGTGAGTTAACAACTGAAGATTTCAACATCCTCAGTTAATATGTCGAAGAAGATAACTTAACTAGAACCATACGTGGACTTCGGATCGAATTTATCATGAAACAGATGATATTAAAAAACCTCAAGGTATCTTTTGTTCCAAGGCGCTTGGTGATGGTTCTATGAAGCCGTCAATTTTGTAGGCTTATTTTGCTTTACGCCATCGCACACAAGGGGTCGTCCATAAATGACGTCACGCCCTAACGGGGGGAGAGGGTCACCAGATTTGTGACAAATTGTGACAAGGGGGAGGGGGGGAGTCAGTAGTTTTGTGATGTCACACGAGTCGTTGTGATATGCATGCTACACGCAGTCATACCAGAAAGGACAGGTGTGGAGGCCAGCATGTTTCTATTCCATTTACAATAGTTTTCTGTTGCAAACAATGAGGAAGTTTTTGTCGATATTGCTAATGGTTTAATTGCTTTTGTAGTACATTTCCGATAGTCGGTCAATCATTATTGGATTTACAGGTAATGGCTAACTATATTGTTGTACTGTCAATGTAGCCAAAGCTCATTCGATAAAATTTATTGACTCCCAACTCCATCTGTGCAGGATTTTTTTAGCTGTTTGGCAAGCATTCCACAGTTTTATTCTCAATTTCTGGCAAATCAATATAGGCTATCTCTGGAATTCCTGAAGTTAAAAGCGGGCTTCATCTTTCCTTCCACCTCTATCTGGAGGTGCATAATAATAAAGCTTTCCACTCATCCTGAAAACTTCAGAATCATTTCGTATAATTTGCATTTTTGGTCAAATTTTTGCAACATATGCAATTGCCACCATCACCTTCAGTATGAGGGGGCTTTTGCGCTGAACCCAATTACAGTAAACAGTTTGAAACTCGTGACTCATAAAAACATAACAACGATTTAAAATAGTTCTCATTCAAAACGGACCCGTTCATAACAGGCAACTCATAACAGACCATTCAAAACAGACCACTTTCATAACAGACCATGTTCATAACAGACTCGTTCATAACAGACCCGTTCGCAACAGACCACGTTGATAACGGACCCCTTCTTAATGTCTGTTGCAGTGTGGACGCTAAAAGTCCAAACTATTTTGTCTAACACCCTTTGCCTCGTCCGGCCCTAGGTACGAACAGCCTGTTATGAACGTAGTCTGTTATGAACGGGTCGGTTATGAATGGGTCTATTATGAACGTGGTCTGTTTTGAGTGGTCTGTTATGAATGGTCTGTTTTGAACGGGTCTGTTTTGAACGAACACCCTTCAAAACATAGCTTTACAATTGTGCATCATTACTACAACAAATTTTTTGGGAAAAACATGAATGTTTATTTTTTTTAATAAGTTTTTATTGTCCTCAAATTTTTGAAAGTCCATCATGCCCTACCCCCGCTCCGGGGTCGGTTGTGCGCTGCTTGCAGATGACTATTCGATTTCTTCAAAATGCAGAAGTAACCTGTGTCTGAAATTCTTAGTGGCTGCGAGTCGTCAGCAGGAAATGATGGTAATCATCGCAAATGCGGAAAATGTGAAAACTGCAGAGTGGCATGATGAAGATAATCTGCATATAAGTGAAATGATAATTCCAGAAAAAGGTTGCACTGGTAGTGGAATGCCAGTTTACACCATAACTGAACATTTTTCCTCTCCATGGGAAAATGCATGAAGCTAAGTAAACATTTAGATGGAGGACGTTACTACTTTCGTTTTCAACAGATACGGATAGCTGGAACCAGTGGTGGTGTCCAACTGGCACAAAGCGGTTCTTGAAATTGCGAGAAGTCAGCTAATCGATTGTTGAATTGTATCTGTTATATCTTGCTTGATTTCAATTCGAAATTTATTTCAGGTGACCGAGCAATTTCAGTGATTCGTTTGTTTTCTGTAGTAGGATGTTTTGTTTTATTTTGCAGACCAGTGAGTGTTTTCGTTGAGTGTCGCTGACTTACAACCATTCAGTTGTTGCAACAGTTTGTTGAAACGCTGTAACCTCTGTGAAAAACATAAGCAGTTGTGGACCTCAAAAGTCCACTGCGATTGTTTCATTTTTGTGGTCTACGGTTCAGTGTTTACTACCCACAGATCACAACAAAAAAGTGAAGCCTCCCGTAAGTCACGCGCCTATCTCGAAGGAAACAGTTTTTAGAAAAATTGACTTCATCGTAGCCTATGCAGAAATCATCATTGAACGTTTCTCAAAAGGAGTTATTCACGGTCCTGTGTTGCATTTGCACGCCATGCTTGTTTTCTGTGCGGTGTTGTGAAATCGTTCTTGCAGATAGACTATACTGCAAAAAGTTCCTATGATTTGTTTTTGCTTCAATATCGCAAAGCGACCACTACGGTAAATCCATGCACAGGACTATAACCGCAATCAGTCATTGCCAGCATTCGCACAACGTAATTCATTCGTTTCGGTCTTCAACAAAGTAGAAAACAATTTGCTGCTTAATTTTTGCTTAGCAATGTGTGCAGTATTTTCGACGTTTTACGAATAGAATGTTGGTCTTGCAACAACCTGCACAAATCAGATCTATAAAAAAGATGAAATTTTTGTCTAAGCAGACACAAAATAGATGGAAATTTGTAATTGCAAATGCAGGGGGTTTGCAAATTGTGACGTTATATTTTAAGGGGGTTTAAATACTTGTGACGAAATGTGACAAGGGGGGTAGGGGTAGATTTTTGCCCAAAATAGTGTGACGTCATTTATGGACGACCCCCAAGTACATGAAAACCACATGTTTTTGGAGACCAACTGCTCTCGATTTCGCGCTGTAGGAACTCTGCCTATATTCGTGTTCGTTTCTGGAGACACGTTAGGATTACGCTATTAATATGGTGGAATTGGTTTGTGGAAAAGATCAAAAATGGAAAAATTTAGAAAGATTATTTACCAAGCAGTATGTTGTCTTACAAGTGCTGTGTCTTGCGATATTTTAGATCACGCAGCAGATGAAATTTAAAGTTATAAAGCAAGAGACCCCTTGCGCTAGGTGGGTCAACTGACGCGTCGAACTGCACGTATTTCTTGGTTTACCGTCGATACATACTGTACAGTACATGCAGTTGAAAGAAGAGTTCTTGATGTGCGTAAGTCTAGAGACGACTAGCGAAGTGACTGATGATCAGGAAGAAATGAATAACTTCTGTCAAAATATATACTCGTGCAATCATATTGGCTCGCTATGTAGCCTACAGACGGCCCTCAGTGAAGTCGGGTTCTACAGCTCTAGTGAGCAAACGGGCAGGGACGGATTTAGGGAGCGCGGGGCCCAGGCCATTTTAATTTTTGGGGCCCCACGCAGGTGTGACCTATTTGGCTATTTGTCTGAAAAGCATGAAAGTATGCCCCTCTTATTGGTAATACCCATTCAAAATATATATCTTTTGTGGTTCCGACTTCGGTTCTACGATTGCTATAGATCAGGGGTGTGCAACATTTTTTGTCGGTGGGCCATATAACCAACTTCCGACATCTAGCTGGGTCACACGAAAAATTTAGTTTTTTAACATAAACTGTCGGATAAGGATTTTCATGCATGATGAGGAAAAATCAGAGTGTTGGCAAGGGCCACATTGAATGGCTTGGCGGGTCGGGTTGTGGCCCGCGGGCCGCCTGTTGCATACCCCTGCCTTAGATCTTCAACATAAATTAAACACTTTCCTACGTTCTTCTCAAAAACATCTAGCAATGCGTTCTTTTCTTGGAATTTATAGCGCTTTCGTGTAGTTCAGAAGTTCTCTTCATTAAAATTCCGTGAATTCTAGTGTTTTTTGCAGGTTTATTTCTCGGATACATACATTTTCATGCGGGACCGTGTTACCGCCCTCGAAAATATTGTCTAGTTGTAGATCTGATTAGATGCAGGTAAACTACTTTGGTTAGTAACCAGTGCACATATTTTATGGACCGAACAAGCACAATCAATTCAATGGACACGGGGTTTATTCAGGCCGCTTTTAAGTTGTCGTTTTCCAAACAATGCAAAATATTGTGTTTTAATCCTTTAAGTCAGGGATGGGCAACCAGTCAGAGACCAAAAGCCACATTTCCTATTGTGTTACCGCAAAGAGCCACATCATACGCGTGGGCACACGTGAACATCATCCCATCTTTTCCTCACCCAAACACGTACCTTTGCCCAGCTACATTTAGTGTAAATATCACACACCAACATGACAAGGACAGAACTTTACAAGCCGTTTATTGTAATGTACGTTATTTAGTGTGACTTTTAATATTTACGTAAGAGCCGCATGAAACCGGGCAAAGAGCCACATGCGGCTCGCGATCCGCGGGTTGGTTACCCCGGTTCTGTGCTATAGACCAGCGGTCCCCAAACTTTTTGGATGCCGGACCAACTTTGCGACCTTATCAGTGTCCACGGGCCCGGCTGTTTTGTGCATTGAAAATACAAAACAAAAACCACACGCATAACATTAGACACGTTTGTAAATTGCAATATTTTTCTGTGTTTGATAACATGTTTGCATTGTGACTTCTGCAACAGCTTCTTTTGTTGCATGGTAGGTGTAATATTTGGTTTCACGCTTGATGCTGCTACACGGTAATTGCTTCTACGATTTTCAACAACCTGTATACCTCACCAGTTACTGTTTAGACAGCAGAGACGTAGTGGAAACCTAAACTTCGAGACCGAGACTTCAAAAAGTCCGACACTCGCAAATTTGCAGATTATGCCGAAATGTTTCTACAAATTTTCGAAAACGTATCATCACCACTTCGAAGTTGAAACTTTTGCGTATTTTCGGCAGTTTTCATACTTGCTTATGCTATTTCGTACCTGCAGATAAAACAGACAAAACGTACGTTGAATTGAAGAAGTTTCACTAAGCCATATTGTTGCAGTATCCAAAGTCTCAAAACAATAAGTTTGAGACCAATCCAAATGTGCAGCATTTCATAATTTTGACTTTTGTTGCAAAATTTTGCAACTGTTGCCTGATCTTGGTAATTTAAAGGTGGATAATGCTTAAATTTGATTTAAAAGTGTTGGGGTAACAATTGATTATATTGACATACGCAAAATCGGTAGAGCTGTCACAAAATTATCTAAAATTTTACGTAGTTTGAGACAGGATATTTTGCGCCCGGGCTTAACTAAAGGCCGGCACGTATGCTGCGAGACTGAGACGAGATCTGAAACCTTCGAGTCTGAGACCAGCAAAAATAGGTCTCGAGACTACTAGGTGTAGAGGCAGGCAAATTTTTGGGTGTGCAAAGGATTTTGTCCGAATTTACTCAAACTTAACCGAAAAATGTGTGTCTCAAAAAATGACTAAGACCTTTTTTGGAAGTCACACAAAAAAGGTCTTCATGTGTATTATGAAGAAAAAAGTCAAAATCAGACTATTTCGACAGTCAAACTCATGCATCACACAATGAGAACAAAGGTATCGAAACATCTGTTCCTAAATTTTGCGGGATTTTTTTCCGTATTTTTAGAGATTTTGCCCGGATTTTTGGCAAATAAAAACTTTTGGGGTTACGCTTGTACCCCTCTGCATCCCCGCCTCCTACATCACTGTTGAAACTGGCCTCGTGATCAAGTATCGAGACTCCATCACTGCTATTCATGGAATTAAATACCGGTACCCAACAATATCGCTCAAAACTAGCATGCAGTGCTCCTGTTTAAAAAATCCAAAAAACTGCCAAGTAATACTTCAAACGCCAAATGCCTGCTACAATTTACAAATTTTTTATGCACGCTAATAGGGATTCTACAGCAGTCTAGGCGCCAAGCTCAAGCGCAATATTAGGGGCTGATGCGCAGTAATTTCTAGCGAAAAAAATAACTAAGATGTAACAATTTTCTATGTGTGTGTTTACTTGTCTGAGTTGTACGCAAAGCGTAACATTAAAAAGTATGGACGAAGTCCTAAGTAACTCATTTCTGTTAAACAAAATGCAAGAACACTCCAAAACGTTTGTAGTTGATCTTTTGATACAAGAGATAAGCTTAGTTTGTAGCCTAAAGCTTATCGGGATAAAATTCTCAATTACGGCAAATGCTTTTCGCTTTTTAGCCGTTTTGTGTAATTGCATCTTACATTAATTAATTTACACGAAATTGTTAAAATACTAAACATTTCTAGGAAATCTCGCGGGCTATAAAAGTTTTTGTAAACTTTACAAGCAATAGAAAAGTAATATAAAAGTTTTTGTAAACTTTACAAGCAAATTAAAAGTAGGCTTGCAGTGAGGTTATTTCTGCTGCATTTTTAGAGGCAGTACCGTGCTTCATGCTGTCAGTTGTTTGCTAGGATGTCTGCCGGAGTTATAATCAACCAAGCACAACAAGCTATGCGTTCTTACATCATGATTGTTTTAACGGACTGACCAATATTGAGCTTATTGCATTCATTCCGGCACGAAGACGAAGGCACGCTTGTGCTTAGAACTCTAGGCCTAGTATTCCAGGAGTTAGGCTAACTGCTTTGAAAACAAACTGAGTAGTTTTAGACCAAAGTCAGAAGCTTTCATACACAGTTTCAGAAGTACTTTGGAATTTGATTCACGAAAAGTTAGATCCGCAAACTACACACAATTGGATGAGTTTGCGGAGTTATTAAACGACAAAAGTTTGCAACCGGAATTTTGAAAACAGAGTTTATGTTATCTTTGGATAAGAAGAAATGAATGCCCAATCATTTATGATCTAGCCATGCATAAACCTAGCCTTTGGCACAATATATTTGTGCATAGGTGTAGGAGTAGGCAAACTTTTGGGGTTGCGAACGACTTTTGTCCGAATTTCTCCAAACGTGCGACTTTTGCCTACACATTTTTTCCCACAGAGATGATGCAGAAGACTTTTTTTTGGTATGACTTCCAGAAAATGAAAAGGTCTTCCTGGTTTGTGTATTTCTGCAAAAGTTTGGCACCAAATCTTCAAATCAAACAACGTTGGACGCCATTTTTGCCAGGATTTTCAGGGATTTCGCCCGGATTTTTGACAAATCAAAACTTTTGGGGTGTGCTTGCACCCCTGCACCCCCGTCTCTTACACCACTGTATTTGTGTGAAGCGGCAATCTCAAACTTGGTAATAATCAAGTCCAAAAACCGATATCTTTTTAAATGTTGTGAATGTCCTTCGTCATGGGTAATGTTGTATCAGTCTACGAACAGTTGATTTCTGTAAAAATCAGAAAGTGCATTCATCCCATTAGTTGTGCTTGATGACTCCTATGCAGTGGATTTTTCTTTGTTATTTTTTTTCGCCTTATTGTTTCCATTACGTGGTAGTTTTTTTTACAGTACTACAAGGTTTTTTTAAGGAAAACGTTCGGTACCCAGTATGGACCTGTAGGGACCCGATTTCTCTGATTCTAGGGACCCGATTTTCTCTGATTCTAGGGACCCGATGATAATTACCTCTGATTCTAGGGACCCGATTTGAAAATCATGACCACAGAGCGATGAAGCTTATGCAGAATTGCGCTTGGATTAGCAATCCGTTTGTCATTGTCCCTGTTCCATTTTCTGTCACTCGTGTATACCACCAAAAAGAACTTGAACTCCACTTCCTGTAGTGTATTGCAGCAAACACTAACGTGGGTTTCCGGATGGACATCATACCTCGCTTTTTAGTGCTGGTTTTCATTCCTGCTTGGTGGCATACACCTGAAAACCCATCAAGTGCATGTTGAAGACCCTGCTGACAAGACGCAAGCAGTACCAAATCGCCTAAAGCAAACGGGTGATCCTGCAGCTGCCAGTAGTGATGCCCTCGTCGATTCGGCTGTGACAATCCACCCAATTCATATAGATTATGATGTGGAGTGGTGACAGCACACACCCTCGTCCGCGTCAAGCATTTACGGTGGATGGTTGCGATTTAACGTCGCCGACACGGACGCAAACTTCTGAGCAGGAATAATGACTTGACGGCAAGTAGCATGCAGCCATTAACACCCTACTCCCAAAGCACTACCTAACGCTCTTCTCGAGAAATGCGGTCGCATCTTTTCACGAAGTCGACAAATTATGCGTAGAAGTCTTTGGTATACTCTTAAGGTTTCTCGAAAACTCGCTGCATAGAGAAAATTTGGTCTGCAGTACTACAGCCATGGCAGGACGAAAATCAAGTGGTATCGCCCAGCCTTGTTTCAACTATTTCGCGGCATCTGTTTTTTCAAAGCACTTAGCATACATTTTTGCATTTAGACAAAGGAGAGAGATGCCTGGGTAGTTAATTAGTGCATTTTCTTCTGTCTCCCATCTTTTGTATTGGGTGATCACCCCAGTTTTCGTACCTTTCGATGCCCTCCCGGAACACCAGCACGCCACATGACACACACGAGTCAGCCAAAGAACCCCTCCATTCAAAGTTTTGAGCATTTCAGGTCGGATTTCATCCCAGCCTTCAGCCTTTAGTGTTTTGACAATTGGTTCCGCCACGTGGTTACTTTTTTACCATTATCTGCTACACATAGTCATTTCACAGATGGTATTTTCATCCCGCAAAATTCCTTCTGTGTTCCGCTGTTGTGATAGTGACTGGATTTGAAAGATACTTGAAATTATTTGCATCTGCAAAGAATGTTCTCCTCATTGCTGAGTAAGACACCATTTTGGTCTTTGACGGATGTAGCAGTCAGAACCGTCGTCAGAAAGTTTTCAATAGGGGGGATTTGGGTTTGTGCAGGAGGGCTTGACATTCTAAAAATTGACAAAAACTCAACTGATTTATAGTGTGTCATGCTTCAATTTGGGGATGGGTTGGAGCTTTCTTTGGGGGGCTAAGCCCCCCCGTGGCGATGGGACTGGTAGCAGTATGAGATGTTTTGCCACGAAGGAGCTGAATGATTTGCCAAAATAGTTTTTTTCTTTCAAGTGATTGGAATTTAGTTTATACCCGAAATTCTCTCACGATCGCATTTTGGACTTTTTCACCGTGAGTGCTGCGGGTTTTTGCGTCTCGGCGTACCGTGAATGCAAAAAAGATTAGGCTTTGTTCTGGAGCCAGGTATTAAAGGCTTCTTTCTTTGGTTGGATAGCATCTTTCGTCTCTCGGTTCGGCCACGTGGTTACATTTTAGCCATTATCCGCAACACCTATTCAATTTCGTCAGAATACCAGACGAGGAGATGAAGCTACAGCTGCCTTGAACAGCTGCCACCTCTGCGTCCATTGTGCATTTGGGGAGCTCACGGAACAACGACGATACGCTGTCTGCAAATGTCTTACTGCATCTTTGTCTCCCAGGGCCTCCCACTTCATTGGGTACGACCTCCTCGGCCTGCGCGTTCGTGTATAGACCGTGTTGGTTTTTCAAGATGTATGTTGCAAACCACCAAGTGATAACCGGTCAACAGTTTTGCACCCCTTTTGACACGAACGTCCTACGCTGATTGGAACAAGTCAGCTGAAACTCTGTAGAAATCAATGATTGACCGTTGACCCAACGGATTCCTGAACCAGGTTCACTTGTGCAAATCTCATTTCCACAACCATAGTTTGTGGGGCAAGCTAGTTAAACAAATAATACAATGGCATTCAGTTTTTAATCAACCTAATCATTTTGGAGCCAGAGCCAAAAACTTTTTGATGTTTAAGCCGGAGCTGGAACCAAATCTTTAGATGCTTGGAGTTGGAGTCAGAGCCGGAGCCTGAAATTTAAGTTCTGGCTCCACATCGTTGGTTGCAGCAGGAGTTTTCACTTCACATTTACGTCAGCATCGCCATATCGCTCCATCACACTTTTCCCAACCCCGGCATTGTTCTCAACATACGCATTGAAGTCTTATCAGTTTTAACCCTTTTCAGGGCATCGAAAATCTCTTCCATGAATTCCGGGTACAGTGCACTTACGTATACCGGTATCAAACACAGGGTGCGGTTAAACAACTTCAACTTCAACATGCACACCCTTTCTAGAGGGATCTATTCCTCAACACAACGTGCCAGCGGATGGGCTTACAAGCAGGGCTGCAGAGCCCGGAGCCGCAGCTGGGCATTTTGAATGGTATTGGAGCTCAAATTAAAAATCAGAAGGATCCGGAGGTCAGTTTAAAATTCATGACCGGAGCAGGAGTTATGACCATTTGAGCTGAGTCCTTTCCTAGATACTAACGGTTTTGCCAAATAGACTTACTTGACCTAAAACAGAGCTCCTTATCGCACAATAAACGCAACTGTTGCGAGTTACGACACCAGACTGCAGCAATGGATCTGCAAGGCTGTGATGTTTCCTTGGTTTAATCATAGGGACGATGACAAATGCCTTCATGTGGCCTTGCCTATTGCGGCATTCATTGAAATGCTGAGTAAATCTGTCGCTTCGAGAGCAACCACTGCTTACCATGCTGGATGTGTTCAGCGTGGGCTGGGTAAGAATATGCCCTTCTCAAGATGACCCAAGACCCAGCATACTCCAGCTGAACACCGAGGGGCTCAGTGGAAGCAAGATCACCGTTATTGAGAAGCTAGCTATAAGAACAAGGCTTTCGTTATCGTCCTACAGGAGACCCTCTGCACAACTGCAGACAAGCTAGTGATTCCCAACTTCTCACTAGCTGGGTCAACCCTGAGCAGGAACCACGGCCTTGCCACATTTGTTCACGAGCGGTTGGAATGATCAATGGTCGATCAGTCTCCAGAACAATCAGAGACTGAGTGGTTGTGCATAGACCTCGCAGGACATAAGATCATTAACGTCTACAAACCTCTACGCTCTCGATTCACACCAACGGCCATCCCGACGTTCCCACACCCCAGTCTGTTGGCGACTTCAACTGCCAACATGTCAACTGGGGTTACAACAAAACATCTCCTGACGGTGAGAGCATGGATTCCTGGGCAACATCCACCAACCTTGGACTGTTATATGACCCAAAGGAAGCAGACAGTTTCTCCCTTCACAGATGGAACGTCGGCACCAACCCAGACCTGGACTTCGCGAGTTTTGGCCAGGACAGCCGACTGCCGGACAGACGTGTTCTAGGAACGTTCCCAGGGTCACAACATCGGCCCTCCCATAACGCCACCGAGGCTCAAGGTTCCTGCCCACAGCGATCCGGTGAAACGTTGGAGGTCTCGCATGGCTGATTGGAAGTGCTTTTGCCTGCTTACAGGCGAATCCATTGATATATGGCCACATCCGAACACATCAAACATCGAGAAGGCATACCAGGATTTTTGCGAGAGCGTGATGCCCACGGCCAAACACTGTATCCCACATGGCCGTCGCAAGAAACTATGTGCCATGCTGGGACAAAGAGTGCAAGACCCTCTAACGCTCCTTCACCCGAGTTCCAGTTAGGACTGACTCTGATAGAGCCGCTTCGTCCCTACTTTTTCAATTAGAAGAGAAGCACCAGGAGTGATGGGAGGAAGCAGTCAATTCCAACGACTTCTCGCACTTTAGCCACAAGGCATGGAGCACCTTGAACAACCTCACTGGCAGGTCGGGACACTCCTCTCGCTTGCGCCTCGTCTCGGCAAACTCCATCGCCTCATAAATTGTGAAGAACGGGGCACACAGGACTGGGGGCCGATAGTCGACCAAGATTATCAACAAGAAGCTGTCCGACCTATGGAAGATTCCAGTGCCTGAGAGTCACAGTATCTCTGACCCTCTCAGGCCAGAGGAGCTGGCTGCTGCCCTCATACGCCTGAATCCAGGAAAGCCTCCGGGATTGGATTCTATCTTCCCGGAGTTTATATTCCACGCCGGATCGGCTCCCAAGTTTTGGTTTTGCGATTTCCTCACTTTCTGCACGTGCCAACTGAAAATTCCAAAGATATGGATTAGGGGATAATTCCAAAGATATGGATCTGTTTTAGGTCAAACTTTTGGTGTTATGGAGCCCATGAAGAGATTGACCATAATTTACGGAGCCCCACAATAAATTTTATTAATGCCGTTATTGCTTCTTTGGACAGTTGCAAAATTAACCTCGTAAGTATTTTAATAAATAAACGAATAGCTCGCGGAGCCCCGAGGTTTCTCTCGTGGAGCCCTAGGGCTCCGTACGGAGCACTTTGAGAACCTATGGAATAGAGGATCAATAGTTGCGATCCCAAAGCCAGAAAAGCCACTGGGGGACCCAAAGAGCTACCGCCCATGTCTCTGCTGTGTGTCCCCTTTGAAATCCTCGAGAGACTCATCCAGTCAAACCAATAATCGACCCATTGCTCCCACAGGGCAGGCGGGCTTTCGACACGGGGGTCAGCCGTAGCCCAAGTCAACCTGCTGTCACAGTACATCGAGGATAGCTTTTTGGCTAAGAAGAAGGCCGGAGCTGTGTTTGTCCATTCACAGCAGTCCTGTTGCTACGGGCGCGGGGGAGCGTTTGGGGATTTAGCCCTCCAATGAAAGATCCAAGCCCCCAAAATTGAATTATGAAGCACTATCAATCAGTGGAGTTTTTATCAAATTATAGAATGTCAAGCCCCCCTGTTGAAAACTTTCTGACGACGGTTCTTCCTCACAGCAGCCTACGACGCTGTATGCATCGCGGTATCACCTGCAAGCTGCTTCGATTGCTACGTGATAGACATAAGGTGCATATGATCATAGAGATGTTTGGCAATCGCAGTTCACCCTCACCCCAGAAATGGCAAAAGGAGCAGGTTACGACGACTCAAGAACGGCGTCCCGCAAGAATCTGTCCTGGTACCCCTTCTCTTCAATATCTGCATCTCTGACCTGCCTAACACCGTCTCTAGAAAGTATGCATATGCTGACGATCTAGGAGTCGTGCATGCTGATGGAGATTGACAGGCAGTGGAAGGGGTGCTGAGCAAGGACATGGCAACTGTAGGTGAATACTTCCGGATCTGGAAGCTAAAGCTCAGTACTACAAAAACGGTGCGGGCATTCTTCCATCCTTAACAACAAGGAAGCTAAACGTGAGCTGAAAGTCAACTTCAACAACGCAACCCTGCCCTTCTTCTCCGAGACCAAATACCTCGGAGTAACGTTGGACAAGTCGCTCACGTATCGCCGACACCTTGAGTCACTTCGCAAGAAGCTGACATCACGCGTCACGCTCTTGAGACGACCTGCCGGCTCCGGTTGCGGTTCTGGAGCAACTCTGCGAACAGCCACCCTAGCCCTGGTGCATTCAACCGCAGAGTACTGCGCTCCTATCTGGTGCCGCAGTGCCCATACCTGCCTTATCGACCCCACCATCAACAATGCCTTGCGAATTGTGACTGGATGCCAGCGTCCTACATCAGCGGACAACCTTGCAGTCATCCAACCTGCCGAGCTTTGTCGCAATGGAGCCAAACTGTCTCTAGCACGCCGTGCCATGGAGCCTGGACATGTGCCATGGAGTCTGGACGATATTGCAGCTGCTCCACTCAGCGCTCACCTGTCCATCGAGTGCAAATGCACGGCGCCTCAAATCGAGACACCCATTTATAAGTGCTCCACAACAACTCATCAGTTCATCTGACAACAGCAACATACGTGCAGCGCAGTGGGGGGGATCACCAACGGAATGTGTGGTGGGCGGAAAACCCTACAAGACTCCGAATTTTAATCCGCGACACCGGCACCCAAACCCCCGAAAATTACCCTGCCAAGAACAGCCTGGGTGCCGCTTAACCGCCTCAGCAATGGTGTCGGACATTTCCGCTCCTGCTTGTACAAGTGTGTGTGGCCTCCTCTGCGGCCTGTGAGAGTGGCGCAGAAGAACAAACCGTCGGCCATGTTGTCCTCCAATGTCCAATCCATCCACCTCTGATGGACTGCACGGCCTGACGGTTCTGGCCGATGAGACAATCGAATGGCAGCTCAACACCTGCCCTATGATCTAGTGTGGCCATGCAGTAGTTTGAAGAACTCGCTCAAAAGATGGAGAATAGGTTTAATCATCGCTAAGGGTGTGGCATCGTTGCTGGCAGGCGTGGTGTTACTTGTTAAACAGTTGTTCTCAAACACTGTTCTAAGAGCCGCAAGCGGCTCGCTAGCACCCTTTTTGGGGCTCTTAGCAGTCTTTCAGTACCACCTCTAATATTTTGTGGAACACACTTCGTTACTGCGATAAAACACAACGTGTCAATTAACTTGTGTTAAATTTTTTTATTGCGGCTCTGTAACAAAATCATAGGTCTGTATCTGGCTCCCTTCAGCGAAATGGTTGGGAACCACTGTTGTAGAATTAAGAAAAACGTAAACTACCACATCTTACTTCTAGTCAGAATAATCAAACCGCGTCTGTAGTAGTGTAGCGATGTAGAAAGAAACAAGCTATAATGAATAGGTATATAATAAAATAGCCATAGCTTTTGTAGCTGTTAATCATGTTGTTAGCAGGGAATATGATTAAGATATGATACTATTGCAGATTTAAGCGTGAAATACACAGCACGCCATTGTAAAGTAGGAATTTTTATCAGAAACCATGAGGCTCACTAGCGAGGTTAACTAGGTTTCTGGCACAGTTCACTAGGAAACATTACGTTTACAAGCAGAAACATATAACTAATTACATTGCCAGGAGGGTGTAAAGAAGCAATGCAAGATCAAATCTGGACTTTTGTTGTTTTTATCTGTGGAAGCAAATTTTATGTTTTGAGCACGGTAACCAGTCTTATTTTCTCCTAAGTTTTGCAGGTTAAATTGTACATTTCTTTGTGATTCATCACTTTAATATTGGAAGTGCAAATGATAAGAACTCAAAAGTTTTAGCTATTTTTGAAAAGACAAAGGTGAATTTCTTGCTACACGTCATACTATTTCTTTGAACAAAGGGCTTTCAAACACATCTTCACATTTGGGCTTATGCAAATGTATGCATGTTAGAAAGAGCACACGAGAGAGGTAGTCGACTGTGTCTTTTGCGTTCTTTGCATGGTTTGCCCGGGCAGAGCTGTTAGCTGGAATCGCCAAGACTGTAACAGGCAAAGCATGCAAGGAATGCAAAACACATGGTCAATTGGAACTGCATGGTCTGTGTTTAAATGCTCGGACGCAAATGTAGTTTTCCAAACAGCCATTTTCTGGATTCTGGTCGCAAGAAATAACAAAATGTCCCCAGGAATTGACGGCAAAACCAGCGACTGCCTTTCCAGAATTTGTTTATATTACCGTTATCTTGAGCTACGTTTCTGTTGGTAACTGTTCTCTGAATCGTCTGAACCTGAACCTGTGATTGTTGTTTTTTCGCTGATTTCCTCTTGGTAAAAGGGCTGCTTGCAAAAACTACCAGATTCAATTTCTCAAAAAAGTTTGATATATTCTCTTAGCTTTGTGTACTTGATATAATTCATTATCCATTCAACTTGAGGCACACCAAAACAAATGAAAATATTCATATGTAAAAACGAACAGAAGCCGGAGCCACGCTATGAAAAATGAGAGCTCCGGAGCCAGAACCGCACTCAAGAAAACCAAAAGCTCCGGAGCTGGAGCCGGAGCCATGTTCATGAAAAGAAGAGCTCCGGAGCCGGAGCTGTGGCATTTTTACGAGGACTCCGCACCCTTTGGTGCTGCTCTACTACAGCGTGAGGTCTACCACACTGTAGCGTGAGGTCTACCTCCCGTTAGTAGTTAAAGGCCACAAAGATGGCGGCAAGTAAATCAGTCACAGTTTATTGACGGGGAAACTAGTTTCGCGTTTTCCAACGCATCCTCAGTCCTTATTCAAATAGAGTAATATAGAGTAAGGTCTGCAGCTGCATAATAGGAAGGAAGGTATAAACATGTCATCATATATTTCCATACAATTATTCTGGTGATGCACACTTCGTACATCTAAGAATGACACACATAGATCACTGCAATTTTTATCATGACCTTCCAGCAAAAAATGATAAAGATGAGACTGGAACAGCTGACGATCAACACCTTGCATTCTCTTTGAAATCATCGTTTTAAGGTTCGGGTTTTTAGGTTGGTGTAAGCAGGCCACTCATCTGAATGAATCACCGAACAATATGCACATTCCCTTTCAGTAATGGAGTGTTGCGGTCACGCCGTTCCACCCACAAGTACCGACAGTCAGAGCCTTGACCAAAAACCGAAGGCCCATCCATTCTGCGCCTGGGGTTTCTGCAGGTTGGTTGTCACGCGGTAGAACTCAGGCTGCACTTGGATAGGCGACATACGGTGGTAGACCTCAAGCTATAGTAGCTGTTTTGCGATTTGCTTTACTCACTTTCGTCAGCATGATCAAAGAGTCCTCGGCATCTTCTTGACAACCTGGTTCTACTGCTTCGATCCCTTCCTTATTTGAGTCCTCCTCGGGTACCGCTTGCGTCATAACCTGTGAAATGAAAGCACGTTTATTTGCAAAATGCATGCTTTTCGCAACCGTGTTGTTCATTTGATTAAGCTTTCCTCAAGTTTTCAAGTCAGCATAACACTTGTCATTCCGTTGTATTGAAATTAACAGAAACTGTGCTCAAAAAGGAAATTTTCAAACATCAAATAACAGCAACAGTGTTACTTGAAAATGATGCTTCGCATGACTACGCGTAAAGCCTGGAAAAAGAACGACTTCACAACCGTTTACTTACACTGGGAGACTTCACACACGTTATTCATTTGTAATCCCTAAACACTTACAAATTGAGACTCTGCAGGCAGCGCAGCTTTGACTTGAACGAAGGAAATGTTGTTGAATTTATTTTCCTGGAACTTAGAAATCAAAACTGCACTTTAAACGCCGTCTCGCTTAGGGGGACACTTCGTGCTGCGATCCGCGATGACAGATTAATGTCACAATGGACTTGGGTTAGATGACAGACTTTCAACAAAGTTTTTGTTAGTCGCTGCAACATTTAACACCTTAAAGGCTTCTAGTGGTTGTTAATCACCATCACAATCATAAAATACAAATAATCTAACAACCCTTGACCTTTTCGGTGATGACGACAAAGCGTGTTGATATAACTCACCAGTTAATTTAAAAAATCGTGTCATGACGTTAAAAAACATTGCTTGCTACGAAACTAAAACTTGTGTTTAAAGTAAATGGTGCTGGAGTTAAAATCGCACTGAAGCACGTCCCACACTTGTTTCACCACAACAAATTTGTTCCACTTCTCATCACAATTCATGACCCTTCATTTCAGTTCCGTTCTCAAAAAGACAAGGCAAAATGCTTTTACGTCATTGCACTATCAGCTTGAAAGGACTTTCAAAAGACCAGGTAAACGCTCTTTCGACAGAAAATTGACGTGTGCTAGATCATGCTTTGCGTCTATTTCGTTTCCTTGAATCCTCACCACTTTATCAGGCACCTAAACGTTTCAGGCAGGGTGAGCTTATGTATATTCAAAGTTTCTTACGCAATTTATGACGGTTTTGCAGAAAAAC
>Ga0210059_1004072_pt1 | contig 23538 bp, 16 predicted proteins | sample Ectturendosymbi2_FD_188042 | JGI IMG/M metagenome (GOLD analysis project Ga0210059, IMG submission 188042) | Ecteinascidia turbinata endosymbiont from Florida, USA - Sample 2 (SPAdes) (version 2) | ecosystem: Host-associated > Tunicates > Ascidians > Unclassified | place: Key West, Florida...
TTATACAATGGTGAGACTCTTGACTTATAAGAGCTGTAGGTCATTGCTCTTAATACTTTGTTATGTAAAACATTCAGTCGCTTCAAAGCTGTTTTTCCAGCTCCACCCCAGACACCAATTGCATATGACCTAATTGCTTAATAAAAAAGACTGAAACTGGATTGCTTCTTAGCTAAAGTTTGAGCTTCAAGGCGTAAAACGTATATCACCGCCATATTAACGCACTGATTTTTAAAATTGCGCAAAAACAAAAATCTCCGATTTTCATTTAAGGTAGTTGTCGGCAAACTGCGGGCTTTGGCCCAATTGTGGGCCGTTTCACACTTTTCATTGGGACCTGCAACACTTTCTAATGTTGTGGTTGCGTGGGCTAAAACGTAAACTACTGTAACAACTATGGACCTTTGATTTTTTGACGTTAACTAAGCATTGTTTTTGTCATTATACAGTTCATAAGATTAACACAGCATTTTCATACAACAGGGAACTGAATACAGCATGAATTTGAAATTGGGCTATTAAAACAAGCATGGGTCTTTACTTGCGACTGAAAAGGCGTTTTGGGCCACTATAACGAAAGTTCGACGAGCACTGATTTAAGTCTACAGCTGATGCTGCAGACAAGGGTAAGTTGTACAGTGTTTGTAGCACGTCAGGGTTACCAGCGAGGAATTTTGCGATGGTCTTTCAATAAAGTTTACATCACCATTAGGTATGATACAGCAAGCTGGTACGTTAGAAACAGCGGCGAAAAGCGTTACTCCTTGTTTTGCTTTCGGTTAGTGATTGAAAGCGCTTGCATACACGTTTGTATTTCATCATTATCAACTTCCACAGGGAGAAAACCTCAGGTTAAATGTCAGCCATGATATGAGTTTTCCAGGATTTACACTGCACGCAACGTTTAATTAATCGTGGAAATTAGCATACTTCTTTGATCAGGTTCGACTGAAAGCTGAAGTAGGATAGGTTCCTAGCAGTTTCGTTAATTTGCACTGAAGTATTTCTTTGGCTTACACATCGGAAGCTTTATTAACCTTAAAATTTTTGGCGCAACTTTCGGAACTGGGGGGACAATTGCCCCCTGGCTAAGAGCCTGGGTCCATGGCACTGAAAGGTTGGGAACCACTGTCCTAGTGCATGAAAAACCATTCTACTTCTAAGAAGTTCCGGAATACGTTTCAAACATTGTTTTTTTCTGATATGCAGATATCCAAAACAGTGTCAAACACTAGCGCGCAGCATGCCTTAGGGCAGTGGTCCTCAACCCTCAGGCCACAAACCGGTACCAGGCCGCGGAATTACAAAATGTATACTGGTGTTGACATCACTTGTCGATTCTTCCCATTAAAGCACTATTGCTAGTGTTCTCCCGGGCCGCGGTAAAATTGTCAAGCTTTGACCGGTCCGCGGTTACAAAAGGGTTGGGGACCACTGCTTTAGTATATATCTTCTAAACAATTATTGTAGATATAAAAACTTGTTCGGAACACTCATACTGTTCTCAGTTATGTGTAGCTTGTGAAAAATGGGACCTATTTTTTTGGACCCGCTTCAAACTTTTCGTGAATTAATGATATAAGGTGATTTTAAACTGTGGTGATTCCCGGAAAGATTGCATAGTTCGACCAACAAAAATAGCCATTTTCTTGGCCTAGAAAAAGTAAGCACTTTTGCGTGATACCCAACGATTGCCACAGAGAACCTGGGGTATAAACTAGCAAAGACGTTTTGGCTACCCCCTATTTGACTGCCCCCAAACGCCTGTTCTGGATTCGCTACTGGTCAGTTATGAATGGGCCTGATATAAACGTGTCTGTTATAAACCGGTCTGTTACAAACGGGTCTGCTATGAACGTGGTCTGTTACCAACGTGTCTTTTGTGAACGGGCCTGTTACGAACAGGTCTGTTTTGAATGGACATCCTTTCAGACAAGGAAACTAAGATGCATCACCACCTGCCAGCTGTTTCTTCCAGACTTCCACAATGACTGCTTCAAACTGAACGGCCATATGGCGTTGCGAGACAATTGTGTCGCGGCCTTGCAGCATTTTATTGGAGTGCTCAGCAGCATCTTCCAAACACCCAACGTCCTCATCCATAATGTGGACTGAAATTTTAACATTGTTGTTTTGCCCGTTTCTTCATGAAATGTTTAATTTCCTCTCGTAAATCAACGAAAAACCCGGACACAGCACCTCGACGTAATCATCTTTCCTCGGTGTGGTACGGCAGGCCATAGTTGTGGTCCTTCTCTCGTAGAAAGCCGTCAGACTGGGGGTCATTCAACCCTATGGACGGGATGAAATTAACAGTTTGGACAGTCACCTTCGTGACTTCATAACATTATTTATTCTTAATGACTTGCAAAACACAGCCCTCTGATGAATAATACAGCGAACTGCGAAACGTCCAAAAATCACGTCCTCCATTTTCAGTCTCCACTTTCTTTCGGAAGATTGTCACAGCACCTGCTTTTTTCCAACATTGACAGCGCACTATCGGTAGGCAGCTAGTTAATTCAACTTAGGAAATTAATTAATTCAGTGCAGTAAATTATCACAAACTTAGATCGTGTTAATAGTAGCATAATTTTTTTGACCTCTTTTCAGATTAGAAAAGAAGAAACTTAGCAACAGAGTGAACTCGAAAGTGAAAAGGAAAGCCTGTGCTTTCAACGAATTTTTGAAAGCAAAAGTTTTCGAATTTTGTGACAGTACGTCAAAATTAATAGGGGTACATTCTTTTGTGAGTTTTGTTAGAAAATGATTTGGCAAGCTTGAATGGAAACTAGATAAACTACACATTTTTGCCAGTTAAACATACAGTGCAATTTCAAACACCTGCAATGTGTCAAACTCGCACGGTCAAACCTATACGATATCTGTAAAGATTTTATTACAATGTTGGCGACTTGACGCGGTTAAGCAAGCTGTGATTTTATTCAACTTCTATACCAGTGCACCGCTCTGCATGGTTTGTTTATCAGTTTGCAGTCAGGCAAGAAAGCTGTTTGACCAGACAAGAAAGTTTTGTGCACAAAAGGATTCCGCGTATAAGCCGAAGTCAAGATTTAAGCGGATTTCTGCACCACTGCAGGTGCTCCTCAGCGCAACAGCCAGATCATTTCTAATCTTCCAACTTTTGTCGCACGCACTCTGATGGTAACGGTCTGAAAGTCTCTTTGTCGTCTGACTGGCAATTTACTGACGCATAATATGTAGCTAACGATTTTTTCTTCCGGGTGTTTTTCTATACTTCCCATTTGAGGTGCAAAAGGTTGTATTTTGCATGATCAATGTGCATTAAAAACAATTTTCGCGCTTCAAGTTTCCTCCTGGGCCGGTATGGAATGATGTTTAATATGAATTCAAAGCAAATAAAGCGGTAAATCCAAGTTCAAACAAGCTTTCTGTTGGCGAACATTACGGTCTGGCTTCTCAAATCTGTTTGAATGTAACCCGCAGAGGTCGGATAATGCCCGGGGCATTACTTGATTGTATGCCCCCCTACAAAATTCTCGTATTGAGGAATGTGAGAAATGCAGGCACAACAAAACTATCTGCCCAGACCTTTTCCACATGCAAAAGGATTGCGCCACAAAAAGTTCACCTCAAGTGAGAATTAAGAAGAGAAAAAAGCTGTACGAGTCTCGTACCATGTTACGCAACAATAGCAATTGGGACCATGACGTTGTGAAACGTACATGCAAGGACACAGAAGATTGCACGCCAGCTTTGGCGAGAAAAAAAGTGAAGTACGTTTCAGGAAGAACGATGGCGCTCTGCTCAACTGCTCAAAAAAAGCAGTACGTTTTTAAACGTATCGTAAATAGCCCCGAAAGTGTTTTAACAGCTCCGAACCGGTGGTGGACTTAGGCTGGGGGACCGAGGCAATGCTGAAATGGGGTCCTCTGATGACGTCATCAGACTCAGCCAAACGTGATAAGACCATTTGATCAAGTTTAGGAAGGGGATGCGGCCACCCAAGGATACGTTCCTGAGAAAACGGCATGATTGAGACTGACATAACAGAAAATGCAAAAGGGTATTCATGATACACAACTTTAAAAACACTGAAAGTTGGAAAGACAAAGCAAGCAACACATAAAAGCTAAGCGATAAAGTTAGGTTAAGCGTTGGCATTGCCCCCAGTTCTCTGGGTTTACCACCCATTTCTCTGCATTCATCATCAATAAACTAGAATATTTATAACACACTTCCCCCCTGAAAAAATGCATGGTTTCCAGAATTTGTTCACAGCCATGTCCTCAGTGACTCCATGAAGCCACAGGTGACAACCGAGCAGATTTAAAACACTAAATTTGTTCTACATTTCATCCTTTTAACTACATACAAGAACGTGAAGTATTAAACAAAGAATAGTGGATTGCAATTTACAATAGACTTAATCGAAAACGCAAATTGAGCTTGATATAGATTGATGGAGTACAAAACAGGTCAGTGTTTGAACATAGCAAAACCCTTGGGATTTCATATGCGCTTAAAGCAGGGGCTCCTTTTTCACTGTCGTCCGCACTCTATTATGAGAAGCTTCGTTCTCTGACAGTGAAAAAAATGACCACTTGATACAAATTTTCCCTCTTACTTGTTAGGGTCTTTTCAGAACTTTTTGAAAAAAAATTGTAACCCACAGTTTATTTGAGATTGATTTGAAGCTTGTACTTATTTACACGTTAGAAATGCTGGTGGGGCCCTTTGAAAGCAGAATAGCCTACTTATACATTACAATTTACAGTGGGGGTTGGAGGCCCCTTTAAATGCAGAGTACCTGCACATTACAGTGGTTGTTGTTGGGGGTCCTTTTGAAGGCAGACTACTTACACATTACAGTTGCTGTCGAGAGCCGCTTTAGAAGCAGAGTACTTACACATTGCAGTTGCTGTTGGGGGCCCCTTTGAAATCAGAGTACCTACAATGGCTACATGTTGTATGTGCTAAAGGGTGCCCTTTTGAAAGCAAAGTACTTACGCATTACAGTTGCTGTTGGGGACCCTTCAGAAGCAGAGCAACTGCACATTGCAGTTGCTGTTGGGGGCCCCTTTGAAAGCAGAACACTTATCGATGTGTTTCGGAATATTTTAAGAGTGGATTATTATCCACTCTTTTCTTTTCTATAAGTTTTTTGCCAAAAATGAGGTAAATTTAGTCAAAGAACATCTCGAGAGGAGGCCTTAAAAAGGGGCCGAGGCAAGCGCCTCGCTCGCCTCCCCTCAGATTTGCATGCCCCCTCCGGGCGAGTTTCCATCACATCCACACAGTATGTGCTATTAGCCTTACATTACGAAGTAGCATCTATAGTTGCAGCATTTCAATAAAATTTAATTTTTGTAATTTAACTTTTCGGATGACCCCTGACTTGGATGCCCAGGGCCGTCGCTCCGTTTGCCCCCCCTCTGCACGCCACCAACACAAAAACAGTGATATAATATTTTTTATTGAGTGACAAGTAAAATTTTGCTAATATTAGTTTGAAGTAAATAAAACAATGTTCACTTCGATTTCAACCACGTTTTCGCTTATCAATGCGGCAAAATTTAGGCTAACATTACTCTCTGGCGTCTTATTTCTGTTGGAATGCAGTGCACAGCTTTTCATACTATTAATCTACATAAGCATATACAAACACAGAGATATTCTATTTTTTATCGAGTGTCGAGAAAAAATTGTCTAAGATTAGTTTGAAGTAAATAAAGGGATGATTACTGATTACTACAAGGTGGGAACGCAGCATCCAGCATAGCAATGTAGGCAAAACCAATCATACATTAATTCAGCGAGGACACTGCGAATGACAATGTGAAACAAGTGGTTTGCTAATTATAGCTCTTTAGCTAATCCACTAAACAGTGTTGAAAATGTTTGAATTACCTACAGGTCAAAGGTTCAAGACTTTAAACACTTGCCAGTTTCCAAAACCTACAGCAAATCATCCTAAATGTCAAAAACAAGAAGCTTCAAAAGCTGCAAAAAAGCTTTTGAAGGCACAGGCATAAAACTTACAGACCAAGGTGAATGCCACCTTGGAGCGGGTCCACAAAGTGTCAACAAAGTAACTTTACAATTTTTTTAAATTTATTACAAACTCAGTGGATAAGATATCTTAACCAGGTTTGTTTAATTTTAATCAGTGTTTATTAAGTTCTTGTGATCATATTGACATTTTCTGCTTCACGTGTTTTTTTTAATGTGCTACTGTTTATGTTACATTACTGTTAACTGTAACCCTAAAAATTAGCTAATACTCCTCAAGAGGAGGCACAATGTGTATCATGATTTAATATGAGACGAAATCTGTTGTGCAGACATAGCGAACCAACGTAATTGCGGCAAGTATGCAAAATACGAGCCCATCACGTCCTTTAATTTGTTCATAGCACAGAAAAATTATGGAGACAGGGATTGTATAAGGGGGGAGTGGGCGACCATGCATATCTGAGGAAAACATCGACCGTGTAAGACAGTCCTTTGCTCGTTCTTCCAGAAACTCCATCCCACTGTTGCCAAAGAGTTGTAACCACACCATGCTCGGTAGTGCTCAAGATCTTGCGACGGCGCGATTAGGCTCTTGAGAGAAAATGACCAGCCAAGCCGAAGCGAGTATGCAGTTAACATGCTTGAACGAATTTCTGAGGATGAAAAATTTCTCAGGCGAAAATGTTCTGGTATTGAGGCAATCTTTTATGTTTAAGGCAATCTAGACAAACACAATGTGAGAAAAACTCTGACAACCATTGTTTACATTAGAACAGAACAAACAAATCTTGTCAAACGCTTTGTAACAAATTTTTTAAATTGCAAAGAGACTTTATTGAAATCTTGTTCTTTTCGGTTTTTCCCTGGATAATGATACATCATGTCATGGGCGTCGGAAGGGGGGCAGGGAGGTGCCTTGCCCCCCCAGGGTTTTGAAATTATTAGCAAAAAAAGGTTGTTTTTTCAATTTCGAGGGTAAAAAACAAATTTCACCACTTTTGGCCCCCCCCTGGAAAAAACTTTTGGGAATATCCCCTACTGCTACCCCCTGGAAAAAATCCTTCCGACGCCCATGCATCATGTTAAAATAATTTTCAAAGCAGTCTTAATCCACATAGTAACGCTGGTACATAAATCAGTGAGTGCCAACTCGTTACATGCAACCTCAAATTCCAGATTTTCGTGCGCTCTCAAGAGAACTTCAATAGTGGCAACATCACTACGAACTGAAGCTTGCACATGTCCCTAATGACAATACTGTTTTGCATGCACACGCCCGTGGCACTCTTCCTCTTCCGTGCGTCATGCAAGGCTTCACAGTGCTGGGCCTCTTTACAGACCGCATCATAGTGTTTTTGCCAAAATAAATTTGGTGGCACTGTGTATATGGGAGCTGACGTGGTAGAGGTGGGATGAGTCAACTGAAAAGAGTTTCTCTCTGGATAAGCTGTGCGACGATGTATGGTACTGATGGAGACGGACGTGTGTAGGATGAGTTATGCCAGTCAATATGAATCGATCGTAATGTCCATCGCTTTATGTCGGGTATGCAAAGTGAATTTTCTCATTGTTTTCAGAATAACAAGTCTACAAATACAATACAACCACAAACGTTTGAAATGGTGTGACTAAACGCCTCGTTTGACTTTTTTGTTGTTTGTACAGAAAGCTGCATCTGTGTTGAACATTATTTCTGCACGTTTGAGCTGTGACTTAAACAATAAACTAAAACAAGTTTATGGGTTGGCAATATTATATTGCATTTAAAAATACTATTGATCTTGACCTTGTTTATCCCAATCCATGATGTTCAACTTGCAAAAATTCCATTAATAGCAGCAGGGCCGGTGTCAGCAGGTGTGGTGCCCTATGGGAAACACTTTTGCGGGGCCCCGCTCAGTCGTGTGTACAAATTTTTGAGGGGTTGCAGTGCATCAAGTCATAATGGTAGAAATCGGTATAACACCTGCCTATCACTATATACTTTACACGTGAAAAATGGTTACAGTGTAATCCACTGAATACAGCACCGATTAAAGGAGTACCAACCGTTTATTAGAGCAGGTTTTGAATATCGCAGAGAAGTAAAAAATTCTTTTATTTTTAACGCTGAAGTCAAAGCAATGGATGTAAACATTTTCGTAGACATTTCGGTAACTATGCTACCATCATAAGTACATTAGTAACACTGAAGTCATAATGATATAAATCGGTGATGTTAATTAACGAGGCCTGAAAGGGTGACGCCAAGACCTCTCCAACGAGACTTCAATGGACAGCGCCGTAACAACCAGTAAATATGTAAATTGCTTGTAGATCTTCCAATAAGTTTAAAACTACTTTTTAATTTTTCAAAACAGGCAAGTTCTGTAGTAGCCTTAAACGTCCACGAAAGTTATTCCACGTTGCACCTTTTCAGAATTTTTGCAACTTTTGATTTATTAGGCTATAGCTAAGAAATTATGACGCCAAGCTGTAAGATTGATGCTATAATCCAGGGTGGCCAAACGTTTTGACCCGAGGGCCAAATTCGCGACTGCCTGGCCACTGGAGGGCTGGATACAGTGCAAAGTCAACAAAAGACAGGTAGCAACCAATCTTGCGTTGCACTCCAGTCTGATGAAGACTGATGAAGCAGCACATATTTGCAATTGCGAACTAAACGGCGCGTTCAGAATACAAGCAGCAGTAATTATTGAAATATCAACAACTATCGAACCGTAATTTGCAACAACTATTGAAACCTGACTTGATAAAACGAAACGCTTTTTCAGTGAAACAGAAAATAGCTTCAAATCTTAAAGCCGTCTCTGCCTTATTGAGATGCTATGAAAAAATTTGGCTACACGTTACTGAAGATATGCAATAACCATTCTCACCAAAGAATTTGATGAGGATGAAACCGCGCATGTTCACTTAGATTTTGGTTTTCGTTGGTAGGGGATCCTACGCTTACAAAATACAATGGGGCCCGCCAGGGTTATCCTTATAGTTTGACCTTGCTGACTGCAAAGACATTGTGAGAGACCACAACTATTTTATCTTAATACTGAGGTGACTGTAAAGCAAGGTTTTCGTGTATTTTGACAGTGGTAGTAAAGCGAGTCTATACTGTATTTTGAGAGACCGTTGGAAAAAAATTGAGAACCGTTATGGTCTCTCAAAACACCTTAAAAACACTGGGCCTCACGCCGGCACTACACACAAACAACTTCGAAGAAAATGTAAATTTGTGTTGTTTAGTAGGCGTAGCGCGGTGCCCAGTTAGAAGAAATCGGTCAAATCGGCTTAAAACCGGCCCTGAGCAGGATGATATCATTTCTGTTCCCAGCATCCTTTCATTTACGCCCAACAAGGTCTTCACTGATTTTGCGTGGACCTCTGCAAGGAGTATTAACAGTTCTCATAAAACTGCTGAGAAGAGGATATGGAACAGGACGATGCGTTGATTTTTATAAAAGCTAATAGACAAGCGCCCAAAACACACCCTTGCAAATACAGCAAACTCCTGCGGTAACCAGATGTGCTTTGACAGGTGTTGCTCTGTTTTCTTGTGACATATGGACTTGCTCATCTTTTGTTTTCGCTTTCACTTTGCCAATATTTCCCATTCGCCTTTGAATATTTCTAGCTTTCCGTACTTAATTGGTGCATTTTTTCCATTGTTGCTGCAAGGAAGTGGGAAACAAGGGCCTCAGGATTATCACACATCAGCATCAAAATAAGCTGCACTGTGCTGTGAAATTTGGCCCAACAGTACTGAAGGCTCAAAATAACAACATTGCAGGGAAATTCCAAGAATAAGCAAGTTCACCAGATTGTCTTCAACAAACTACTTCCCAAAGTGACAGGTGGTTGCACAACCGACACACACTTTCTGTGTGGTGTACAACATTGGGCAGGCGTGCAATACTGATACATTCAAAGAGCGGGGTTCCCCATTAGTTTCCACAGCATGCAACACCGATGCAGTACGCATCGCAACATTGTTTTTTCTATGATGTTTTTGATTGCGTAGTCATCGACCGTTTCAAACATTTTCCAGTATTTTGAACAGCCAAGTCATTTTTCCGAAGATTGTGGTAGTTCCTGCACTCCAGAGTATGAAATGAACTGATGGCAATCACAAAAGTAGAGGAGTTTGTTTGTCGCGATGTAACACAGCAATGCGGTAGTAAACATTGCTGGAACATATTCGTAACTACAGGACACCGAAACCAATTAAAGTTGCCCAGTTGCGGTGGCCTAAACTTGGTTAAATCAAATACAGTGTTACCATGCATAAACACATGACAAGGCTCGTGACGTAAAATATGACGTACAGAACAAGCGGTTGACTGAAAAATCCAGAAAATGAAAGCATCGTATTCTTTGAGACGTTAGACGTAAACACAATAAGGCACGTATTGAAACGTGGTTAAATAAAACCAAACCTATTCGTGTTGTGATAAGAGAGAATCTTTCACCTGTTTACAGAAGGTTCCATGGGGCAAAGCTTTCAGATTCTGTTCTATCACAGAGTACCAGCATTTTGCCTGCAGCTCCATTCGTTGTGAACCCGTTTTCAGGAAGTTATACGATGATGGTTGACATACAAAGCCACCTACAGAATTGCCGGGAAGTGACGTTTTGTTCTGAATCAAGCACAAATCAATAAAAGGAAATGCTCCGTTCGCATCAACACGTCGATGTACTGCTTCTTTTAAGGCAGCATGTATGCACAGAGCAGGAATAATGGTTTTAACACCTGTATTTCAGCATACCTTGTTGGTAATGACATAAAATCGATGACGGGTAGTAGTGACAGGTGAAAGGTTGGTTGACACCATTCAACAAACTGTAAGTACCAGCGTGAAGAACACAGAAGAATAGCGAACTCTGCTATAACCTTGCAAACTGTAGTGTTTCTTTTGTCAGCTAACAACCATAGAACTGTTTTAATAAAAGTATTTTTAACATATAATAGAACTTATTGAGCCTTACATTAGATTATCAAAAATGTTTGGGCTGTTGGAGGAACGTCATAACTCTACTTTTTTAAATGAATGGCTTTGGGGGTGGGGAGATTGCCCCCTCCAATTCCGAAAGTAGCAATAACAATTTTCAGGTTAATCAAGCTTTTGATATGAAATCCAAGGAAATGCGTCAGTGCAACTCAACGAAACTGCTTAAAAACCTATTCTACTTCAACTTTTAGTCGAACCTGGTCAAAGCACTATGGTTTACCAGTTGCCCAACATTAATCAAACATTATGTATAGTGTAAATTCTGGAGGATTCATGCCATGGCTGACCTTTATTGAGTTTTAAGTTCCGTATGGAAGTTGGTGATAATGAAATGCAAACTTGTATATACGCGCTTGTAAACACTAACCGAAAATAAAGCAAGGGAGTAACGCTTTTCGCAGCTGTTTCTGGCGCACCAGCTTGCTGTTTCCCACTTAATGGTGACGTAAACTCAGGGATGTAGTGCTAACAAAAAAGGTGTGGGAACGCACCAAAAAAACTAACCATTTTAAAACAACTTCAAACTCATTTTAAAGCAAAACTTGAAAAATTTGTGGGAACGCTATTCCTACGCGTTCCCGCCCCACTACACTCCTGCGTAAACTTCATTTCAAGACCATCGCAAAAATCCCTCTCTGATAAGTCTGGCATGCTACAAACACTATATTTTGCCCTTGACTGCAGCATCATCCGTAGCTTTAAATGAACATCGTAGATTTTTGTTTTTGTGCAGTTTTGCAACTAAATGGGTGAATATGGCGGTGATATACAATTTGTATGCCTTGAAGCTCAAGCCTTGGCTAAGAAGGTTTCAAAGACTTTTTTGTAACGCAATTAGGCCATAGACACTGCTTAGCAACAATAGCATTTATTCTAGATATTTCGTTGTGATGGCATGTACACCTACTGTGACAGTTCAATCACAAATATGTGGAACCTTAACGGTTTCATTAGGGATCTCCCTTTACCTTGCTGGCGAGTAAAAAAAAGTTTTATTAAAGTAATCAGAATCCGACCTATAGGCCTACATAGTCTGAAAATGTTTCAAGATTCACCTGATGTTAATTGCCACCTTTTCATACAGTAACTTTGAAAGCAGCATTCAGCTGCAACGCGGAGAGTCAGCAGCAAAATCTAACGAAAGTAGGAACGTGCTTTTTATTTTTTAAGTGTTGAGGCCATTGACACTGCCATAACAGATAGCTTGCAATTATTTGTTTTCTCGATAAAGCGCATGCAACCAAAATGAAAGGAAGTTGAATTTTTTCCCAGTCGATTGGATTTTGTAATTCAAACGCTAATAAATTTAAAGAAAGATTTCAACCGCTTAGTTCCCAAACTTTTTTGAGCACGACCCAAATCTGAGCTTGGTGAACACCTCGTGACCCAAGCCTCAAAGAACGTTATGAAAAAATAGTGATTGTGTGATGATTTTTTGCAGCAAGTTGCTTGGTTCGTTTTTATTGTCAGAAATCTACTCTTTTCTTAAGTACTACGCTACAGACAGACAAGCAGTGTCAACGTTGAAAATCTACAACTCCGGTTTTGATCGCCTTTGCGCGACCAATTGTTTGACCTTTCTCCACCCTTCTTTGGGTTTTGATCCATACTTTGGGAACCACTGGACTAGATCAACTTACCAACCGTTGTGTTAAGCTGTAGCAACATGTAGGCCGTTTCTTAACTTAGAGCCATGGTAATAATCGATTGTGGCTTCGTTTTCGTAAATATACAACCGTTTCCACACAGCGTAAATTGAGCGGGTCAAGCATATGCGGGCATGTGTAGAGGGCATTTATAATTTTCCCCAATGAAAAAAATTGTCTTTGTAATAATTGTAAATTTTCTCGTTAACTCTCAGAAGCTAGATAGATAAATACCCAATCGTTTATGTGAAGCAGGCTTAGTGGAAGTAGCGTACAAAAATGCTCCGCAGTCGCATTTCATAGCGTTTGATGACATAAAATCCAAACATTTGTCAAACGCGTTGAAGGACTCCAGCGTTTGCATTATCAGTTGCATACGTCAAACAGTCTCTCAAGAAGGCATGATCCACGTCTTAGTCTACATGCGCACAAGTTTTGTAGACCTACTTCGGCTGTCGGTGTCTTAGAGCAAAGTTGCTACTCGGCTTCGATTGAACGTGTGTTGGTGTACATCAGAAGTGTGTAAATATAAAAAAGCGCAATCACAATGACGGCCGCGACTCCTTGTTCAACTAGAATATTGACTGAAAAAAGCATACTGCCGATCTAGCACTTATAGCATCAAGATTTACACTAACGCTCTCGCAGGAAAGTTTTACGAGAAAATGGTGGCTTTCATTCCAAGCAGAAGCTTGGAAATTTACTGAAAATAAACTTTGAAAACTTGTTAATTCAATGAAAGCAGACTTTCTGTTTGTCGGATTAAGTTGGAACAGAATTATTCAGAAAAAGAAGTGCCAGAACAAAGCACATTTTATGGTTGATGCTTTAAAAACAAGGGGCATTATATATTTAAATGTTGAGACTTGGTCCTTGTTTGCCTCCCCCTATAAAAATTTCTGGCTACGCGCCTGACGCCATGTTGAAAAATGTGACTTTGGTCACATGCTTGATGACTGCTCTGATGATTGGTTTAACACCAAAGTGTTACATCAGCCTTGCAACACTTTTTGCATGACTAGCACTTCTCAGTAAACAAGCTGTATTTGCGTCCAGTATGGGTCATGCCCAGCAGTTGTGTTGACGAAGCTGTTTTTCGCCAAAGTTTACCCTGAAATGTCACAAGAGGTCTACATCATTCAGTTCGAATAGCGATGAGGTGACGTTACTCAACAAGAATTTACGGAATTTCGAGCTCGAAATTTTAACGAGGTATTTTACTTATGAGTCACAACACTGAAGACCTCTAGAGAGATTGATGGAAGTATTTTAGTGCCTGCTCGATTAATATGTTTCTAGGTTGACTGCTTCGTTTGGTCACAGAACCAAAAAAAATCGCTTAGATATCAGGCATTGTTTTCTATCTGCCAATCTGTTCTTTTTCAGCTTTACCCGTCTAAAGTTCACGATTAATTTAGTTTTGTTGCGATGTTTTTTTTCTGTTACATTACAAGGTGCCTACTTTGCACGAGCGTGAATTTCAGTGTGAGAGGCCATCATACACATTCCACGCACACACACGCAAAACATACGGGCCTGCGCACACACATACACACACACGCAGTTTCTTCCAAACACGCAGACAGAATGTTAACGTTTACTTTTTAACCACTCTGTTTAACACAAGGCCTATATCGTAAACATCATTAACTACCTGTCAACATTTAGTGTTTTTACAATTTAAAACGTAACACAGGTTAAAGTGTTACCGTTCTTGTTTCTTGCATGTTGTAGAGGCTTTAGCTATGTCCCCAGGGTAAAAAGGAGGCAGTTGCTGCGTCCAGCAGCAATCGAATTGTTTCCTGCAACGTCAAAATTTTCCATGACGAATATGAAAGCTAGAGGCAAAACTGAAGCACACTTCGTCGATAAGTTCTCTTTGATCAAAGGCGTGTAAATACAGCGTGTGTCATAGTTATGCCTTCTTCGCGAAGGCGTGACTTCTTCTGATTCAGAAGATTATCACGTGCGCGGTTTGCAAGCTACGCTTTTTATTGTTTTTCCAGCCCCGTTCCAGTTAGTTGTTGCGTTACGTAATGGAATATTTGTCTTCTCGCGACTATTTCAATAGCTCTAGGACGGGTCGAAAAGTTTTTGCAAAAATTTCAAACGCTTCCACGGGATGTAGCATTTCCTCCTTGAACTCTTGTGTTTCATTTGTTCTGTCAAAATATTACGTGATATCTTCCTGTGCTGAAGTATTGACGGAGAATACCAGCAGATAAAAATCCTTTTTTCCTTCAAACGATTCCGTAATGATCAACCAATCATCTTAGACCAGACCTGTTGTAGCACACCAGGTAAATCAGTATCAAGCAGGTTGCCTCCCATGACCAGTAAACGCTCTTAAGTATGCGTAACTTCAAAAAGTTTTGCTTATGCCTTGAAAAGATGCACTGATGATTTTGGAAGTTGACCGTGCACCGACAACCAAGCAATGGTTCTCAACCTTTTTTGGCCCATGGACCATCTTGAAAAAAATCCTATGGACCACTTTGTCATTCTGACACCGGCTCAAGAACAACTAGTCGAAACTGTATTGCACATAAATCAGTGAACTCAAGGGCATGTTCAATCTTAGGATTTGTGCAACTCCCTGTGGACCACTAAAAATTCTAGGTGGACCACCGGTTGCCCACTTGCAACATGCTGAGAATCACCGTTGTACAGTAAATACAAAAAAGTGTCAGTAACATTGCAATTACTTCAATTTTGTTCTATGTCTACGCTGTAGAAACGTAGAACGAGATTGCAAATGCAAGGTATCTTCGGTCAATTGCAGTTAACAAAAGGTTATTTTGGCAAAATGCGATGGGCGTGTGTTTTTTTTCTAAATTAATAACCGTGCATGAAAATTAACCTTTGCGCTTCTAGAGAAAAAATTCTGAACTTTTTGTTTTTACTTTGTCAAACAAATGAGCAAACATAATCATGATAAAGTGTTTACTGCTGCATAAAGATAAACGTTGCTGTCGGTACTGTATAAACTTGCATTCAAATACTGAACCAGAAACAGTATTGTAAGCTTGTGCTAGTAAAGGCGGTCAACAAAGGATACGCTCAGGCAAAAGCAAGCAGTTTTGAACAAGTTATTGTTCTGGATTTATACCTATCTCCGCTGGGTACCTGGCTGCTACAGTATTTTCGTAATTCATTTGTTTACAGAATAAAACTATCTTCACTGCCAGAAATTATCCAGCTTCGTTCGAAATCACCCCACTGCTCCTATCAGACAAGCTCCCTATTCAGCTTCAAGTGATGGGAATGCGCAGTTGCTTGGAACCCACGACCTACGTATTTGATGGAATCTTAAGTCTGAACGCGGTGTGTGCTTGGATCAAATAAGGTTCCGTTAACGGTTTTACCATCAATAAATCAATGCACCAGTTGAAATCTTGTAAAATTTGCGAAAGCAAACGCGCAAAAGCCCTGCCGTCTGACAAAGAGAGGTCGGACGAGCAGACAGAAAAAGGTTTGCACGCTGCCGGTTTACTCTCTGAGAACGCCGGCAGTCCCACCACGTGCAGGTTGTTCAGAGTTGATGTGGTCTTGACGAATGTCGGAGAGAACTGCTTGAGAAAGCCCTTGCTTACAGTGGAATTATTTTGTCAATTAAATAATCCGAGTATATATTGTCCATGGGTATGGCTGCAACAGGTTGAACGCTGAATTTCAGGCATGTAGCAGAATTTGAATTTGGAAGCGGCGCTCTAATGAAATCAGACGTAAAAAGTTAACAGTTACAAGAAGCTTATGAGGCCTGTGGCTTTTTAAGAAAACTATGTTTGTAACTTCTGTTGAAGAACCAGTAGGTTGACCAAGATCGTCGCCACCAGGGAGGCCGGTGGTGACCACGCCCCATTTCCAATTGGTACTCACTCTTCATTTTTATTGGTGCACTCCATAATATGTTCAGTTTTATAGTCAAAAACTGCGTTTTTGTAGTAATTCGTGAAGCTATTGACTTGTTACAGTTTTTGAAAATTTTTGATTTGTGGCGTAATTTATCTATCGGAACTGACCCTGTGACGAATTCTTTTGGTCACTCACTAAAAATGCGGAAATGTAGGCAAATGTTTGAGAAAAATTTAGTTCTCTGTCCTTGTTTCACATATAAGTTTTGTTTCGTTACATCTGTTTACTTTCGTTTTCTGAATGTGGCCTCACGCTTCCTGTTTTCGTATTTAACAACAATACTGTCTGAACGATTACGTCATCACCTAAAGCTTACACGAGAGCGGAAAAACACCAGTAGGATCCTGCGGCGGGATACAAAAAAAACGAAAAAAGAGTGTGGATAAATCTGGAGAATTTATTGGACAAGGCTTCAGAATCGTGGTCTTCGTGTAAATAGACAGCGCGTACCAGCTATCTAATATAGAGCAGATTGTCCACAACCTGATGGGCTGTGTCTGGATGCTACTTGCAAAGAATAGCCTCGTACAATGTTCGGAAGGGCATGGACTGTCATGCCGATAGTGTCATGATAATTGCTTTCTTGTACAGCATATCGTTCAGTTGCACAAGTTAGTTTCGTCAATTTTGGGTTCATTAAAGATTTTAAATTAGGATTTCAAGATGTCGTACTGCACAGCTCATGTAAAGCTTACTGAGGAAGGTCTTGTTTTCAGTATAGCAAAAAGAAAACTAGACTGTAAGTTCAAAGTTCAAACTATTTTCGAATTCCATTTCTTTTTGCTTTGAAAAGTTGCACAGATTGCAAACAGCATTTGCGAAATCAATGACTTAACTCTGAAGTTTACGTAATATCAAAACTCTTGCATTCATTTTATCAGTGGACTGTCTGTGACAGAAATCGTTAAACAAGAATTGAAAACTCAACCAAATATGTTGCGTAAGTCTAAGAATTTATACCGCATGTTTCCATAAAACTTTTGGTCTGCGCTTCCCTCCTGCATTTTTTTAGTGTCGATGTAACAACTACCACACTGGAAGGCCGTGTATCACTACTTTCGGTTTGACATACGCCAGGAATTACAACTGCAGTAACCATAAAAGAAACCATGTCCGTAAGACAAAAATCAACGTAAGTTTTGCTTAATTAAGAAATACATTTTACTAATATGATAGCCTATCAAATCGTTTAAACGCGAACTAAGGGAACGACTTGGCTTCTAGTCAGTCATGAGGTTCAAGATTTTGGAGCGTAAATGAAGTTAACCTAAGGCTTGATAGTTGCCAAGAGTAAAGCCCAAAGTCGCATTTTGTGGCAGCTGGCATCAGTGCTTATCGTTGTTGGAGAGGGAGTTTGGAGTTCATTTGTGGCTGTTTTCTTGCACTGCTAACTGCTCATGAAAAAACTGGTTTCGCTGAAAGTACCTGAGCAAGGTTCCTTGGAACCAGGATCATTTAAGAAAACAGCAACAAATACACGGAAACAACATCCGAAACTCGTAAATATGCGTTGGATGCTTCGCAACACGAGTGGTTTAAAATGTTTGGCATCCATTACATCTTGCGGTGCTCTTCGAAGCCTGCCAATGTTTTGCTGACACCTCATCTAAAGAAAAGCAGGCACAGACGTCAGCAAGCACCAGCAGTTCGGCATCATATTGCCAACCAGCCTGATGAGGCTCATGCCACGGTGGTTTCCATGCTGTTTGCCAGCGTTTTCGGTTCTAGCTAATCAATTATTGATTACCTGTCAAGTCTTAGTCACGTTTGGAGATTTTCTGCGGCCGTTGATCGTTCAAACGTTAAAGAAGTTCATCTGCAGTTTGAAACAAACTCGCACCATCAAACGTCTTGTTCTGCTTGTTCAAGTGTGAACAAGTCTGTAACGTGAGAGAAATGCAAAATTACATATTGAAGTGACTGTACAAAAAGAAGCTTTTGGTTAAACATGGTTTATCTTAAACTATTTTTGTTGATCATGCTGTCTTTCAATTTAGAGTGAGCAAGGGCGTAGCCAGAAAATATACTTGGGAAGACGAGAATTCTGAACTCTAATAAATGATTGACTTCACGCGTTCATGACAGTTTTTCTCAACGGTTCAATAAATGTCGTTCAAAACTTGGGAAAGCGACCGAGCTCTTCGCCGCAACCTGGCCACGCCCCTGACAGTGAGTGAAACAGCGGTCTCTTATAAGTTTGTGTACCTCTAGACCAGTGGTTCTCAAACTTTCAAGAGCCGTGGCCCCCTTTAAAAGACTCTTAATATGTCGTGACACGTGGGTTATGCAATATCACGGCAAAGCTACCTAGTGAAGGCATCTGCTCGTGGTCCCCAGAGAACCGCTCCGTGGCCCCCAAGGTGGGCCGAGGGCCCCGTTTGAGAAACTCGGCTCTAGACTGAGAAGCTATGACTGGTGTGTTTTACTGTTGATAGAGATTTTTAACAAAAAAGCAAAATTTCTTCCTTGTGCTGTAATTATTGTCTCCTATATTACGAAGTAACAATGCACACAGCATCATTTTAAACAATAGTTTTATCCATTACACTTAGCAACAACGTGGAGTGTTCGCAGGTAGCAAGTCAGACGTTTTTTTCAATTCTTTGTAGACTTTCGGCCTCTCTTGCTTAGCTTAATTTTTCAAAGATGTTTTCACGTTTGTACAGCAATGTCCAGAAGCATTCTGGCAAACTTGTAAAATGACTTGACACGTCACTTTTTGTTTCTGGCTCTCACCATCAACCAGAACTATATGGTTTGCCTCCAGCTTCAAAAAATCCTGCTGGCACCTTTGGCTGGATTTCTGAATGCTTGGATTTGATCGTAGAATGTGTGTCGTTAGTTTATTCAGACGGTAGAATAATATTATGTGTAACTACGGCCGTGTACTTGGAGTGAAGCCTTCAGCGAAGCCACCTTTACAATAGTTGTTAGTGGCAGTTACGGTTGTCTTGTTCTGCAGAAATGCTGCTCCGTATTAAATTATTGTAAACAAATCCACGATTCGGCTATCTGCTGACTATGACAACATTTAATAATAAATAAACTGGACGAGAAACTACTTGTACAAACTGTGTGACGTGAAAATTATCCACTGTATTCAAAGCCTAAACAAGTAACGTATAGCCTACTTGTGTTGTATAGTGTGCCAGCTGCACTCCATTCGTGTGGTGTATTCTTTAACAAGTAGATTTCAAATATTCGTTGTTTTTCATAGATTTAGTGTTTTTTTGCCAAGTTTAGGTTGCATTTTATCTCTAACCCTGGTTTCGTGATTTCATGAAAATAAGCAGACCCAATTGTTTGGCTTTCACCCGTAAGCGTTGCTTGCCGATTGTCATTGTGGGACTGACCATGCGTAGTGTTATGTGAAATCGATTTCCTGTTAAAAATTTGCTGATTGGTTCAAAATCTTCACTTATGTGGAGACTAGTAACTGCTTGTGTGTAGTTTGGGATTTCAGACTCGTGGGTTAAGCGGAAGATTTTGTAACTTTTCCGCGACGTGACTGCTTCAGGTCTGATCAGGAACTCGGAGGCATGCAATGTGATATGACTCAACAGGATGTCTGGAGCATCCGTCTGTTTTTGACAAGCAAGGCTGTCGCATAGCCTTCATCGACATAAGCTTGCAGTGAACATTGATCTCCAGCTTGTACTTTTGCGAAAAGAAGAGAACTTAGCACTTTGATCTTCGCCCTTTGTTCTCACAGTGATTCAAGCCTTTTGTAAAACGCCATAAAAGTGAGCGTAAGCATCCACTCTCCGTTCTCAAGCTTCTCGCGTCTTGACAGCACGTTACTTGAGGTTGTCTGAGAACTGTGCGTTCAGTAATTTCAGATTAAATAGTTAATTTTTCAAGAAGTGATTTGCAGAGTGGACTTTTCATGTATGCAACCATATTGCACTGATCTCACTAGCTGGATCAGCCCCTGGCACCAAGTAATGCTAAATTAGAGGACAGAGCAGGATACGGTTTGGTAATAAATCTACCGACTTCTAGCGTTTCATATTTCGTTTTTGGGGCTCTTGAAGCTTTATTTGAGGGGGTTAAGCCCACAGCCTCCCGTGGAAAAGTGCGCGTTGTTTCAAGTCCTGTGACTGCCTGGTATTCCAGCTTCTGATTACGCATTGTTTTCATATATTGTTTTGTAAGATCGCCTCAGCACTCCAGCGTCTTTGAGTTGGCGGCTCATATTTTCATTTCTTTCCTTGTATTGTCAGCATTTTCACTGGAGAAATTTGAGCAAGTTTGAAAAACATGATTTTCCTCACACAAGACTTGTTCATCCGCAATAACTGTATGAAAAATATCCTATTCCACGCAGGTGTAAATGAACTCTGTCAAGAATTCCTGTATTACGAAGTTTTACAGAATCAATTAATATGCCAAAGTTAAAGTGTAGAATGTCTCGCCTCGAATACGTGTCTATAACACAATGTTTTGTTGTTTGTTTGCTACTACAATACAGATAGCGCAGTAATGCAAGAGGCGCTAAAGCCACTGCACTTCAAAGGCAAGGAATAAACAGTGGGCTGGTGCCGGACACCCAAGACTCCAACGGTAGCATCTGTTAGGTTGTGCATTGGAATCGGTCTCGTGAGAGTCCAATTTTATAGCCAGCTGCCCAAATGCTGAAATGCCTTGTGAGGTCACATTGATAATAACCGCGGTAATGGGCAAGCAATTCCATTTGGTGACTTGGTGATCGATTAGGCATGACAGATGAATGGCTGCCTTATCCGAGTCAAGGTAGCGATTTAACGAAATTTTCGAGTCTGATCGTGGTTCCTCGTGCAACCTGTAACATACTGTGGAGTCCGCGTTTCAAACGTTCAAGTTTCAAACAACAGCACAACGCTGATAAAAATTGTAATAAGAAACTTAAGTTTAACATTTTGGTCTTTTACGCAAAGCTATGCAACGGGTTATCCAACGTTGGATAGCTTTGCGTAAAAGCGCAAAAAGCTATCCAACGGGTTATCCAATAATCCAACGGGTTTATTCGTGAAATGCAGTAGAATACAATCAGAAAGCAAGTTACTGTTTGTTCACTAAATTTAACATTTTGGTCTTTTACGCAAAGCTGTCCTGAACCAATGATCCAACGGGTTTATTCATGAAATGCAACAGAGTAAAATCAGAAAGCAACTTACTGTTTGTTTACTTGCATTGATCTGCAGGTGGGTAGGGACAGGCGTGTGAAAATTTCGCCAAGCTCAATTACAACGGATCTCACAATCACAGATTAAAAGCTGTCTTGCGTCTCCCTACAATAACACGAAACCGAAGATTTTTCTCAATACCACTGCAAAAATATGTTACAGAAAAATATCAACGATCCCGGGCACAAGAACTACTGTAAGACTTAAACTCGTACAATCTGGTGACAGCCTGGCAAAAGCTGGTTTCGAGTTTACCTTCACTCTCATCACAATCACTTAACCGGTGAAATTGGTTTGCACAAGATTAGCGTGTGCTTTGATACTTACAATTTTAAGCACGCATTTTGTCTAAAAAATCAGTTTGTCTTCGATATTCTTGAGCAGTAGGCGGTCATTAGTTTTATGGGTTGTCTGCGAACTGCAGGTGAGCCAAGCTGTCTCTTAATTGTGAGGTCTGCTCATTGTGATGCCATACGTAGACTCACTAAGCACCAGCATCGACCGACAATATTCGAACTAAAATTTGTTCCAATACTGCAGCGAAATAAGTCATTGTTAAGAAAAACTTTGAACATACTGCAATTCACATCCCAAACAGGTTTCTTGTAATATGAGCGAAAATCAAATTAACATCAGCAGACAGCGTTTTTAACTTCGCATTCTTCTATTTGTCCGTTTTCAGGTATTATTTATTTATTTGTTTATTCATTTGTCAAAATAGCTGCTACTGTGGATTCATTCTTTTGATCGTGATGGATGCAACAACCAAGGTAAACAGCTGTTTCATTGCTCAATATTATTGTTTGATTTTGTGTGTTTGAAAAGCAGATGTGCATTTAACGCAGCCAAAATTGATTCAATTTGCTGTTGCCCTGAAACAGACGAAGCTGCTGTTTCCCTTAGTGTCCCTGAAGTAGCAGTACAAACACATCAAGTTTATCCTACCCGCATTCGTGCCATACCGATAGCTCGCCCGAATTTAGCCCAGCTCTTCTGAAAACAAGCAAGGGCTCTCAGAATCAATGACCTAATAGGCCGTGTCAATGACTTAGATTCAAACAATGGGTTCCCCGGAGAAGAAAATTTTGCAAGATACTGAGCATTTTTTAACGTTTCAACCAAATGAAATTTTTAATGTCTCATTTACATATTTCTGCGCTCACGAGTCTCAAATAGTGTTTTTTGTCAAATAAATCTTGGCGCCAGTGCGATGTTCGAACATTTTGAGCGCAGTCGCTAGCTGCAGCATCTATTTTGCCGGCTTTTCGTGGTTTGCGGTATCGCCTGATACTAAATAAGTCGTATTGGTACAAGCGTGGGTTCAAACTGGAGATTCTGAGCCGTCTCACACAAACATGCATATGTCTAGCGTTGTTAGACGTAATCGAGAATGTTGGAAATAATCAAGAATGTTGGAAGAGGCCAAACGGAAAAACGAGGATCTGCATTCAGCGAAAGCGGAAGTTGGAAAAGAGGTCATAAAACTATCTATGAAAAGGGGCGCCAACTGCGGAGGGGGGGGCCTAGGTCTGGATTGCGAGGTCTACAGGTGAAATGTGCCCTCGCCGATACGCAGGGGCAGTCTGTTTTTGACAGTCGCCATGTGGTTGCGTTATAAATATTTCAGAAAGCTGTTTAACGTAGCTCTTTTCCGTCCTGCCCTCGAAATGAATTCGATCTCTGACTGGCAGTAAAAACATCGTTCGCTCTAGCGAGCGTTTGCTTTTCGCGGCGGTACAAAGTGGTTTTTGCGAATGACAAGATTTAATGGCTTTCTTTCTACTGAAGTTCTAAGCACGATAAATTCCA
>Ga0210059_1004073_pt1 | contig 23534 bp, 11 predicted proteins | sample Ectturendosymbi2_FD_188042 | JGI IMG/M metagenome (GOLD analysis project Ga0210059, IMG submission 188042) | Ecteinascidia turbinata endosymbiont from Florida, USA - Sample 2 (SPAdes) (version 2) | ecosystem: Host-associated > Tunicates > Ascidians > Unclassified | place: Key West, Florida...
TATGAAACGTGTAACGAAGTGTAGTAGCATTAGCAAGTCGCTTAGTTTCTGCCAGTAAAGTGAACGTTTGGTAAGTTTTTGTTTCATTATTCATGCCTTGCATGTCATACGTTAATTCTATGTTCATCTGTTCAGAAAACCGCATTAGCACGAACGGACCTCGATCTTCCTTGAAATGCAACTGTTATCGTGAACGCAAACTGTTGACAGATCGAATAAACCGGGCAATGTGTTATTGCGCGTTTTGAGCTTATCAATGTGCAGTAGAGGGCAGAAACGAAGTTCTGCTGCAACAGTACCCCTGCAGACAGGCAAATGTACCCCCCCTATGGGAACATCCATGTATCCTAGTTTGGGACCCCCTGATCTAGTCGATGTTAAAATCTTCCATAGAGTAAAACTGCACGCCCTTGATAAAATGCAGACGACACGCAACTAACCAAAAACTTTCAAAGAAAGAAGGTTCTTCCGAGAACTGATCAATGTTATGTTAGCAGAACTGCAATCAAAGTTAATACGAGACACTCATCTTGACCTGTTCAATGCGAGCTGAATCACTAAACACCTTGTTTGCAGTAGTTGTATTTTCTACTGCAATCTTAACTGGTACGAGTAACAATCAAATTCTATCCATAAAGAGTGGGACATGGTGGAGCGCAAATATAACCCTCTCGTATGAGAATTTGAGCACGTTCGACGATTACAGGAAATTCATGGTTCATTTAAACGAGATAATTATTTGCTACCAATGAGATTGATAAATCCTTCCTACAATTCTCGAGCGAAAGGAGTATCTGGCTAAAATGAACAACCTGTCCAACCACCATGGCGCGGGGCCCAATGCAGCCGCATCGGTTGCATCGCCTTAAGGCCGGCCTTATCTGTAAGATCTTAAAGCGTCAGATTCTTTTGCTGAAAAAGGATTCCTTTCCATAGACAGTGTTGTGGACAAACCCTGTATTTCTCAGGTTTTTTGAATATTTGTACTGAAATTTACCCTGGCGAATTTCCAAACCTTGCAGCCCAATGTACAGGTCACTCACTTTTTAGCCTACAAGACCAAATAGATCAAAAGTTGCGGCTTCAAAAAGTTTAGCGCAAAAGTCGAAAAATGTAGCCTCAGTTTTTATAACGTCTTAAAACGCAAATAAGCCTACGTGTTTGGCTTGTAGTTTGTAATCGTTCTATTACGTGATAATCATTTATTATTTCTTTAGGCACTGTGAATTGCATGCACCTGTATGGCTAGTAGGTTAACGCCATGCGTATTGTTAAATCTACTGGCAGCGCTTTCTAAAGCATTTTTGCTTCAAAGTCAGGTTTAATGTTAGTGCAATGCTGACCGCACTTGTAGTTAGTTTCCGTGTTTCCAAACGTTTTGAAGAAACAAATGAGTAAGAAAACGCGTATTCAAGATGAGGGCAGCACGTTTCAAAATACATGGACTGAAATTTTTTTTAGTTGGGTATGAAGAGAAAGCTACGTTTTTTATATGTAAGCAGAAAGTGGCGATTGTGAAAGACTACAACTTGAAGCGACATTACCAAAACAACATGCCACTTATCACTCACGTGAACACCAGAGATTGGCGAAGATAAAAAATTTGCAAAAAGAAGTTGCTTCGCAACAGTCAATGTTCAAAAAGATGAATAAAGAATCACAGGCTTCCCCTCATGCTAGTTACGTAATAGCCTATGAAATCGCTAATCGAGGACAACTTTTTACAGAAGGTGAATTTTTCAAAGACTTGATGCTGACAGTAGCAAATATAGTGTGTCCAGATAAAGAAGGTGCTATCCAAAATATAAGTATAGCAGAATGACAATAACATGCATAGTAGAAGAAATTGGTAATGATCTTCACGATCACCTTCAGAGCGATGTACAGAAATTTATTTCCGCATCACTGACTCTGGATGAGTCCACAGACATTGGCTCCACCGCGCAAACTTTTTATATTTCTCCGTGGGGTGATTTCCAAGTTTCAGAAGAACTTCTAGCTATGGTTAGTTCGAAGGAGCGAACAATGGGTTGTGATATTTTTGAAGCAGTCTGCGATAATACTTGACGGATGATGTCCCATCCGTGCCAGGAAGAGGATCGGGTCTTGTGGGTCTGCCAAGAACGAGGGCAATCGAGAATTCGGAATCTGATTTAATACATTACCATTGTATTGTTCACCAGGAGGCGCTTGTGGCACGTGTTGTGATCCTGAATGATGTGATGAAAATTGTGGAGTGTGAATTTCATCAAAAAGACAGACTTGCACCATCGACAATTCAAGACACTTTTGTTGAAGAGTGGAGCAGAAAACTGCAATGTAGTATATTTTGCTGCAGTCCGATGGCCGAGCTAAGGAGCAAGGTTAAAGCAATTCTTTTCACTTCGAAAAGAGATTAGCGAATTCATGACTTTGACAAAACAGGATGTACCTGAACTGAAGAGCTATAAGTGGCGATGTGATTCAGGATTTTTAACGGATGCAATGAGCCATCTTAACGAACTGAACTTGATGATTTTGCAAGGCATGTGTGGAAAGGAGCGTGTGCATTGTTTATCGTTTATTGCAGTGCTGTTCAACTTTTTTTGATACGGTGTACCCTTAAAGACATATTGACGAACTCATGCACCCTGTTTCCTTAAACACTTAAACTCACGCACCCTATTTACTCTCACTTCCTGCGTGTCCCCCACCCAATTGCGCCCATGTCTGTAAGTACTCGGGTCTAAATAAGCAAGTCACCTAGTTTAGTAACTCAGCTACGTAATTCAATTGATAGTGGCTCATTGTCCGTTGCTTATAAATCACAAATAATCAACTAATTACAACGATTAGCTGGACATGGTCTGATGCTTACGCACTACAATTCAGAATGTTCAAAGTCTAGGTTAAATCCTGAAAGTCTTGATCAATGGTTCTTTTTTGCTAACAGAAAGTTTTGTAAAAATTATCTGTTTAGTATGACAAGTTTGTGATGCACGTTTGTGAACCCTTTCTTATTGGTGCACCCCAAGCATATTTTGGTGCACCCCGGGGTGCACCGTGCACACCGGTTGAAGAGCGCTGGTTTATTGCACTGTTGCAGTTGGTTGACGAGGGCTTGACTTAAAGAAGTGAATATATTGGCTGTCACTATTGTAAATCAAAAATCTCGCGAGTTTTGAATCATATCCATTTACTTCAACAGTGAACTTTGTATGTTGAAGCCAGTGGACAGTATGTCTGAGTAGCCAGGATCTGAGAGACAGAGCAGGTTGAAACAGTCAAGGTTTGGACGCAACATTGGATAAACTTCCATTAATTCAGTCAAAGCATGTTTGATAAAATTCGTAGTCATAGATGCATCACTCTGAAAAAATTGCTTAAATGAGGTGAATATTTTGTTTCTGTGATGTATATATATATACAAATATGTATCTACCCAACAGGAAAGCAACTGCAGTGTCTTTCTAATGTGACCTAATGACTCCAAGGTCAAATGTTTTATACCACATATTGTGGCACTGCACATTCTGTGAAATCATAATATTTATAAGTGAGCATGTCATGTATATAAATAAATTTATTGTTTACATTCTGATCTTTGACATACTCTTTGATCTGTATTATCTTTTTAGGCTATTACATTTATTCGTATTGCAAAACCATGTCTTTGAATCCTGGTGATGTTGGTTTGAAAATTAATGACAGTGCAAGCTGTCACAGGACCTCATCTGCTGTGAAAAAAACAGCATCTATTAATCATCATTTTTGAAAATGAAGTGCAAGAACGCTTGTTTTTTGAATCAAACATTTCAACAAGTGACAAAGAATCTCCTTCTGCAGTTTATCTGCATAGTGAAAAGTATTTTTGAACAGATTTGCTGCCAGACAAACACATTTCTGTAATTTGTTTGTCCTTCATGCAGCACATAAAAAGTGAAAGCTGTTTCAACTATAGTCTTAGATGCTGCAATGAGTTTTGTACACCTATATCAACAACTCTTCCAGGAAAAAGGTGGTGTCCCAACTTGCATGAATCATTCCAAAAGCTTTGTAAAAAGGTTTGGAAGTGAAAAAGAAGCTGATGTTTTGAGCCAGCAAGCAAGTAGTGAAGAAGAAATAGATCAAGAGTTAGTTAGAGAACTGGTCAACACGTGCTAGGAAACATATGGAGTCTCTCCCATGAAGTTGCGTGGTTTTGACAATATGAAAAATCTCAAAGTTTGCCACAAGGTGAAGAGTGTCAAGAAAATTAAGGCTAAGTGAAATTGTGTGTATTGTTGCTAATGTTGATAGAACTTTGGTGTATGGTCAGAGGATGTCAAAAAACCTGCTTCGAAAGCAGGTAGCAAAGATTTTAGGTGCCTTCTCAATGACTTGAAAAGGAAATTAACTGACATTGCAACCACATACAATGAAAAAATTCAAATACTTACTCTCAAGCCACATTCTTGGAGTCAGCAGATGTTTAACTTTTTTGTACCTGAACACTGTTCAAAATAGGCCCTAGAAATCAGACATGAAAAGGGCATTTTAGGAAAACCAACACGAAAACCTCAATGCTGTATTTCAGAGGAAACAAACAAGCTTTTGTTAAAAGCTTTTCAACAGGATGAAACCTCCAGAATTATGGCAGGTGCTGAAGACACGAGGTCTGCACCCAAAAGTGACATTTACTATGCTAAGTAAAAGAGCTGACACAACATTTTTGTGGCAACCATTCAAATGTGAATGGTGAATTTGAGTTTAAAGCCAAAGCGGTGCATTCAGCTTGGTAGAGCCAGTACTCATGCAGTTTGTGTGTGTGATTCACCAAAATGTGGTTTTGCTTTGTGATGCCATAAAAGGGATCTACAGAGTTTCAATGGCATTTCTTGTATGTGACATCAAAAATAAACTTTGCATGGTTCACAGATGTGCACATTGTCCACGCCTTGATGACTTAGAAAAAAAACTTGCTGCTTTTTATCTGAAAAGGATGGCGATGAACAAATACATTTCAAAGAGCAGAAAACAACTGACCACATGCAGATGACCTTACAACATTTATCAACATCAGTGTATATCCAACTGTTGACTGAAAAGTTGGATCACTTCATAGTCAATTCATTTATTGCCAAGGCACAGGAAACTTACTTGAAACAGTGGAAGAAACTTTGGAATCAGATGAATGTGTGAATTTGGCAGACTTTTGCAGAAAATTACCAGTTGGAATTACCATCGAGGATGAAATGCAAAGTTGTCATTGGTCAAAAAACTTCGCTTACTTCATCCTGCTGTGATATATGCAAGAGTCAGTGTATCTCTGAAGGTGTTGTCATATTTGATGATTTGGGACGTGACACAGCTTGTGTGTATGAAGTACAAAATATAATTTCATCCATCTTAAAACCAATGTCACTTCTTAGAAGAGTTGAGTACTGTTCAAATGGGTGTGCTGCACAATGTAAAAACCAGATAAGAATCTTCTCTATATTAAATATCATCAGAGTGATTTTGGTTTGTCTGCAAGCTGGTCACTTTTTGTGACCAGCCTATCACCAATACCATAACAGGGAGAATTTCCAAGGCTGGTCACAAAAAGTGACCAGGCCTTGGAAATTCTCCCTGTTATGGTATTGGTGATACAGTGAAAGCCTGCAAATGAAAGTTTGGGCCAACCCATGAACAACCAAATTCTGAATGCTGCAGATGCCTTTTTCTATTGTTATGAAAATATAAAAGGAATCATTTTTTTTCTTTTTTGAAACAGAAGTTTCAAACAGAGCTCCTGTGCAGTGATCAATCTGTTATGGCTTGTTTACTCCACATGTTACGGCAAGAGCACGCATAGCATTGGTGGTGTGGATTGGCATGATGAAGCGGCCAGAGTGTTGGTTCAATAATTAGTCAATAGTGTTCGAAGCGACCAAGTTTGCGCTGATTTCGAGTTTCGTCAAGCAGCGGAAAATCAGAGAGCAGCAGTTACATTTTGAGAGTACAGCGGGAGGGAGCAAAAATCGTTATTAACCGCTGCATTGCTGGTTTATTTGCCTCCTCCAGTTAAATATTTGCATTGACAATAGAGTATATGTTTTCATCTTCGTGGAAGGCACTTTGTTGACTGTTTATTTTGTGGATTATAGTTTGGTTGGCAGTGACAGCATGGGAGCACTGTATCGCGCAAGTAATGTCTTGAAGCTCGCATAACCCTTTCGATACTGTTGGGACATTTGTGTCCCAAATCACTATGCCTTCAATACAGATGATTATGTTTATCCCACATTGAAATCAAGTTGGGATGGGATAATTCAGTAATGGGTGGTTAGTTGGTGCTGCTTGTAACATAGATTGATCCGTTACACTGTTTTACGCTTGACTGGGCAACGGTTGAGCAACTGTGAGATACTGTTGGGACAAATTGACCCCACAGTACAATACTGTTGGGACAAAACTGTTCCAATTCCGATATGCGGCAATTCAAAGAAACAAACCGTAACTGCAAAAAGGATCTTTTTTATTCATGAAAACACGCTTCAAAGTTTAAAATGGTGTTTAAATCAGTTCCTAGAAAATCCGTATCAAAAGGGATAATGGTGCACTGAAAAGTAGTTAGCGACCCTGGTGTGTTTTGGGTGCATTATCTGCCGTGTCCTTCCAATGCCCTTTGGTTTATTTTGTTTTTCTCCTTAACACTTTTAGAACCGCCTGGTTTCGGCGATTTTTGCAAAAAAAACAGCAGTTTTCGGTTGCCTTACCAACGCGAGCTCCTCCGCCCATTGCGCTAGAGAGCTGCTCAGCAGCAAAAACGGATCGGCCAGTCTAGTAGATTGCACTCGAAAAAAAATTTTTTGCTTGGGGGGTGCATTTTTTTTGTGAGTGACATCATAAGTGGAGGACTTTTTGGCCCACTTTGCCTGGCCCTGGGCGCCAACAGTTAGGTGGTAGTATTTCGCTGAAGATTTTACTGGAAACTAGGCTGCAATCCGAGTCTTTTGATACTTTGGATGACCTGCTGGGGTTTCGGGTTCAAAAGTTATGATGTAAGTTGGTAAAAATATTTGACTAATTAGCTAATTAATTGATTTGTTTATTTTAAATCATAAGTTTTGAACCAGAAACGCTAGAAAGTCGATCAAAGGCTCAAAAGACTTGGACTCAAGCCTAGTTTCCAATGAAAACTTCAGCGAAACACCCTGGCCTAGCGGTTGGGCCCTAGGCCAGGTAACATGAGCCAAAATGACCCTAAAACTACTTCACTTATTACGTCAGTCACAAAAAATCCGCACCCCCAACCAAAAAGTTTTTTTTCGAGTGCAATATATTAGACTGGCCAATCCGTTTGAGCCCTTGAACAGCTCTCTAGCGCAATCGGCGGAGGAGCTAGGGCGTTGGTAAGGCAACCCAAAACTGTTGTTTTTAAGGCCAAAATCCAAGTACGAATATACCGTAGGCCGGCTCTCAACGTGTTAAAGAAATTAAAAGGAGCGCGTTAACAATTTGCCAGCTGTAACTTCACAGTGTTACCTGCTGTAACAATATGGGTGTTGTTCTTCATGCACATCCTGTTCATGGTGAATCACACATTTATTGCAACGAAAACCACGTGGTTGACACAATACAAATTCAAAGAAAGGTTTTTATAAAGGCAGCACAATACCTGCCACTCAAGCCTTACACTACTTCTGTTCCAGCAAGACTGGGTCTGTAAGCTTGAAACATGTTTTTGATGATACTGAATTTACTGGCACACACAAATTCTTTGGATCCTTACCTTCCCAGAGGATTTAGGATCTAAACTAACAAGTTATATTGCTTGTGTCTATGATGAAAAGTGGTGGGTTAGTGCGATTGAGGACATTGTTAAGGAGAACAATGACATTTGGTGAGCTTTAAACACATCACTGTGGGCCATCAACTTCATTTTTTGTACCCGCCAAGAAGACAGATGTTAAATTCATATATCATCTGTGACCATGACCTTGGACACTTCTTCCACTACAACAGGTGGACTCTACAAGTTTTCTGCATCAACCATAAAAACTTTAAATGACTGTTTGCCAAGTGTTAAAAAGTCATTGTTGCATTTCAATGTGGACTATGCAAGTGGTACCCAACTATTTCATTGACAGCTGCAAAAATTTGGTGCATTAATGCAAATTCAGTTGTTTTTCTGCATTTATGCAAATTTAGTTTGTTGTTTTTTATTCATAGCTGCAAAAATGTCTTGCATGCATGCAAAATAGGATGTTTTTTATTAATAGCAGCAAAAATTCAGTGCATTTGAAAGCAAAGAAATAAAACGTTAAAATTATTTTCAAATGTTATAAAGCTAGTTTTTGGTTATAAAATGTGACGGGTGCAAGATCAGAACAAACATTTTTTAGGGGTTCTGGAATATAAAATATGGATACCCTGCAGCAGGACTTCATAAATCTTAGTCACGATAACAATAATTTTGAAAACACAGGCATGTGTTCTATGTAAAGAAGCAAAAATTTATTGAAAATTCCTTTGGCATCTGTGCCAAATTTGATGAGCAATGAAGGAGGACCAAACGTAATATCATGAAAAGTATTGGCTTGAGATATATATATACTTCATTTAGATAGCCCAACCTAGAAAATATGGACAAAGACACCCATCAACTTGATCAGGATTATAACAGCAGATCTAGAGTTACTCATTTTTGTGTTGCTCATCAATGCAAATGCCATTTTCTGGTAAAAATATAATAACAGTGATAAATAAAAAAATGTCCAATCAATGTTTGCAAACTTGGTGTCAATTTTCCGAAAAAATTATAGGTAGCCTTCCAACATATGTGTAAACAAATGAAAACCTAAAGAATGTGGTCCCGAATTTCAGAAATTTGGAATGAATTATGGTGAAATTACGTCAATTAAAATTGACAGTTGACTGATATCTTCCGACATGAAGGATGTTTAATATCACCATAGATTTCATTTGTGATGTGAGAAAAGAAGATTTTGTGGTTTGAATCTCACAGAAATTCACTTGGCTGCCATGACACCTAAACATTTAGACAAGGTAACTTCTGCACCAAAAATGTTGCTTAACAGTTTGTAACACTAACAAAACTTGATTACTATTGAAATAAGGGAATAAAATAAATCTCTACTTGCCTTTCTTCAGTCTCTGCAATCTGAGTAAATACTTCAGGCAGGTTGATTTCGAGTAAACACTTTGCAGTATCGCTAACACACGAAATCCTGCAGGAATGAGAAAATTTTAAAATGAGACTGTGTAGAGGAGAGTCACAACTACATTTTTGCTAGGAATTTCCACTAAATAACCAGTAGTAAGAAACTTGTGATAATTTTTGCAGGTAGGACCTGCGCCTGTGTGTGCAAGCTGTCAACACAGCCAGCATGAGGCAATGGCCACCTTTGCATAGAAATTGCAATGTCCCACCACTCACCACCAGTTTCGTCAATGAATAACAACACTACCTCTGGTAATTCTGCATCACTGTAGCCAAGTTTAAGTGCAATATGGATCAATATTCATTCGTTGCATTTTGTTTGTTGCAGCTATCTGCATTGTCAATCACATTACAGAGATGATCAGACAGTGTTTTTTTGCTTTCTAATCTTATCTGCTTTTTAGAAAATGATATCCGATCATAATCCTGTTTTGATTGAAATCACACTATTCAAATCTGAAAACACTCCATAAGTGTATATTTAACAATACACATTTTAAGCATTGTCCATTTTGTCTAATGAGGCAAAAGAACTGCTGGAGCTATTTCGCTTTTTAGCTAAAACAATTGATTGATGTAGTCACATGACAAGTTTGGAACACATGACACAATTAATTGACCGTGACACTTGTAACAGATTAGTCCCACATGCATGGGTGACTTTTGTAATAGTTTCGCGACTAACAAGCAGTTAGCTGTGCTTTCTGTCTGTGGTAAAGTTGGTATAAATCATTATTTTTTTAATGAAAAAAAAATTAAACTTCATTAAAACCAGATTTTTTGAATTTTATAATTTTTTTCAATTAATGAGTAGGGGGTGGCCACCTAACACAGATAAGTTTTAATTTTTAAGAATTTATTTTAATAGAAGTTTTTTGTGCTTTGTTAAGTTAAGGTGTCACAGCAACTAGAAACAGCTGAACTTTCATTAAAGCTTCCATTGTGCTTATCCCTTAATGAAAATCAGTTCATAACACCAGTACCAGTATTCAAAACAACATATTTATTGAAATGACAATTTACTCTAATCAGTGTAGCAAATTCACTGACACTCAGCGGTGTACAAACCTTTGCATCTTGTCATGTATTGTAGTTGTCACGGGACCACTTCAAACAACTGTGTTTGACTAAAGGTCAAATGTACTCTAATGAGATGGTTTCATCCGCCATGCCTACTGCAGTCCATAGCAATTTCTAGGACTCACAGTAGTCTAAATTAACAAATCCACAATGCCAAAGAGGCATGTGCTGCATGTAAGCAGGGGCGCATCTAGCCTGGAAAAAGGGGTCTGTCGCGGAAGGGCAGCTTTTGATATCACTTTTCAGCATAAAACCACATTTTCTCTTAAGACTAGAAATCGACCGATGAATTATGCAATTTGCCCGTCTCTGATTAATTAACGCAAATTCTCTGTACTCTTCCTTAGGATGCGCAGCCCTCCGACTGCATCAAGTAGTGCGCAATACTCAAACCACTCCACAATTGTCCCCATAAACCGCCCTATGACGTAACATTTGCTCACAGGTTTTTGTGTGCGCGATAAGCAGATAATTGCCTGCGAACAAATCAGGGCAATTACCGCATTTTTCAGACAATAAGACGCACTTAAAATCCTTTAATTATCTCAAAAATTGAAAGTTCGCCTTATAATGCGGTTCGGCCTAATGTATGAATCTGATTGTGCTTTCCCATCTAGAACCAGTTTTATGTGGTAACAGGAATCATTTATTTAATTGCTAGTTATGATTTTTTTGTAAACAGACGTAATAAACCAACAGCAATCGAAATGAGCAGCGCACGAGAGTAGCTAGCACATACCACAGATAGTATAACTCGGCGAGGCTCCTGACTACATTGGCGCACGCCGAAAACACGCATACAACTCTTATTTTATTCTATTCGTCTCTAGCAGATCAGGCATGTGTGACAGATTAAACTCCCTCGTATGTAATGACAGATTAAACTCCCAGTGGCGACTCAGGAGTTATTGGGAAAGAGTTGAATACAGTTTGACTTATCTAAGTTTTGCTTCATTTAATGCACCTTATAATCCAGTGCGCTTTATGTATGGAAAAAGAACAACTAGAATTCAATTTTTGATACAGCGCCTTATAATCCTGTGCGCCTTATGGTCCTAAAAATACGGTAACTACAGTCAGACCTTGTTTATCCGAACTACTTTGTTTCGTCAAAAAATATCAGTTTAGCAAGGTATCCGTTTTGTTTTGCCAAGAAAATTTTTTATGAAAAAATATAGAAAAAACAGAAGTTGAGACCCCAGAAAAATGTTTTGTGCCCCCCAACCAAACCTTTAGACCTAAGCTACGGGTCTGGCCTAAGCGAACGTTGAAAGGGGAAACAGAAACAAACTGTAGAGTCAGACAAACTGTCAACTTAAGCAAATATGTAGACTGCATGTGAAACATGACTAAATGAAACTCTCATAGTTGTTTTTGTTTATTAGCAGATTCGTATACATAAGCAACTATGCATTCAGAATGAGATTTAAACGTGAAAAAAACTGTACAGGAGACCTATAACCGCGTCCTGCAGGGTCTGCCACTGTTACATTCATTGTGCGTAGAAAATTGACTTTCACCCTTCCATTGTGATTTAATATAAACAACTAAGTAACAGTTGGTGTAATCCGGTTTAGCATTTTTTTTTCTATTGATATGACATACCTGTTCCTCAATTTCTGAGTCGGTGATGGACAACGAGGTTTCCGGATTTAAGGGGTGAAATGCGTTGGGAGAAATCTGTTCCTAGCAATTTGTTTCGGATAGCAGAGATTCTGGTTGATCGGAGTTCGGACAAAAAGGTCTGACTGTATTTGGAATAGATAGTAGTATTGATCTCATTGTCAAAACACACAAGAAAAACATTTTCAAGTTATCATTGCTTTCGGGCACAGGGCATTTATTACATGACAATCGCTGTTTGTTCCTACGAATATGGTATCGAAAAGATACTTAGGTCATCGGCATTTTATAATTTGATCCACAGGGACAATTTCAAGGTCAAAAGGTCATCACCCAAAATTTACCCAAATTACAAAATTGATGTCAGATTTGAATTCTTAGATTTTTCCCCTTTTTATTGATACCTTACTTTTCGAGATTGGACCACTAGTTCAAAAGATATGGTGTTTTGAAGTTGGGCTCCCCCCCTAATTTTTTCAAATTTTTTTAAAAAATTAACCCCACATATCTCGGAAACCGATCATCCAATCAACAAACAATTTTAGATTTGAGGTTTGGGGGCCGAAGCGAACATGTATGCCAAATTTCATGAAACTCTGAAAGGGTAGGGTTTAGAATTGTCTTTTTTATGGGTGATTTGACATGGAATGACCCTATAGTTTCAGTGGAAACGAACCCACGTTTCTTGGCGTGACCCTGACGAAAGCCTAAACTTACTTGTCATAACCTAGTAGGTGTAAACAGCAGAAAAAACTTAGCACAAAACTGCAAAACGAAACGATTGTGATTGAAGACTGTCCTTTCGCCATGAAGCGAAATATTACAAAACAGCTCCTGCGTGTGCGTGGCAGTGTATGAGGTTCTGACAGCATTAGAGCCGGCACTGCCAAAGAGAGAAATTCAGAAACACGTGCGTTCGACGCAATACCAATTTCAAATGTTCAAAAACGTGGATTGTTTCACGTCACTGCGCAGGTGCTATTTAGACAGCAGTAATGTTGTTGTTTCGTAATAGTACTATGCAACGTTACAAGGGGAAATGTAGGCTGTTGCCTGTTCTAAAACACCCACATCAGAGACCTGCAGTGACAGCGTGTGATATTTTATTGGCTTTAATGCTGAGTACCTGCAGTGCAAAAGGGTCTGTCACAACAGCCAAAAAGACCCCCTAGATGCGCCCCTGCATGTAAGTAAACCTACTCCCTGTGTAGACATCTGTGACTATGCCCAGATGTCCTTAATAAAAAACAATGCATGATGCTACATAACCATCACTTCACTGTGACAAAGAACCGTATAGCATTGAATTCTGCACTAACCTGTGTCACTACTCGCTGTGACATAGGCACTTTTTATGCACGCTGAATGCAAGGCTGCCTAGCCTTGAGAGACTAGATAAAACAGCCAACCAACACAACAGCACGCAACCTAGTTTGTTTGCAGACAATCATCTGCTTAGTGCTTACTGCGCTAACACCTATGATCGAATGCTATGTCATAGTGTGTTTTTTCGGGACTACACTACTGCACCGCGGTTGGATTAGTGTGCATGAAAGGTTTGTGTGCTAGGAACAAGACAATGAATTTGCGTTAATCAATCAGGGTCAGAGATGAAGTAGAAACTTGGGTTTCCAATCATTTTTTTATACAGAACAACAGCATAACACTTTTATGAGGAAATATTGCCAATAGATATTAGTGAAATTTTGCCAATACATGATACATCAGCAACATCATCATATCAGCCAATACACATCAGCATGCCAATACAAGAAGCATAGAAAACACAAAAAGTAAACTTAAACCTAACCGTAACGCTAACCTTAGCCCAACGTGAACCTAGTCGTTAATGGGCCATTCTATGTCAATTCTCAGGATGTGGTCAGGTCACCCTCTCCAACTTTCCTGAAATTTTAGTCAAATTGTCACTACCCCAGATGATGAACATCTGCAAAATATGAATGTATCTGTCAAGAAATGGCATGATTATAAAGCTTTTTAGTTGGGGGTGTTTAGCCGGAGGGTGCAAATTGTTCATATTTGGCCATGTTTAAAGGCCTTATTACTGCCAAACTACATTAGTGAGCAACCCTAATTTTTCCAGGATTCTAGTAACTTTGCCAAATATTGAAAAAATAACATTATCTACATTGTGACTTTCAAAGGTCACGGACATCCAAAGTTGACTGTTTTTAGCTCTTGCTACAAATTTTCGACAAATTTCAAACCTCACCACGGTTTTATTTTGTGATATTTTTTGCTCATATTTGGAAGAATTTTTGCTGATAAAATTATCTTTGACCTTAGAAAATTTTATTGCAAAATATAAAAAGGTTTGTGAGATATCTTGGGCCAAACTTGGCACGAAATGAAAAAACTAGAAAAGTGGAGTACCTTTGTCACCTCGGTTACCCATGACTGCAGTGAAAATTGGAGTTGAAAAATTTTTCACATATTCATTATGATATGGCAAGTTTACCATACAAATTTCATGAACGGTTCTCAATGTTTTCATAGAGAAAAAATTTGACAGTTTGCGCAAAAACTACAAATTTTGTGTAATACAGAGGTCTTAATAGTCACTATTTTTCATTGTACCATCGTTATTCAAGCTAGCATTGTTACTTCACAAATTCATTATTAAATTCTAGAATTCTATTATGTCATGTGCAAAATCAATTGCTTGTTTAGGTGGAATGAAACTGAAAAATTTTGTTTCATTTCACTCAACACTTTTACGGCCGTTCGGCACATATATCGTACCTGGATTTCAGCCTAAAACCAGCAGTTTTTGGTTGCCTTACCAACGCCATAGCTCCTCCGCCGATTGTGCGAGAGAGCTGTTCAAGAGCTCAAACGGACTGGCCAGTCTTCTGGTCTGCACTCGAAAAAAAATTTTTGGTTGGGGGTTGTGGATTTTTTGTGAGTGACGTCATAAGTGAAAGAGTTTTTGGGCCATTTGGCTCATGTTGCCTGACATAGGGCCCAACTGCTAGACCAAAGTATCTCATTGAAGTTTTAATTGGAAACTACGCTCGAGTGAGCCAAAATGACCCAAACATTGCTTCACTTGCGACATCACTCATAGAGAAAGTGCAAACCCAGACCAAAATTTTTTTTTCGAGTGCAGACTAGAAGACTGGCTGATCCGTTTGAGCCCATGAACAGCTCTTTAGCACAATCGACGGAGGAGCTATGGCGTTGGTAAGGCAACCAAAAACTGCTGGTTTTAGGCTGAAATCCAGGTACGATATATTCGTAGACCAGCCATAAAAGTGTTAAGTAAAATGAAACAAATTTTTTCAGTTTCATTCCACTTAAACAAGCAATTTACTTTGCACAAGACACAACTGAATTCTAGAATTTAATAATGAATTTGTGAATTAACAATGCTAGCTTGAATAACAATGGCACAATGAAAAATAGTGAATATTCAGGCCTCTGTATTACATAAAATTTGTAGTTTTTGCACAAATTCTGTCAAATTTTTTCTCCATGAAAACATTGAGAACCATTCATGAAATTTGTATGGTAAACTTGCCATATCATAATGAATATGTGAAAAATTTTTCAACGCCAATTTTCACTGTGGTCATGGGTAACCGAGGTGACAAAGGAACCCCACTTTTCTAGTATTTTCATTTCATGCCAAGTTTGGCCCAAGATATCTCATAAACCTTTTTATATTTTGCAATAAAATTTTATAAGATCAAAGATAATTTTATTGGCAACAATTCTTCTAAATATGATCGAACAATATCAAAAAATAAAACCGTGGCGAGGTTTGAAATTTGTCGAAAATTTGTAGCAAGAGCTAAAAACAGTCAACTTTGGATGTCCGCGATCTTTGAAAGTCACAATGTAGATAATGTTATTTTTTCAATATTTGGCAAAGTTACTAGCATCCCTGAAAATTGGGGTTGTTCACTAATGTAGTTTGGCAGTAATAAGGCTTTAAACATGGCCAAACATGAACAATTTGCACCCCCTCGCTAAACACCCCCAACTAAAACGCTTTATAATCATGCCATTTCTTGACAGATTTCATTCATATTTTGCAGATGTTCATCATATGGGGTAGTGACAATTTGAGTAAAATTTCAAGAAAATTGGAAAGGGTGGCCTGACCACATCCTGAGAATTGACACGGAATGGCCCTAATGCTAACCCCTGAAACAAAAGTTTGGAAAGTTTTGAAAAAAGAAAAACTGGTCCCATGAATTGGAACATGCAACCAGTCACTATTACAAAAACGTAAAGTGCCAAGGTGAAAGACAAACTGAAAACCATTGGTACTGCAGACTTGTGAAACACATGGTTCGCTATGCTACTGAGATGGCATCACTTGAGTGACAAACTGATCGTTTTATTCGAACCGCGTCATGCGAGGTTGCATGGTGGAATAAGTTTTGAAATAAGAAGATCCATGGGTGGTTTTGTAGCCACTTCCTTTTCAAAACTTTCTAAACTGTTGTGTCCAGATTTACTGTTTTACGGTTTGGGGCCTAAGTTTAGAGGTTAAGGGTGCCATGTAAAAGGTGGAGCTCCGTAAATAGCAGAGCTTGCTTGTGGAGGTTTGATGACATAACCGGAGTGGAGAAATGTTGTGTTGTAAAAAGAAAAAAAGTGAAGGAAAAATGATGTATCATTGCAACTTAATATGCGTTTTTCCGAAACATGGAATGAGTGGAAGTTTGTGATGTTTAAAAATTTTATACATTCACAACTGTTGAAACCTATTTGTTTGTCCCTGAACGGTTGTGAAACTCAGTCTCAGATAACCAAAAATTTTCAAACTTCAAAATAGACACTTTTTACCGTAATATCACATTTTGCAGTACAATTATTTTCACTACCGTTTAGTTGCAATTGTTCCACGCAAAATATTGGTTTTAGAAACTCCAGTGTATCATCAAACCTACGCAACCAAGCTCCACTATTTACGGAGCTCCACCTTTTACAGAGCACCATGGTTGAGTTTGAGGGATAGGTTTCGGGGTTAGGTTTAGAATGTTTCTTTATCAAGCCTAGTGCAGTCTACTGCATTACTTGTCATGCGCTTGTGTCACGTTACAAGTGGTGAACGAATTAGTTTTGAAAAATGCATATATAATCACCACCCTAAGATTAAGAAAAGGTGTTGCTGTTCACGACATTCTAGTCTTAAACTATAGAATAATTTTCAAAAACGGCCAACAATAGCAACAGAAAAAAATGTCAGCCAAACAATCATGAAAAGGCCAAAGCAAACCAAACGGCCAACCCAAAATTCATACGGCCAACCAACCTCAAATATCGCCAAATTTCCAAAGAAAATGTGGCCGCAAAACGGCCAATCTAATCTGGCAATCATGCTACAAACCTAAGGCTAAACTGCCTTAAAACCTATCTCACAAATGTTGGTGCCCTGCAAAAGATAGACATCCGTCAATAGCGGATCTTGGTTACTACGGATATAAAATGAGGCAACAGGAATTGCGAAACACGTTAATTTACGGTGAACAAGGGCGCCACAACGGCAGCAATAATTTATTTCCAGTTAGCCTGATTTTACCCAATATGTTGTAGCTCTCCAGCCAAGATATATCGATTCTGGGCAATACCCTATGATGGAAACAAAATATGTTTCAACAGTTATTGAAAATAGAAAAATCGCAAATCTGGAAACCTTCAGTCCAGTGGCGTACATGGAAATAACAGAGGTGTGTTCGAGTCATTTTTGTCGAGTCAGAGTCACAAGCCCTTCGAGTCAGAGTCATCTAAAATTTTTTTGAGTCAGACTCATGCCTTGGTCGAGTCGAGTCAGAGTCACGAGAACTGTCAAGTCACTTCGAGTCATTGGTTTGCATGCTCGAGTCAATCTCGTGTCACACGAAATTTCACGTTTTTTCTACGACATTTTTTTGCTATGAAATGGTGCCCAAAATGCCATAAATGGCGCCCCGATAAGTTTGAAAATGGTTCCCAACATGGTATGAAATGGCGCCCGATAAATTAGAAAATGGTACTCAGTGTTGTTTTAACCAGTTTGATTGCAGGTTATTTATAACTAAGTTCTCTCAGTTTTGCATTTTGCTTGTCTCTTTCACACTCGGTCATTTCAAAGAATCTAGCCCAACTTTTCTGCAGGTGTTGAGCAGCCATTCGGGTTGTCTCATCGTTCAAATACGCCAGGCCGTGCAGCAACGGTGAGCACGGACAGGATCAGGATTGGATATCCTGCAGGATACTTGTGATTTTTTTGGATCAGGATTGGATTTGGATATTGACTTTTGAAAAAAAATGGATCAGGACAGGATCACGATATTTGTTTGATTTTTACAACGAAATTTTCCTGAGAGTGATTCAAGATGTCGCAAATGATGATGCAGTTGTTTTCTTTGCTATGATTTTTATACTCACAAAAAATCAAACTGATTTTGTCAGTAGACTATGTGCTGCACTCATCACAATGGATGATAATTCGTGTTAATTCATTGTAAATATTTTCCGGCGAGGTGATAGTAGTTAGCTGCTCTTATATTGCTGGTATGCTGCTTTGTTCTGTTGTGCTGAGTGGCATAGCTTATGTGTGTGTTGTGTAAGCTAATTAGCCTGTTTCATGGGTGGCCAACTTGTCTTCGACTGGGATCGACTAGAAAATTACTTGATAACTCGGGATCGACCAGTTGGTAATATAATCACAAATAAAAAATGCCATTGTTGAGTATTACATGTGCAAACGGAGTGTACCATCGTCTTTGTAAGTGATGCGCAGACAGAAGGCAAAGTGTCTGTTACACCTAAATCATGATTGCCACGCAATAATAGAAAATCGTATTACAATACCTTTGCGGCATCTGCCGAGCTAGCCTATGGTCAGCCATCAGAGATGAGCACGGATCAGGACTGAAGCCAATTTTGGCCGGATCAGGACTGGATCGGACTGCAATTTTTTGGAGATTGGCGGATCAGGACTGGATCGGACTGAGAAAATATTTTTTGTTTCAATGTCATTATTCTGAACGTATCAAAAACTTTTAGTTGCGATCCGATTTTACCGATTTGCTCAATGGCATTGTAATTTTGCCATCAATGACAAAAGCTCTGCTGAGACTATTCTGCCAATCGAACTGTATCCACCTTTGCCCACATATAACGTTGAGTTCTAGTAGTAACGTGAACATAGATAAGTGGTAAGTGTCTATGCCTGTTGTGCGAGTGTTCGTTGGTTCTGCTCTCACCATTTCCTTTGGCTTAGCTTGAAGAGATTACCCCTTTGATGTGAATGCTATTTACGTAAGCTACTTTTTCAAAAAGTTTGGTGTTTAGGGCAGTGGTTATCAACCGGGGATTGTTTGCTTTTTTCCAGTGTCTCGTGAGCTTCTTATAAATATATTCATAATTACTTGCACATTTTAAATTTCGTACATAGAACCACTTTTTGTCGTAGTCAAAATACTAGGATTACCTGGCAGTAGCGCAGTCAATAATTTTGTTCGGGATGGGCCAGTCAATGAGGTCGTCGGTCATTGACGTCGTCTTGCGTCCGACTGTCACTTCCGTTTATTTTCTAACAGCTGAAAATTGATACAAAGTTCCAGCAAAGATCTGAGCAATTTTGTTTCGGGAGAGGCCATGGCCTCTTCGGTCACATTCTGGCTGCGCGACTGTTACCTGCAAAACTGATAGCCTACTTCTTCATTCAAAATTGTTTTAAGTGTGATTACAACCATTAGGCTACAGTGCTGTTGCGTTCAGCAACACAAGATTAACTTTGTGACCGAAAAATGTGTTGCGTTTGTAAATTAGATATCTGATTGCTATAGCTAACTCGGGAGTTATTCTAGTTTTGAATGAGTCGTGCGTGGGAGTTATTTGTAACCGGTCTCCCTCACTGATGCTTCCATGTGCATCAATTTAATAAATGATTTTTGTTAAGCATGGTGATATCGTGCGTTATTTTTTAGACATTGTGATTTTCTATTGTGCAAACACAACTACATTTCCTATGTCTGACTGGAAAATTTCGGAAAGGGTCGATCGGTTGAATTGAGTTGCTGAATGGGTCGCTGCTTGAAAAATGTTGAAAAAACACTGGTTTTGGGCTTACATTTAGGGGTTACGTTTACGGATTAAGTTTCAGGTTTAGATTTGGGTCTAGGTTTAATTTTGGGTTTGGGCGTTGGGTTTAAGTTTTGTGTGTATAGGTTAACCTGAGTTTAGGTTTTGGGTTTGGTTTCAGGTTTGGGGTTATATGTCATGTTATGAGAACTGTATGCTAATCCAAGTGTATCCGTATCGTCCTTGTCATTTGACCAATCCAAACAATCGGATTCTCCTAACGGCAAAATAACTCCAGCAGTGCTTTTGCTTCATAAGGCAAAATAGACAATGCCTTGTTAAACTTTGGAAATGCCAACAAGCTATGTCTATTTTGCCTCATGAGGCAAAAGCACTCCTACAACTATTTTGCCTTCAACCAATCCTATTTGGCTGGTGCTTTTGCCTCATGAGGCAAGATAAAAATTCATCATTTGACAGGGCCAAACAGGACTGGATCGGACTGATGATTTTAAAAAATTTTGCGAACAGGACTGGATCGGATTCAATTTTATTGGATCAGGACTGGACCCGGACTAAAAAATTTCACAGTCCGCTCAAGTCTGTCAGTCATCACAAGAGGCAACAAAGAATATACGTGACCAACCAATTGATGGATAATTTTTATGTACTTTCTGGAATATTGATTGAAAAATATTATTTTTAGGCAGCTTGTCAATTCAATGCAAAATCAGGTGCAATCGACCAAGTGACATATGGCGATCAACCAGTTGATGTGATCATCCCTGGTCTATTTCAGTGTTAGCTGCATTTCTTTTGGTTAGAATTTGTACATTTTACCTCAAGTTTTATGCAGTCAACCTTTGCTAAAAGACAGTTTGAGTTTGAAGTTTTTGCAAGCTACATACTTTTACTATATTTTATACTGTGATCTACTCTCAGTGTTACACAATATATGTTCTTTCTTTTACCAATTGATTGAATGCTGGAGCTCTTTTGCAATTAGCTGGTGCAGGTGGAATTGGTCACATTACAAGGACTATATGCTTGGATTAGCGGATCTTCTTTGCCACATAACCAAAAATCCTAACCCAAATTGTAAACCTGTGTCTGGTTTTCAAAACTTATTAAAAAAGTACTTTAGTTTAGATCAAAAATTTTACATGAAAAGAGTCGTCTCTATCAGCCCAGCCTAAGCAACAATACTGTGAGCCCAAATGACGATCACCCGCACAGCAAGAATTCCCTTTGGACCAGGTTCATCGTACTAACTGCCAGTGCCACGAAGTCAGTGTGTTATAAGTAGACAAAGCCAGATACACTACCACTACGGTTCAAATGGAAAAATAACCACAGCAGAGCTATACCTCTGGCAGCAAACTATATACTAATTTTCTGTTTTTACAATTGAAAGTGTGATGTTATTTTTATGGATTGGGTCACAAAATGACAGGGTGTTTTTGGTTCGAAGTGGCTATAGGTCCGCTGGCAGTGACACAGTTAGAATAAAACACTGAGTTTGTCATATTAGCAGCACTGTCATGGTAGTCAGGTAGACGTGTCTTCCTGCGTGAATGGTTTTCGTGCTGACTCTTGTCATAATCAGGCACCATTTGTTTTGGTTGCAGTGGTTATACTTTTCATGAAAACGGTTTTGATGTACTTTTTTCAAAGGTTTCCAAACTTTTGTGGTCAGATATGTGGTCTAGGTTTAATAAGTGTTAGGTTTAGATTTACTAAGTTTCTACCAAGCGTAGTCAAGCCTCCTGCACACTTGTCATGGATTAGCGTCATGTTACAGGCGATGGATGAATAAGTTTTTAAAAATGAAGGTCCACTGATGGACCTATACCCACTGCCTGTTTGTTTCATATTTAACCAGTGTCGCTTTCGGATACAGATGGATATCGGATACTAAAATTCATAAATTTTCAGATAAGGATTGGATATGGATCAGAGGTGTACAGGAGCTGGAGTGTCGGAGTAGACTCCGGCCGGAGTCTTAACGATTTTCGAAAATAGGAGTGGAGCCGGAGTTGATTTTTCTAGGGAAGGGCTGGAGCCGGAGTCACTTTTTTAATGAGGTTAGTTTGTTTATTATTATTATTGCAGATTGTTTTTTACAAAGCATGTTATAACATAACCTTCAAATGTGCAAAACTACTTCACAGGAAGTCCTAAATCTTTAATAGGCCTACAACATGGATGTGTAATGGTACACGTACCACCACATGCGGAAATCCCCAGAAAATTATGCTATCCCGTATGTAAGGGAATCACCTGATAAAGAGAAATGAACCACAAATACAAAACACAAGATACCTCAAAAGTATATAAGGACGGCCGACCCAAGCAGTGATAGAGTGATCATGGCATGTGATGTCTATTGCTGCTTGTAACATCACCAGATCTTCCCGACCACAGATGTAAGTCAGATTAGGTTGGTGAGTTTCATGTGTGTAAAGATTTGTCCAATTTCTTGTTCATGGTGATACGTGAAAAATCTGTTGGCCAATGAAATTTAGCTCACATAAAAAGTTTAGGTAGTGTCTCAACATACAGCATATCAGTTTTCTGTTTCGAAAGACAAAAAGTACCATATCCGCATCCAGTTTTCTGCCACATAAAACTGAGTTGAATAAATCTCACTACTGTCAACATGGTCGAGTGGGAAGTGACTAGATAATCGTCAGTTCGAGTGACTCCTTTGTTGTATTTGGTTTCCTTTTGATGTACTTACACAAGATTGTAAGGTAAAATTTTTGGACCGCTTGTGATGTATATTTCGAAAAGCAGACAAGTGCTTTTGGACAAGGGTTAGGTTTAGCATTTAAGATTAGGGTTTTGTGTTAGTGTGTAAGGTTAGGGTTCAGGGTTTGCGGTTAGGGTTTGCGGTTAGGGTTTGCGGTTAGGGTTTGCGGTTAGGGTTTGCGGTTAGGGTTTGCGGTTAGGGTTCAGTGTTAGTGTCAAAGGTTAGAGTTCATTAGCGTTTAGTGTTGATGGTTACGGCTTGCAGCAGTGTTGTGCGGATATTGAAATGTGATAATCCGATCCGCTCCGAAAAATTTCAATAGTATCCGAATCTGATCCTGATCCGAAAATTTTGCTCAAAACATCATCCGATCCAGATCCGAAAATCCAAAACCATCGTCATGCCAGATTCCAATCACAATAACATTTTTTTGCCATATTTGTTGAATTTAGTAATTATATAGGCACTAGGCAGGCTCACAACCAGGGAATATGGTAATGATGATGGTTTCGGATCTGTATCGGATTGTTTTAAGCAAAATTTTCAGATCAGGATCTGACCTATTGACACTTGCTAGCAGCCCTGCTTATAGGGGTGTTTTCGGTATATACTTTGATGACACAGACCTTTACTCCCCAAAGCATGAGACGGACCTTTGCTCTCCAAAACATAAACAAATCCAATCAAGTCCATGTAACCCTCTGAAGTTTGTATTAAATTGGATCCACCACATCAACTAATCTCAGATAAAAAGTTCCCCACTAGCAGTAATCTCTGAATAAAGCCAAAGTCTCACAAAGGTCAACTTGTAGCAACCTACCTTTCTCTTTATGAGAAATGTACAAGCTT
>Ga0210059_1004074_pt1 | contig 23531 bp, 21 predicted proteins | sample Ectturendosymbi2_FD_188042 | JGI IMG/M metagenome (GOLD analysis project Ga0210059, IMG submission 188042) | Ecteinascidia turbinata endosymbiont from Florida, USA - Sample 2 (SPAdes) (version 2) | ecosystem: Host-associated > Tunicates > Ascidians > Unclassified | place: Key West, Florida...
AAGAAGACAGATGGCCAGCTATCTGTTAATGAGTGTGCAAATGCCCTTAGCACTTACAAAATAAACATTATTACCGAACTACATTAACGCTGAATGATTTTACTAGTATGGATTTTACTCCTGCAAATCGTCAAATTAGGGTTGGAAATTCTCCAGTAATCTTGCAATGTATTTTTTATTCGTTGACTTTGCACTGCTGGGTTTAATTTTTCGGTCATAGACGTAATATTTGTTTAAATGACATAAAAAATTTAGTCAATTCGGTCATAATGTCTAAAATAGCAGGTTAGTGAATACTTCTACAGCGAGTTTTGTTGCTATTTCTGGGACAAATGACCGAAATGTCTTTGCGAAAACCGAAATGTCTTTGCTTTGCAGTCTGCAACTGCCTCTTAGTGAAATGAATTCCTTCCTATTTGGACATTGGGAAATGAAAAATGTTAATTTTTTCTGGAAAACTTAAGTAATCGCGTAGATTTCTTGACAGCTAAACTCATGAACTTGTGAAAGCACATTGATATGAAACAAGCAATAATGATAACGCAAAACTCTTTACAAATTTGAGATATTGCTATTCATCTAGAAGAGTCAGGAGTCACACAAAATATGTATTTTTACCAAGAAGAAACACAGTACTGCACAGTTCACATATACAGCACAGGGAGCAATTAATCCTTTCAGACCATCAACAAATTTGATCACTGCTCTATCGAGACCAGTGGTCTTCAATCTTTTTTGTTCGATCGCCTCCCTACAGGAATGTAACCTAAAAATTGCACCCCACTTGTGATTTTAGTGTTGGTCAAAATATAACTTTGATTTGAAAACATCGCAATGTTAATGAAATAAACGGGCAATCTAGTTAGCAGAAAATACGAACAAAGTAAACGAATGCAATTTCATCCGTAAAAAATGTTATTAATTTTCAAAACAGTTGGTTCCAACCAGAGCCTGTTTGAAGGGTAGGGGGCCCGGGGCAATTTTCACTAAACGGCCCTTGTGACGTATTTCGTGACGTCATCGTTTGTAAAATTTGTTTTCGCTGATGTGCAACGTTCTTGTTTGCTTTTTCCGGTAGTCGATTATGTGCCTTCCAAATTCACTCGATTGTTTGTCGCCTTTGATTGTAAGCCGCACGAAATGGTGTAAAAAGTTGATGTAAGCTGCCCTTGATTGTAAACCGCACTTAACATAGGCTACCTAAGTCTCTGAGCTGCATTCGTGACGTTCGCGTACCAGTGCGTTTCCCGTTAATTGGCAATCTCGGTATTAAATGATGCATACACCACTACAACTGCCTTCATCATAATCCCTCCTGCGATGGATGTACACATTATGCTGAAAAAAATCGAATGCGAAAGAAGAGCTTGGTCGACAAAACTTAGCCAAAGAAAGACGGAGCGTCATCTGTGCCTTTCGATAAAGTAAAGAAACAAAAATGTAAGCCGCCCGTGATTTTAAGCCGCATGAAATGAAGAAAAAATTTCACAAGCCGCGGTTTACAATTGAATAAACCTGATACTCACCTACACATACAGTAAGCTGCGAGAAGAGAGTTTGTGATATAAACACTACAGTGTATTCTTACTAAGAAAAGATGCAAAGTCATGGTGAAACAAAGAGTTAAAAAAGTAGTGCTGTTCCATGAAACATCATACATTAGTTTGAAGATGGGTAAGGCGGTAGTCATAGCGCTTGCAAACTTGAAAAACCACGGCAAACGCTTTTTTCGAATGAACCACATCACAAATCCTGCCAGAGACTATTTATCAACTTTCTCGTGAAAAAAATTAAGTCAAATCTCTGGATAAAATTATTAGACTTTAATATGAAGCACAAATACTTTCTTACCTAGAACGTTGCATCACACTTGAAAGCAATACGAGATTGATGGAAAATTGAAAGTATCACGTGCTCACGAACTCGCCTTTCGTAAACACAACCAGTTTCGTTTTGGTAGGTGGCAGGTCGTCAAGATCTGCTGATACCCACTCCTTAAATTTCTCGTGAAATTATTCAATGTCCTTGTTTTCTGAGTAAGGTTGCAATTTTTCTTCAACAATTCACATCAATTTTTTGTCATCGTTTTGTTTTAATCGCACTAGCATCATTTGTTCATGAAATTCCACCAAATAGTCCGTTTCTCTAAGCAGACAAACACACATGCCAGTTACGAGAAACCAGGTCACTCTTTTCCTTGCAGTGATTTTTTTTGTAGGAATCTAGGAGTTGTCTGTTTGCCACAAGTACCCGATGCATTTTGATCGTGTGGGAAAAGATTCACGCAATGTGTTTCATACGAGGCGGTGAACACGGTCACACAAAACGTCGTAGCGTTAATTGTCTGCAAAAACATATATCTTCGTAACATGCTTATTGCCGGCCTTCGCTAACCGCAAGTATGAAAAGGAGTAACGCATTTCGCAGCTGTGGCGCACCAGTTTGCTATACTCCATCAAATCGTGATACAATCTCGCAAAAACTCTTCTCAGATATCTGTGGCGTGCTAGGAATGTAACTTATTTCAATCTGCAGTTTTTGCCGTAGACTTGAATGAAAGTCTTAGATTTTTGTTTTTGTACAGTTTTCAAACTAAATGCGTGAATTTGGAGTGATGTATATTTCATGTGCCTTGAACCTCAAACCTTCCCTAAGACGCAATCACGTTTCGAAGTCATTTTTATAACGCAATTACGCCACAGACACTGGTTAGCAATTACAGCATTTGTTATATATAGTTATTTGTGATAATGGGAGCAACCTTAATGAAAATAGTGTGAAGAAATGCTGCCGCAGTCAAACTGCACAGAGTTTACTGGCAAAAAAATTCAAAGATGTTTCATACGCATTGAGATAACCTAGCGTTAACGGTTATGAGCTGCATACGTCACTTAGCCGCTCAAAAAGAGGACAACAGGATCTACGTCCTATAGGCACGTAACGCTTTCATAAGGCTTTCTTTCGGGAGATATTTGCGTTTTCAACGAGGCAGCGAACACGGCCACAGCAAAACATTGCAGCGTGAATCGACTGCGAAAAGTCAAACCGTGATCACCGACTAAGTATCAAGTAACACTTACGTCCTGCATCAACACAAACAAAATACATTATAACATGCTTCGATGCGTAAATTAAGTTTACGCCGGCAGTCTGTTTTTCTGTTTTGTTGACATACTGTGTAACTTGAGCAGTTGATCATTTCGTCTGAGACAGTAATTGGTCATCACAATGATTAAACAAATCCAATACCGCACTTTGCTTATGTATTTTGTTTATGGGTATTTTTGCGTTTGGACTTCACAGAATGAAAAGTATTCGGCTTGCAAATCCAGTTATGGTAGTCAGACAGCAAATCTGACTGGTAGGAACATCGCTTCTACCCCTATTTATTGGGGAGTTGTAGTAACCTATTAAATATCTGAAACATAAATTAAAATCGTAAGTTAGCTGCCATAGACAAGAAAGACAGTCTTTTAGAATGTATAAATTAATGCTGCAGTTACTGTTTATCTTGTCGTTGCTTGTTGTCGCATTTGGATGTTCTGCGCATTTTTTCACTCAAAATGTAGGAGTTAAAGAGGAGTTTGTTGTTGAAAAGCTTCAACAAATTTATTTTGAATCAGAACAATTCGTAATTGTCTTGTTGGTACAAAACTACAATACTATCAGGAGTCAATGACCCTGTGAAACTCCCGTGTTCTGGCCTGTTGTCTATAGCATTGAAATACATTATTTGAAAACGCGAAAAGAAACGAGTCATACCACTTTTCAGTTGTAACGAATGGAAGTCAATTTGAAGAGAGCATTTTTAATGCAACAGCACGGGTGAAATTTGACAAAATTGTCCCTTCTCAGTAAAAGTTGCTTGCAATCCTTCGATTTTCCGTCAAGGTATTTTTTCGTTAAGAATTGTTGACGGCGAAGTTCCAATTTACAAAATATATATATCTTTGTTTAAAAATAACAAGCAACGCTATAGCAATAAGTGTGAAAACCAAAAACAGTAGAATTCTAATCTTTTGTCTAGTTTTTAGTAAAAGTCCTGTCTCCGGCGAATCAAACGCTCTCAATCAAAAACGTTCAAATTTGTACTGCGCGTTGGAGATGAAGAAACGCTGTGCAAAATTTTACTCACCTAAACTCCTGGGAAGTGATATGGTTAATTGCATAAACTCAATGTCGTAACATTGAACAACTGTTCAAGTCCTCAGACACCGTCTAGTTTTGACTTTTTTCGAAATAATTAGTATGTTCACCATTTGCACAGAAAGCGACAAGAGCAGTTTTAACAAAACATTTAACAGCGTACGCAATAAACATCTCCGTCACGTTGAACAGAAAGGCTTAACTATGCACGCGAATAAGGTGATACGCCGTGAAAATGATGAAGTTACTCCACGGTTTATATCTACTACACTATAACAGAAAAACCTCGTAGAATGCCCTAAATGCAAATGGTGTTGGCAGAAGTTGAAAAATGATATTGAACAGATCCTCAGTAGAAATGGATGAACAGGACAACGCTTTTCTATGCAAAGGATAGAGATTTGCGTCTACATCTAATTGAAATACAGGTCTGTAAAAACACAGAATGTGTCATGGCCCACCGGCATGTCAAACGTGCAGATCAATCGTGACCCTCAGCATTATTTGCTCTTTTTAGCTGTTACGGACAAGACATTTTCCAAAGAGAGATGTAAAACCATCATGAGGTCTTCAGAAACAGACCTCGTAGGCGTCTTGAAGAGACAGTTTTGAAAAGACCTTCTGCTTTGTTACTGACAGTTTGCTATCACCATCATGTTAAACTTTTGAACTGCAATATTGGCTTAACGCTAAACAAGCATTGGGATTTTTAGAAGTTACAGACGCTTACAATCATCTTGGTTAGGTTGAAAGAATAACATACACATACCCTCGTCAATCAAATATGTAACATATTTACCAAGTGTCCATTCCGCGTTGGTGGATAATTATCGGAAATTGGAGCAAGTAAGACAAAATCTTGTGACTTTGATCGTCTGTCTGCAAATGATCATTCCATCCTATCTCGGAATGATTCAAAACAGGCAATAGTTTCCGTCAGTTCCAAAATTTTCATTGATTTCAACGCTGTTCTTGTCTTCGAAGTTTATGTTAACATCTAAAATGCCTCAGAAAGGCATCCCTGTGCCTGTCACTGCATACATTACTGTATCGATCTACAGAATTGGTATAACCTGCCTTAACCTACAGATATAAAGTATGTCTTATGATGGTAATGTTGTACTTAACAAAATGAGACCAAACAAAAACATTTTGCTGATGAGGCAACCTTTATAGCAGTACATATGTTAAAACTGCTCATTTTTAGTAACACACAGGACATTGAACATAGAAAACAGCCCAACAATCCTGGTACTTAAAGGATACAATTTTGCAATTTGTGTCAATTGTCTACATCTGTCGCAACAGTGCTCAAACATGAATTCTATCGTTAGAACTACTGCAATTTTGCCTGGATAAAAAATTATTGATAATAAAGGCTTTCCTTTATATATGGACTTTGCTTTTCCTTGGAATAAACAGCACGTTTTAGGCTTACCAATACTTTTCTGGATGCGTCGACAATGCAACCTTTGCCTGCGAAAATGATAGAAGTCCACAAGTCGTGCAGTTTGAAAAATATAGGTCACTCTTGTCTCTGCAGTCGCATTGTTTAGTACAAAACAGGGACTATGGTCTGTTTGTCACCAGTACGTGATGCATTTTAATCGTGTTACGGGAAAGATTTTACGTGATAAAAGTTTACGCGATGTGTTTTACTGAGTCATATGAAACAATAAACCATTGCCATTGCCATTTACGCGAGGCCGTGAATAGTGAACACGGTCACAGAACTTCCGCAGCGTTAGTTGACTGCAAAAATGAAATTTATCGTAAAATGCCTGGATAGGTAAATCAAGCTAACACCTGCAGTTGAATCTGTGTTGTAGATATGCTACATCTTTGCCATTGTCCGTCGCTTTAAATTTTGCTTTTGTCTTCCCCATTTCTTTTCGCTATTGCGGACCGCTCTCTCTAGAGTTCGACAAATAAATTGAAATGCATTCCTTGTGAATACTGGCAACTGGTATTTCAAATTATACTACTTTTTGGCATTAACAATATTGCCAAACACTTTGACATTTTTCGGAAAACAATGATTTTTACTAATATTTGCAAATTTTGGTTCCATCTGGCAACCCTGATTCTTACCTGGACAAAGCTGGGAAATTCACATCTGTAAACAGTGAAACAATTATACTTTTATAAAAGAATGACCTTGTTGATACAATTCCATGGTAGAAGCTGGGAGAAAGTCTGTCTTGTAAATCCTAGAATTCAACGAAGTATATGGCACTGTATTTTTTGAAGCATTCTTATAACCACGTTTCTATTTCAGTAGGTTCCAAAAATGGCAAATTGATATCAAAAGGGTCCCACAGACCTCTGGGGGAACAGGAACAGCTGCCACAAGCAGCCAAACTGCCCCTTGGATCTGCCACTGGAAAACATAAAATATCACGCAACGCCCCAACTGGAGTGTAGCTTGCTTTGTAAAGATGACACTGACAATTTTTCAAAATATTTGATGCAGACGCCTTGGCCTGCATTTACCTTGCATTTTATTCCTTTCTCAACTGTCATCCTTGTTTTAAGGCAAAAAATAAAGATAAATTCTGATTGCATTGCTGTTGAAATAGACTACTGCCAAACAATGGATTTAACAGACATTTTGTGATTTTGCATGATTGCAGGTAATGTCAGATTTTCCAACTTTAGCCTAAACCTCTTTCAAAATTCCTCTTCTGTATGATGCTAACTTATTGTAGGAAAAGAAACAAAACTGTTATTCACAAGCAAACAACTTTAAAGGAAGTGGCAAGCGTGAGTATTGCCTAAATGTTATGGTTGTTGTTGCAGGAAAATTGTTGCAAAATATCTGTATTAGCTCATTCCAGGCCACAAAAGAAATCGGATATAAATCCTTACGCTTAAATAATTCTTTCCAGATGAATCTTTCTGATTAGAAAAGATATCCGGCTTATCTCTATAAAACGTTAAGTGTAGTATTTTTATGCTTAGTCACAAAACATTTTGAGATACTCAATATTTTTTTATATTTGCTTGCTGTACTGGTGGATGTAGTTTCAGATTTTGGGCACAGTACAAATAAAACTTCTGCACATGACCTGTCACAGCTTTCATTAAAAATATTATGTATGGTAGCATTGCACTGCCAAAAAGTAACCACAAATTGTGGCTTGGTAGAATGCAAACTAACACACAGACAGGTAATTTTGCAAATTGTTTACAGCAGAACACTTGCAGGCATTTACCGCACACAACGAATACGGATCGGTTTTGTCAATCTTTCCAATAATCACAAAACATCTACACAAAAGGGTGTATAGATCGGTTTTGTCAATCTTCTCGATATTCACAAAAAATCTGCACAAAATGGTGTACAGCTCAAAAATAAACTCTTCGGTGGCTGCAGCCTCCCGTTTGGTTGTGAGTGTATGTCATTTCCGGACACAACAAAGTGTGTCATGGCATTCCAAATAAACACCTATATATGACTTTCACACTTTCAGACTGTCCATTTTATAGAACAAGCAACTTTTCACTCTCTGGATACCTAATAACGCAAATGGCTCTTGATAAACTCATAACTCACAACATTACATTCAATCCACGGTCCTCCCTTGCATCTAATAAATTTGTTCGTCAATGTGCGATGGTGACATAAATGCGAGAAAACGTCTGCAAGTGCGACACCTCAGTTCCTGAAAAACCAAGCTTGCATATTTGTGTATTGCTGAAGGATAAATGCAGTATGAACGCCTCGCGGATCGAAACATAGCAGTTTATACTAAACGCAAATGAAAAATCAAAAAAAGTATCGCCACAATTGCCTTATTTATGTTAACGTAAAATCATGAGAATTTATGGATTAAAAAGTTCCTCGTGTCTCTTGGCCATGGGTGCACAAGCCTTTTCTCTACGTTTTTGCCGGCCCCATTGCATCTGTTTTAATGACTTACATCCGTCAGTGAGTTCAAGATATTTTATTTATTGCATTACTTCTAATCTGCCTCGACACGTCTGTTTGGCCCTCTGTCTACTAAGTATCCTCATACAGTAGACAGAGAGTTTTATTGATTCACGGCGACCATAACTATTATTGCAAATTTCATGTACATGGCCGCGTAAATTTTTATCGAAAGCAGTAGGTTTCGCATCCTACTCCTGACGAGTTCGTTCAAAAGATGTGTTTTCGTCGCACAATTCGTGGTTTGCTCAATGCATGGGGAGCAACTGTCCAAGCTTTTGAAAGCCACACGATATTGTTTATTATAAAAAGTGACAGTTGCCAGAAACAAACAACTGCTGAGAAACGCACAAGCAATCTTGATTACGCCAAGTATACTTAAATATACTTGATGCGCGATGACTTGTGTGCGCCTGTTGACCTATGATTAAGATGGTACTTAAGTTTACACAGCTTTTGCATGTTTCTATGGTCGTTTGTCGTTCAACAATGATTTGCAGTTTCACAGGTTCAGCGTTTGTGACTGGATCTTCTTACATCAAAAAACAAAAATAAAAACTATGTGCGTGAATAACTAATGACATGCACAACTGACAAGCGTTATATGGATTAGAATACGTCATTTGTACAAAGACAAGCGAACCTTACATGACAATGCGTACGCAAGGGCGAAACTAAAGCAGTATCTCAAAGTGTCGAAAAAATTTCCGTGTTTGCCATGCATAGAGTAAAGCGTTTAGCAGCAGCAGCTTTGCTTTGACTTCCACTTCTTAAAATCTGTCTGCCATTGTTGGAAAGAATCCATCCACATTCTCATGGAAGCAGATTGATTAGGACAACCTTCAAGTATGGCAAAAAAACTCTAAGATTTATCAAAAGCAACAAAGCCTTTATATCGTTATGCATTACAAATGCCACCGGCTGTTATCGACAAAACGGGGACTCGCGATCACAGTTGCTCAGTGGTTCTTCAACAGGAAACCATTGCGAATTTCCATTCTATAGAATGCGTAAACCTTAATGAATAAAATCCTCCAATTTTCCTGCTGTGGAAAACGTTCACAGCTTAAGAAAAATTGTTCGAACAATGCAAACTCTTGCTCGTAGTGGTTGCCAAGGTTTAAGCGAAATAGTGTATAATACAAACCAGAGAAATTTTGTGAAATTTTTCAAATCACTGCGTTTACAATTTTGCATACACATGTTTAATATTCAGCTGCTTACAATCCTTCCAAATCACATAGCTTTCCTCAACAACAGGTATTCAATGACACTACTTCGTGGGTACATTTCAAACTAGAACAGACGCTTATTTCACTGGTTTTAAACTTACCACTGGTGTGGCATTGGTTTTCTGGTACGCAGGTAGTCCCATTCCAATAATAGTCACGTTCACAAGCACAACCAGGTATGCATTGAGCTATGCAAACTCTTCCTGTGAGCAGATCGTTGCAGTGAAAATTGCAAGGTCTGCATTGCCAGTAGACTTGATGGTCTGGACATGCTGAAGAAGAAATTTGTATTGACATTTTTGCGTTTCGAGTTCGTGCAGATATTGCAGTTGGATGGTTATGCAATAATATCACTTTTCACATGTCACTCTTACGTGAATTATGTGCGCCACTGCGCGCTCGCGTGTGTAATAATTTGAAGCGCTTGGTGCGTGCATTTCGTTGGGTAATGATGCCTTTGTTTGAACCCTCGTTCGTGTGTGTTTTCATTCAGTACAAATGCTAGCCACAGGAAACAATCGTAAACGTAGAAAAATCAACATATACGCATCTGAAAGATATTAAGAGTATGTGAGGACAAAGTGAACTCTATTTTATGAAGCGGAGAGGGAATGGGGCAACCTAGAATCGTATGAACCGAAATGAAGTTGGAATATACTTTTTCCAACTTTGAACCACTGCCTATTTTTGTTAACAATTTCGTTGCCAATGACCTCTTCAGACCTTGGCCTGCCATCACTGGCTGTTTGTAAATAAACAAACAACCACAGGCATGGAGATCTCTATACGGCCAAAGAGTTTATATACGAAGGAACAAACCTTGTCATCTACACCAATCGCTCAAAATCTTTAGTTAGTTTCACTTTTACGTACATGAGGAAAAACCGTCAACATTTTTGACATTTGTGTCAGATGCATTATTATCTTAGAAACCAAAAGTGACGCAACGTTACAATCATTGTGAAACATGTGCAGCACCAATCGAACGAAAAATGAACTTCTTATAACAATATTTTCTTCTTCATATAAGCTTGAAATGGCTACTAAGTGCCTACTAAGTGGTTACAAGCTCAAGTAAATTGTAATTAAAATAACCTAGAACTATGAATTCCAACGTTAAGTTTTGCGTATATCCAGAACTAAAAAAGAAATTACATGGAGACTTTGTTGTTGGTTCTGGCGACGGAATGGGTGGTGTGGGACTTGGCGAGTTTGTTGGACTTCCTGTTGTATGAGAAGGTGGAGCAGGTGTTGAGGATGTATCTACGCACGTATTCAATCGGTTAACAAGCTATAAGGACTAATATCTAGAGAAAAACACATGCATCATTAAAGTTCATCTTGTGCGAGTTTTTTAATATAAATGCGTTTTTCAAGAAAAATAATATTTTTCATTGTGTGATAACTTATCCGGGAAATAAAATTGAATTCAAAACATTTTTAAGCTTGATAAACGTGGTGTTCATTTAAGAAAATGTGTCATCATTTGAGATGGATATATCAAATCAACTACAAGCTCTAGGTATGCGTAAGAAATTAAACAATGTTTTGCAAGAAAAGATTGATTCTAAAAACTTAGACTGAGAAATTCAAATGATGTGGATCTGATTCACTGATTTCACACGTTTTCAATATGTACACAAACAGTGACGCATTGCACATAAACCTTTTTCTGGAGTTTCACACAAAGTTTAAAGTTTTCTGTAAATTTGTCTATTAGCCCTCACAACAGCGGTTGTCGCTCAAACCATTTTGGCCTACACAAACAAACTTCTTCTTTGAACTTCTTGTGTTACTTGGAGACACGTACTGCAGCTGTGTTGTGGAATTCTTTAGAAATGAAGGCCGCAGAGTCTTATTCGATTGTGTTGTAAGTAACATACTCTACTGTAATAGACAAAATTCCTTTTCGATTTGTGCGAATGCAATTTCCATATAAGATAAACGCATGGAACGTGAAAGATAAATTTTTTGAGTTATTTTCACAGAGGCTAGCAAAATTTGAGATTATTTTAAACTAGAATTGGCCATATTAGATAGTGGAAACCACTTTTTTGAAACACCCTGAAAAATTTATAGCTGTAGTTGAAATTATCCATCGCCTTCGGGTGAATTCGGAAGAAATCAAATAGAACACGGGAAAAATACTGCATATGCACTTTCGGAATACACGGCATCGGTGCGTCCACTAACGCAGCTAGTCTTTTAATAACTGAATTCAATACTGAATTTCGAATGTATTGCACAAACATTGAAATTTTTAAAAAATAATTAAAAAACGCAAACATTTCAGAGTATCTGTTCTTCTTTCTTCATGTGCTTTGCAAGACATGAAGAAACTGACCGTGCATGTGTTTACTGCACGTCACAGAAGAAAGATAAAAACTTGCCAAGCACTGACAGTAATACTCTTGCTCATAGCTCTAAGGCAAAACACACAGTATATCATACAATGCATGCACCTTCTTTCATTTTAATCAGTTCTGTGTCGGAGCCTGAGTAATTCTACAGATAGTGTGCACAGCAGAGTAGCAGCTGCGTCGTCTTGAGCATAAACATTAGGTGGTTCCTTGTATGGAAAAGAGATGATCTACTCTTTTCTGTGCAATAACTAAAAGTTAGTAGTTTTGAATGGTTAGGATGATTTTGTACAAGGATAATGGATAGCTTTTTGTCGTATAGAAATTGGCGTTTTTGCACTACCTGTTCTTCAACGTTCTGTTGATTTGATTATTTTTGGCTGTTTTACCATGAAAAGATTTTATTACAATCATTTTAAAAGCAAAAATGCAGTGACTTCAATTACTCTTAACGCAGAAAACCTTTTCACAAATCAATCATTTTCACCTTAAAACTGGCGTTTTACCAAAAAATTTCAAACCTGCACACTTCTTTCAAAACAGCAATATTTTTTTAAGTTCGCGACGGTTCGGTGTTACTTGATCAATTCTATTATGTGATAAAAATTTATTTTTTGGGGGTGCCGGCGTTGAGTCTCGCGGTTTTGAGGCAGTGTACTTAAATGGCTACTGACTTTTTTACAATGTCTCAACAATACATGTACTATTAAATGTGTTTGTTCCCTTTGAACCAGATTCCAAGTTGCTTTCTAAGATAAATAGTTGTGGGTAATTTGTGGTGAGCTAAACTACTTTCAGTATACCGGTTTATCTCTGACAGTATCCACTGAAAGTACATCTTAAATGTCTGTATGAAAAATACTCAGTCTCAACAACACTTGTGGGCTGACACTGAACAGTAGATCCAGTTCTGTGTTCTAACACAATTTGATTGTTGCGATATGTCACACTATATCTCGCATATATTTGTACTGAGAAAATATTTTTCGAGGTGACCAAGGCTAATTTTTACCTTTAGTATTTTGGTGAGTGTCACCAATGTCATGAAATATCGTTACTACACAGATATTCCTGAACGTCAAAACAATCACTAAACTGTTACAAATGTCCGTCAAAACATAAGCTTGCTGATGAGTTTGTCCTTTGTTATACCAAACTGGGCGTTTTAAATAGTTTTACAATTTCCGTCGGAGACTGAATACCAAATTTATCGAAATGTTACTGCTGTTTTCCGTTCTTAAACGAAGAAAACCAGTGTGTCCAATTTCTCCTTGAATTACTACTGTCTGAATTGAACATACCGCATTCTTGCACCAGCCCTTTTTCGTGTAGATTGTCGCGAAGAAATACTTTTCTGCAATCTTTAATTTTCAGTTCTTATGCTGCATTCACTAATTCGAGTTCGTCAATGGCTTGTTTGGTAATTTTACATTGTTCATTTCAATTACTGACCTTTATTCCACTTTATATCACAAAGACCAATTACTACTGTGACTAAAATAATTCTACAGCACGTTTAACAATAAAATGCGATTTAAATAATCAGTTAGTTTTTCTACCCTTTCCATAATACATTCATTATCGCGATTACTTCTAATTATTTTTGCACTATTGAATGTACAAACGAAAAAATCACACCACAATCTTGCCGTGCAAAATTAAGTTCCTTGAATTTGAAAATAAGCGTTATGGTTTGTTTTTGTTTCTAGATATACGGCGTTTTCAAGATGGTCATATTTTATTGAAAACGGACATTTTGTTTCAATAAATCTGTATTCACCACTTACTCCATCTATACACCTCGAGTCGCTTTGCAAAACGTTGATATCACGTGTCGCATTTTTGAGGCGACTTGCTGGCTCTGGTTGGGTTCTGGGACAACAACTGCGAACAGCCGCATCAGCCCTGGTCCGTTCAACAGAGGAGTACTGCGCTCCTGCTTGGTTCCGTAGTGCTCACACCCGCCTCATTAACCCTGTCATTAACGAGGCCTTGCCAAGTGTGACTGGATGCCTGTATCCCACACCAGCGGACAATCTTCCTATCCTCGCGGGCATCCAGCCTGCTGAGCTTCGTCGCAAAGCCACATTGTGTCTAGGACGCCGTGCCATAGATCCTGGCCATCTGCTCCACTCAGCGCTTGTCAGTCCACCAAGTGGGAATGCATGGCATCACAAATCGAGACACCCATTTGTACCCGCCGCACAACAACTCATCAGTTCATCTGACGACGACGACAACATACGTGGGGCGCTCTGGGCAGATCACCGACGGAATGCGAAAGGGTTGAACAACACTACGAGACTCCGTACTTTCATCTCCGTCTGCGTTGCCCACGCTCCTGGAATGGCCTTGCCAAAACCAACCTTGGCCCGGATTAACCGCCTCCACACCGGCGTCGGACGTTTCTGCGCCTTCCTAAACAAACGGGGTATGGTCCCTTCTGCGGCCTGTGAGTGTGGCGCAGAGGAACAGACCGTTGACTATGTTGTCCTTCGCTGTCCCATCCATCGACCTCCGTATTGAGTGCATAGCGTGACGGTTCTGGATGACGAGACAATCGAATAGCTGCTCACAACCTGCCCCGAGCCGAGATCTAGTGCAGCCTCGTAGTGGATTAGAAGAACTCGCTCAACAGATGAAGAACAATCCATCGGTACTTGCTGCTAAATATGGCAGCTCCAGAGAAATCTGTTTTTCATTGTAATGTTTTGTTTCGCGCATGTACTGTTTCAGAGTAACTGAATCGTGGTATTTACCGAGTTCAACCTCTTTGCACGTGAAACGTCTTTGGAAAATAATTTCACTCGCTGTGCGCTGCAAACTGGTATGTTTTGCTTTACACACCACGCCCAATTTTGATGCAGCAATCCTTTTTCTTTTTTCAATAAACCAACGCTATTTTTGGTTCTGCCCAGTCAGGTTACGTGTTTCTTCTCGTGAAAAATTATGTTAAAAGCTGAGTGAACTTTGTTGCTTTTCGACATCATTTCTGGGATTCAAGATTTTATATGAATTTCGAAGAATTCTTTTTCTCAAAGTTTGCATTGCTAAAACCATGGATTTCGTGATTACACCATCTTACATAATTCGTTATTTGCCATAATTTACTGAGAAGGATTTTTTATCTACCTCCATTGCATAAACATTGTGCTTTTAACTTCGCAGTATATTCATTTGGCAGTATGCACTTGTATTTTCAATTTAACAATTTCTGTAGTCCTCAAAAGAATTTTTTTGAATCACACGCATTTAAATATTGTGTTTGCCCATAACTTGTCAACCATTAACGTCAGATGGTTAATCAAGGGCTCATAAGATACAGATATTCGCTTAGTTTTATTGAAATAAAAAACAACTGAACTGCCACGAGAGCTTTTTTCTAAGGACCGGAATACGTCATCCAAAATCTGATAACATCCACAAGTCGTGACGTCACGCCAAAACGTTTAAACGCAAAAGTACTAAGATTTTTTTACATCGAAGCTAGGAGATTTTCTGCTTCTTTAGAGGGTTTGGTCAGCTCTCTGGGTTTATCGGTCAGCAAGTTATGACTGGACAAAAACGGAGCCAAAGGCCGATATATCTTGCATTCTGCCATCTTTCAAGGAAAATAGAAGAAATTTTGCAATGTTCCACTCACATATGCAAAATCCATTCTGATTCCAAGTGGAATTGAAACATGTCAGCTGAAAACTATTAGACATAGTTTAAAACATTTGGGCCCATTTCAGAAAACTCTTCGCCACCCCTGTTGTCCCAAGCTGGTGACGGGACTGAGTCTGCTCTTTGCTGTACCATGTGCAAAAATTTGTAGTTTTAAATATTTGGGATCATTGTGTGCAAGGACATGGGCGTCGGAAGGATTTTGTCCAAGGGGAGGCGCCAGGGAATTTTTCAAAAATTTTTCCAGGGGGGCCAAAAGTGGTGAAATTTGTTTTTTCCCACTTGAAAGTAAGAAAACAACCTTTTTTTGCTGAAAATTTCAAAATCTGGGGGTGGGCAAGGTTCCCGCATGCCCCCCTTTCGACGTCCATGTGCAAGGATAATGAATAACCTTTTTTTATCAAAGGCTTTTAAAAGCACTAGAATAATGATGTTTTTTTCGTTTTAATATTCAACTGCATCATTTTCACTTACGCGTTGTTGTTAAGCTTCACGTATGCTGTTTTGAACGTTTTAGATTTTACGTTTGCCGGCAAAATAAAAAACGAAGTTTCAAACACTCCTTATTGTGGAAAATAGAAAACAATTACGATGTTCCACTCACATGTGCAATATCCATGATGAAACTGAGTTGAATTAAAACACGTCAGTCCTACATCGCACGTTCCGCCCGTGTTCCATAATCCTCCACAAGATTCCCTCAGCTGTTTGGAACAAACTTGGCAGCAGCTAAACATAGAGACAAATGTATTTTGTGAAAAGTTATGCTTAGTCTTTCAATTATTTTTCAAAAGTGGAAGTGTTTTATAACTAAACTATTTATATGTTGTCTACTAAAATCTTCTATAGATAAAAAGTTAAATTGATTTATCACATATTAAAGAGGTGAATATCTTTTCTGTAAAAAATTCAAACTCTCATATACACTGAGTCCTTTGCAAAATCCAATGTGATTTTTGAACACGTATCAAAAAGAAACTTGTAAGAATTGCAATTTGGCATACATTCAGCAACAATAATACCGCTTTGTCATTTTTGACTCAGCAATGCCAAAGCAGATGTTAGTGTAAAATTATAATGGGATTTTCAATTACATTTTTGATCTGTTTTCTGTCACTACGTGTTTATACATAGCTGAAAATATACTGAAAGATGGTCGGTGAATCTCAGTGTTGCTTCACCAACACACTTCGCAATCGCAAAATGTCCCCTGACTCGAAGGTACAAGTACAACTCAAGCAGCAAAACTAAGTGATTGCCAATATCCATGAACACCACTTCTTTGTTTCCACTAGTGATCAGAAATGCTTAACAAATAGCATCCTTCTTGTTACAAGAATTCTTATCATGGTCAAACATTGACGCCGCTCTTACGTGATTGAGCAGTTTTCTCGTTTGACTTAAACCACAAGACAATTTTTCAGCGATCATAAAGTTTTGGCCTGTATTTGAAATGACTTCAGGTTTATGTTGGGATATGTATAAAAGGTTCCCAGTATTGTTCCTAACAAAAAGTGACTACTCAGGCACAAAAATGTTTGAGTACCAGACAATTTTTCAGACATCACAAATTTTTCAGCTAATTTTCTGGGAAAACTGGTGGTTGGCACGATTATATCATCTTTTTATACACGCGCCATTTGCGCGCTTCGTTGTGCAACAATTTGAAATTAACGCAAAGTACTTTTGCCGACGATGGAAACAGTTGCTCTTCGAAACATTCCGATATGGTTTAATTGAAATCATTTGTTTTCTTTAGACATATTATCGAATTAACGTTTGTGACAGATTTTACTGCAATACTATGACAAGTATTTCTATGAACATCCCAACTTGTACGTTGATCCAATCGCGTTTCCAGCCATGAGGAAAGACATTGAATTTTCTGGTTCGGTTTGATGACGTCATGTAACACTTGCAAGGCAGTTAATTAATTATACTTTGCTGCACTGCTTGAAGCCAGAGGGCAAGGCAATTGTGCAGTTTCTTTGTACTGTGATGGTTAAGTTGTAGTCTTCGTAATTGACTTTGGAATTGAGTTTACAATAATGGCTTGCTCATTTGCTCAAACTCTACAAAGTGGTGACTGGATATCAATTCTTCTTGTGTAGCTTGTGTTGCTTCACATAGTAAATTTGAAAGTTGTCCGAGGCGATGGTTAGCGATTGCTTACTTGGTGACGCCGCGACGCACAGCGCCAATAGGAAGCCACCTCGTTATAATAGACGCAATGCAGTGCTGGCATTAGTGTGAACCTGGTCGCGCGGGGCCGTAATAAATGACCATGTTGACAAAAAACAACAATTTTCCCTTTTGTACCCGCAAAGCTGTTAGGTATGAATTGCGTGACTCAGCATGGCAAGTAATTCTCCCTGGATCGTCGCTTCGATTCCCGCTAGCTTCAGCCATACGTGTTCAATTTTTTCACTGCTATGTGCACGATAAAAAATCTCGCAAATTGGGAGTTCATAGCTTTCATCTGTTGTAACCTTATTCCCTACATATTGTGAATGAATGAGTGGTACTCAGCCTGGGCAGTAACAGCTCTTGACGCGGTAGAAAAATATGCCAGGGATGAAGTAATAACAGGTGGAGTTTACGTCAGGGATTTCTGAGAGGAAAGGGTGGATCAGTTAGAGCAGGTAGATTAGTTTAATTTTCCCCATACCCAAGTAGATCAGGTGGAATTTCTCCCTGCAAAGAACTATATACTTTTGGAATTTTTTCAAAATTAACTTTTTTTCCAAATTTTTTCAAATTTTCAGGAAATATTTTTGTACGTTTTGCAAAATGTTGTTTTTCCGTTTGCGTAACATTCTTTCTGCAACCGCATGGAGCGAGCATAAACCGTGTTTCATGAAAAGCATGAGTGTATGGGCGAACATTTTAAATTTCATGCTAAACTTTCCCATAGTTTTACCTTTTTCAGTTTTTGTATTGTTTTGGTTTGTGAAATTATTCTTTAACACATTTGAAGTTTATGTATCCTCCTCAAGGTGTCAGAAACTGCGTTTTTCAAGAAATACCAGGGCAGGTTGGATTTTCCCGTCAACTGATTCTATTCAACCTTTGTTCGTCCAATTAATTTCACCTTGTTTGGGAAGCTTTGATGGATTTGATCGGAAATTTTGCATCGGTGCTATTTAAATTTTCAATCGTATCTCATTTCTGGTTTATGACAAATGGATTTAACATCACCTTTTCCGAAGTCTCTTAATTAGGTCCACCTGTGCAGTTGGTTTGATGTGTTTAACAGTTTTTGTCGAGAACATGTCCAAGAAGGTCTTAATCGAGTTTCTTCTTGACAATAATCTGCAGCTAATCATACGAAGTTTTTGTTTATCTAAACTCTGTTGTTGTGCTCTTGTTTTTTGCACCACGTTTGTTTGGGTGTTGGAAATCGCGCACGTCGATGACTTCAGCGCACCGCATCGGCGATAGGTCGTGTTGTTGCAGCGATTATTGAAAAAAACGGAATGTGACGTCACTGTTTTGGACATTGTTGAAAAATCAGAATATGACGTCACTGGCCTGTGCAGCGTTTTTTCGAAAAAAAGGAAACGGTACGTTCAGAAATTTTGCGCATCAGTGCTGTTCAGACTTCATACAAGCCTGCTGGCAAAAAGTCAGTTTAAACGTTTAGCAGCTCGTACTGCTGCGTCACTTTGTCTTCACATACGCGGTTTCACTCTTTATTCTGTTGCCAGTTTTTATTGTTTCAAGGTGTAACGTCATTTTCCTTTCATCGAACTGGACATATGTTCAACAAACTGGGCAATAAAGCTGAGTGGGTGCTGGTTTCATAACGAAATCTCTTCACAGACAACTTGCGTTTCGTAGCTACCACTGTGAACTTATTGTGTTCTTTTCCACAGAAAACTAGCCTGAATGTCTGTACTATTTAACAAAAGCAAACGAAATTTACTGAAAATTTGTCATTACAAATTTACAATTCCTACAACATAAAGCAAGAAACGCTACATGGATAACTCAGAGCATTTCATTTGCAGTGTAACCAATTTGGTTTACCCTCATCTGTAACAAAGTAAATCTAACCGACTCATTCTTGCAGAGTTTAACAACATATTTACAAAACCTACGCCTGTTCCTGAAATGTCAGCGCTAACATACGATTTATTTTATTCGAAAAGAGCAAATATTTGAAATTTCAAATGTTATGAACGCATAAACGTACATCTAATCAACAGCCTAATTTTATCAGTGGATTTTTCCTCGTTCGAGAATTTGACTAATGACGCGGCTGCTCTTCTTCGGCACCTTTCAAAACTGAAACATATCATTAAACATCTACCGAACCTCTGCGTAGTAGCGACATCCTTGCCAATTCATACACTGTCAAATTTATGCTAAGTTGTTGTATTTCAGTGTAACGTTTCTGGCTTGCTCCCTTTAAAGCACGCGCACACTCCCCTTCCCTAAAATTTGCCACAGTCCAGTATAAGGAAAGCAAACAAATGACTAACCGGCACTGTGGCACTCACCTACCATCTGACGGATTATGACTGAACGCCTCTAAGTCAGAATCCCGTCTAGAAGGCGACGATGCTCTCGAATCCCTCCGGCGACGAGCACAGTTGGACGGCCGTTGGGCTGTTTCGAAAAGCAGATATCTGACCTTACGCGAGCGCGGCAAGGGCCGCACCCCAGTTGGTGCATCCTCCTGTTCTAAAGGTGGGATGCTAAATCGTTCGCAAACGACCAAGTTGAAGATCGGGGCGTCGTAATCACTAGGGCAGTCTTTTCACTGCGATTTGTTGAGAGTAAGCCTCGAGATATATCATTGGCATCATGTTATCGACACCGCACTTCAGATTTACATGATTGTGGGCCTAGGAATTAGACTGAAGTCAATGTCAGTGAGATCCTGGAGGTGAATATTGCTCTGTTTGCCTCGAAAACATCGTATTGCAGCAACAGTGCTCCTCAAAAGAGCAAATCTGAGCATTGTTGTAGCGTAAGTCATGACAGATTCATATGGCTCCCTGGGTTTTTCAGCTATTTTTCAGCCAGTCTTTTGTTGACTCTGGTGCATTCTGGTTCCATCCCACGAGGCAAGCCCTGCTAGCTATACCCACAAGAAAACGACGCAAAGGTCGCCCAAGGACCAGACGCAGGGATTCATCTCCGACTTGCTTGGTCTCCTCTTGGTGTAGAGCCAGTAGAAATATCAGAGGTTGCTGAAAAAGGTGAGTGTTTCTAATACTTTTGCGACTGCTGGCCTCACGAAATAACCTTTGCACATTTTTTGCACAAAAAATGTGATTACAATTTCATGTCGTTTTAGTAAAAAGATATACATACGAGGTTGCCGAAAGACACAGGACTTACCCGCAACTATCCAAGGAGGTTCCGCCGCTGCAATTCGTTGGGGGCACGCAATTCGTTTTGTTGCAAGGGAAGCATAACAAAGCCTCTCCTCCGTTTATATGTGTCAAGTATATGCATAGAGTGAGCCAAACTGTTGACAAACTTACCAACTTTATACCGATACTTGTCATGTTTGCTTTTCTCTGCTAATGTCGAAAAAACAAAACCCTGAAAAAGTTTTAAAGTTTCTTAAAGGTTCAACAATAAATGTTTCTACTTGGAACAGTTTTATTTTGTTTTGCACACCTATGCATTGGGACCTAATTTCCTGTTAACAATATTTGCATATAGTTTGACTTCACAGATGTTTTCTCGGTAAAATATTTTAAGTGCATCAAAAATTCTATCTGCAAGGTTTCCTTCCTGCAAAAGATTAACTATCTTCTCTTCTCTAACAACAAATCCACAACAATTTCATTTCACTTGAAAATCATTAAGGCAAGAAAAGTAAAATGTAAATTTAACCTTTCAATTTTTGATAGTGCATTTCGAAAGTGTCACTGCTTTCGACAAAGAATGATAATGTCAATGTTGTGTAAGCGCAACAGCGCAGCAGGTTGGATACTGTGAAAGGAAAACTGCAATGAAGGTCTGCATTTGTTTGCGACATGTTCAAGGTAGCTGTGAGACCAACGGTATATTCTTGAATTTGCGTGAAAACGTTTTCGGGAAATTGCAGGGTTGCTGTGCATGGAATAGCTTCATCATATATCCAGGTTATGCAAGCATGTCATAACAGCCTGTGCTAACCTACGGCAAGACAAAAAAGAGATTTTTAAACTAGAGCGTGTATGTTAGATATCATACAATCAGATGTTTTTTGACAAAAGTTTTTCAAATCAAGTCTGCGCTGTCACTTCTGAATATAAGCAAGAAATTGGCAAGCTGAGTGTGTAAGTAAGAATTTTCACGCCAAATCTCGCAGATCGAAAACATGTCTTCTTCAAACAATAATTTATCGTAAACCCGATAATCAGAGATGAATAAAAATAAAACAGATCACAGAAAGCTAGTTTTCTTAAAGTGCGCCAGACAAAATTGCTAAATGAATGGTTTCATCGCTCCCTGATAAGTCGACAGCTGCATTACGGTTTCGTCAATTACCGCATGACCTGTTTCAAGATATAGAAAAATGTTTTTGAGTTTGATTAGGTCTGCAAGCTGTGAAAGGCGACAAATAGCAATATATAATCAAAATCTTTCTTTCTGTGTTTAAGAAATTTTAACTTGCGGTTTAATTGTACAAAACCTTGAATACCTCGTAATAATCTACATTTTCCACAGTTCTTTTAATTTATTTATACTTTCGATCTTCAAACCTATGGTGGTGCGGAACATACGACGCTGTGTCAAAATTATATGGTCTAACAATTTAATAATAGTCAATAATATGCTTTTGAAAGATACATCCAGTTTCTGCCGAAGCTTGCAAAATTTTAATTGACTAGCACGTTTGTTACCATGATTTTCCATATCACTTTATATCCTTCTTATGCAACCGAACTGACACTCTTAATTTGATGCACAATGAAATGCACTAATTTCGACAAACTAAAAATTTCAAATATTTTGAAAATATTTGTTGATTATCTACCTTGCTTGCTTTCAGGCAGTTAGTCTACCTGCTCAAGTGGTTTTAAGTAATTAGACTTGGTCTTTCTCAATTAGACTGCAAGTATCGGAAAAAAAGAAACTAAGAAAATTCGAAATCATTTTAAAACCCCATTTAGGAAACTGTGGATAATATACGTAATTCAGTTTTCAACTAAATTTAAAAAAACTTAACCACACATCTCAACGTTATTCCATCAGCAATTTATTTTCTTGAAGCCTTCTGTCGAGCAGTCCTACCTAAATACGCATAACTTTTGCAATTTTGAGTAAGGGAACGCAGAGGGTTACCGCCAAGACGGCAGTGAGTGCCTAACACATGTAAACAAACGCTGTGGGTGAGGTCTCCAATGCCATTTTTGCATAAACAAGTCTGACAATTTGGTGGACAAGCAAGCTTCGTAACTGCGTCCCATGAGGGAATTCGCTGATATGACAAGCTGAGTTGATGCGGGTGGCTCATAGTGAATCTCAGTTGCACCTGCAACAGACATTTTTCCATTTTGGATGGAGTCACTTTGAGTTCCTCACGCATTTGATGAAGAAAATATGTTTGTTTTTGAACAAAAATACATTTCGAAACACAACACGTTTCTTTTTAAGGGTCAAATGAGCTTGAGATTAACTGCTGAGGTGCTGAAAAAAATGCACATGTCCTCCTAAAATGTGAATGGCCATTTTGGCTAGTTTGACCAATATGATCTGGTTTTCAAAGTTACCTGAGACCGAATTGTAAATATAAAACATAAACACTGCAGCCAAATGTGGGTATATTTTAAGCATATTTAAGATTTTTTCCAACATTCAGCTGCCAGTATAAGTGCTCAAAGCGGTGACGTGATAACAAAAGAGTTTTTATATATCTGCCACAGTAAATCTTGTTGCTGAATCAAAAACTTCTCAAAGCTGCTAGCGGTGACGATGTGTTGAAATGGGTATTTAACGCCCAGCTCGTATTCGTGTGATTATAAAAAGTCGTTGCAATCAAACTGCATCGGGCTCCGAATGCTGTTCTCTTACCATGTGTTTGGGGAGGAGCATTCGAGCATTGGTGGCAAATATTCACGACCACGGGCGTCGAAAGGATTTTTCCAGAAAGGGCCACCAGGGGATTTTTCCAGGGGGTTCCAAAAATAGTGAAATTTGGCTTTTCCCACTGGAAACTAAGAAAACATACTTTATGCTGAAACTTACCAA
>Ga0210059_1004075_pt1 | contig 23530 bp, 12 predicted proteins | sample Ectturendosymbi2_FD_188042 | JGI IMG/M metagenome (GOLD analysis project Ga0210059, IMG submission 188042) | Ecteinascidia turbinata endosymbiont from Florida, USA - Sample 2 (SPAdes) (version 2) | ecosystem: Host-associated > Tunicates > Ascidians > Unclassified | place: Key West, Florida...
CAGAACAAAATGATCATGGCTAGGTTTTGCTTTATATCGACTGTATACAGAACCGAGGTGGGTGTCGGAATAACACGTCTATGACTCTCATCTAACCTGCCGCAACATGGTGTTATATCTGTAGGTTAATTTGCCGGGCACGGTATCGCAGTGGAACGCATGGGCTTTCAACTACTGTATGTGAAGTGGAAAGCATTGCATTGTGAAGTCAAATATCTGAGGCTGGAGGAGTTCACGAGTAGTTTTGTAGCTGTGGAGGGTACGCGTCATAGCAAGGTTCTTTAAGAAAACATATGCTTAACAATTGTTTGTGTTCTGATCAGTTGCGTAGAGGTTCGGATTCAACCTGCACTTACCTTTCCCGTTCATATGCGCCTGCTGTGTAGTCTCTGTAGATATGGCTTTCTTCAACGGGCCTGGGCCATTTGTATTGAAACCTTTTGAGCTCCCACAGGTGTAGATGGGCGTCGATGACAACAGACATGTTCCTGCTTCCCATTCTGCTGAAAAAAGTGCACTGTTCAGTCAAATACACAACTTAACAATAGGTTCATGCGAGTTGCACAAGCAACATACGTCACTGCAACTTGCAAGAAAATTATGTTGTACTTTTTTAATTGTATTTGCACAAAGGTAATTGTATTTGCACAAAGGTAATTGTATTTGCACAAAGGTAATTGTATTTGCACAAAGGTAATTGTATTTGCACAAAGGTAATTGTATTTGCACAAAGGTAATTGTATTTGCACAAAGGTAATTGTATTAGCACAAAGGTAATTCGCCGGTTTTCCTTATATCTGTCAACGAAGATATCTTCCACTCAGACCCTTATGTCAATGCATGCTTTTATCCTTAGCGGTCAGTCTGAAGATTTTTTTTACTTTTAAGCATTTTGAGGAACCTTGGCTGTCGGTTGATTGTATTTGGTGCGTTGCTCCTGTGTTGCACTCAGCATTGCTTCCTGACACCACTGTAGCTTGCAATCAAAGTTAGCCACCATTTCCACAATATTGCTGCCTGCGTATTTCGTTTGCTTGGCTGGCAATTTAACTGGAGAACATTTGTACTGTTGTCATGTAAGTTACGCTTATCCCTTTGTTATGCATTTATAAAGCAAGATATTTTGTTTCTAATGCTCACGATGTTTTTAGGAACATTAATGTTTGAATATTGATTTTTAACTGTTTCACTGAAGCACCCTGCTTGTCGCATGCGTATGGAAAACTTTCCAATTGCATTATTTTTGTAAGCGTTCTTATAACATATGTTTTTAGCAAGCTTCTCCTTTTTTGAAGAAAGCAATTACCATGAAACAGTTTAATTGGAAAAGTTGTAAGAATTATTTCAGGGATTACCTCTAAAATTTTCTGCATTTTTAACACAAAAAGCAATATATATTTTGAGCTTGGCACAACTCCTTTTGTTTATAATTTTTTGGAAATTTTATTATTGCTTACTGACAACACAGCTTAATTTTTGCATTGATTCCAAAACCAAAATTAATGCCCATAAGAAAATCAGCAGTACAAATAATGTGTTGCTTTTAAAATTTAATTTCGTGTGCCCTTTTTCCTCTTCAAAAACGAAGTTTTCATCATTTGAAATTTGTTATTTACTATCTTGTCTCATCATGACCCCTCTGCGGCCTGTGAGTGTGGCGCGGAAGAACAAACCGTCGACCAGGTCGTTCTCCAATGTCCAATCTATCGAACTCCCCACGGAGTGCAAGGTCTGGCAGTTCTGGAAGATGAGACAATCGAATGGTTGCTCAACACCTGCCCCGAGATCTAGTGCGACCTAGCAGTGAGTTGAAAGAATTGGCTCAAACGACGAAGAAGTTGAACTATTCTATTGAATTTTGATACCCTCAACATATTTTGATGTTAATTACGTAGATACATATTCGAAGAAGGGCTGTTGATCTAGTAAATGTGATGGTCTGTCGAAATTTAAAAAGGCGTGCTCTTGATGGATTGATAGCAATGTTAATACCAGGAGTGCAACTAGAATAAGAATTGATTTTGTGCTGCAGACAAGCAAGCTACTACAGTGAAATAGGTAAAAATAAATATTGAATAAGCAGCTTCCACCAACTGCTGCAACCTCTTCGCTGACGTTGCGCTGAATGCGCGGTTCACCACGAACGGAATGTGCTTGAAGAACAGCACCGTATATATGTGGTGCGAACAAGCAGTAATAGAGTGATCTCATCGGGTGATCTCTATTCTTGCTTACTGCCACAGTGTGAAGCTTTGCGCACATGCCGCTCGGGATTTCCGATCGCAACACAATCAGACATGTTGTTAAAAACATCGTGTGCTTACAAGTTGAACGTAAAGCTTTAGAAACGATGTTGTTTTACATTTGCGTAATAAAAAAACGTAGGCATAACTTTTATGGAAACTTTGCATAAAACCACTACTCAAATTGCTAGCCTGGTAAACTGAATGTATACGCGACAACTAATGTGGGAAGGCAAAAAGTTCCTCAAACAACCTCTCTTTTCAGTGCAATCCTCTATTGGGCACCTAAGTAGTTTCTTTGTTTTTGATATGACAAAACTAAACACCGTGTGTGGCTTCGACCGCGCTAGATAACCGCGAAACCAGTACTTTTAGTAGTTCAACTTTCCTGGTTTCCCTGAACCTAACCTGCTCAGTGGCAGCTTGCCTTTTCAAACGTTGTGGCTCGTAGCAATGCTGAGCAAAGTCCTTTCGCCGATTGCTGAGCGACCATGTTTGCTTTGTGCGTTGATTGCGTGCCAGGTGCTTGTGCTGGTGCTTTCGCTGATGAACAACGTACATTTTGATTCAGTTTTTGAACAGCGGGTAAACCTCGAATTTGTTGTTTTTGTGATGGTTTCAACTTCTTTACAAAAGACTGGTAAAGATTACGTTGCTGACAAGTCAATACTTGCTCTTGAATTTTCTTATTCGATAAACTTCCGTGCAGCAAACTTCAACTTCAACACAATGTAAATGAATCTGCGCGGCACATCAGCAAGATTGGTCACTCACGATTTCAAGTCACGTTTCAACTTTGCAACAACACAACCAGTATCTTGAAACTTCCTGCAACAAGCCCATGCGGCTGAGCAGCTTCATTTGTCGTTCACTGACTGCTGCTGTCACCCGCCATCTGCTCAGCCCTGTTCACCCGACACGCTTCACTGACAGTGCAGAGCAGGGCTGATCGGTGCGCGTCATGCTTGAGTGGTGAGATGACTTGTCGGTTGAGTAGTCGCGGCCGTCCACGTTGACTGCTCCGGTTCAGATTAATCATTGTTTCGAGTCCGTACGCAGCAAGCCGCTGTTCACGCTGAGCCTGGCGTTCTGCTTCAGGTTATTTTCGCTGTTAGCAACAAGCTCAGACGGTTTGAGGGCGAGCCACAATCCACCTTTTGTTTTGATTGTTCTTCCCAGACCATAGATATCGGAATCGCTCAGTTCGAAACTTGACAGTTGCCGGATCAGATGAAGCGCCGCCCAATTGTATATATGTGTGCGTTGTTAAAAATTTCTGCGCGCTACTAACATTCACAGAAAATTTTGCACCCCTGGTGTAGTGTACTCTACTTACAGCATCAGGTATTGGTTTTATGGTTGCTTGTTGGAAGTGATCAAGGGCTGATTTGCTAGAACTTGGACTAATAAGAGAACATTTCAAACATGGTTTGGGTATTCGGTCCTTAATGTGGTAAATTTAATAATTTGAAACATGTCAATCGAAAAAATAATCTCATAAGAGGTAATCAACGTGATGGATACAGTTAGAAACCTACTATCTCCCCAATAAGGGTTGTCTTGCAATACGGAAAGTAACATATAACGCATCCCACTGAAAGTTACATAATATAATCAGCGGATACTGGTGGAGATCAACGGGTTGTACGAAGTAACAACACGGACGGGGAATCTTTCTCGAGTAGTATAGCGTTTTTGAACAATTTGATTCGAATTTAGTCTCTTTGAATTTTCCTAAAAACTTCTATGATTTATTCTAGTTCATCTGGAAAAGATTATCATTTTGGCCGAAATCGAGCATCACTGGGTCCTGTATTTTCATAGTGTGGCCTGGACTGCTGAAAGCTTCATTCCTCAGTTCTTGGGGCGGAACTTGTTATGGCGATAAACGGCATTTTTGTTGCCGTGATATTTGATCGAATAAACATTTCGGGTCGGCAATAATATTTGTCAACATCATAAAGATATTACTTGTGATGCTTCATCCAGGGTTTTTTTTTAAGGAAAATGTTAGGAACCCGGTTTGCATTTGTAGGGACCCGATTTCTCTGATTCTAGGGACCCGATTTTCTGTGATTTTGGGACCCGATGATAATTTTCTCTGATTCTAGAGACCCGATTTGAAATTCTAGGACCCGAATCGGGTCCACAAAATGCCTTAAAAAGACCTGCTTCATCCCATTACTATTTTTAGACACTCAATGTCCCTCCCACCCCTCATCCCAGGGTTTCTCAACCGGGGCCTTCGGGGGCCACGGAGCGGTTCCCCGTGAGCCACGAGCAGAGGCCTTTATTAAATACCTCTGCCGTGATATCGTGAAACCCAAGTGTACAGTTCAAAGTTAAACTTAAGGCATTTAATTGATGAGCAGGGGTCCACAAGTGTTGAGAGTCTTTGGAAGGAGGTCACAGACCGTAATAGGTTGAGAACCAATGGCTTAATGGTTTACCCGGAAGCACCAATACATTTTCGGGAAAGGGGGTCGAATATGACCATATTAGGACACTTTCCTGTACAGCCAACGTATTGATAACTAGGAACAGCACTGAGCTGTGAATCGCTCTGGACAATCGATATATTGCTATTCGTTTGCTCCATTTTGCAGAATACGATGTGTCGTGATTTCAAACTGTCGTTTGTTTTGTCACACAGGAGAGATAATGAAGATCCATAAACACCGATTGCTTCTTTGTGACGCAACAACTGCAGTCATGGACCAGTGCTTCAAGATTCTGGGCATTACCCCCGTCCATAGAATGTGACGATCAAGCATTTGACGTGTGATGACATCACAAAGCTGCTTTGTGACTGAGCGGACAGTCTGTTGAAAATCCATTCTTATGACGAGTCAAGTGCACCCCTATCATTAGACCTTGGGAGTCTGTTGCGGTTTTAGAAGTTAAATGTGTTTCAGATGAAAGTTTGTGGTGATAATCTTAGTGGAGAAAGGATCGATTGACTTGACCTGAAAGTTGTGAGTGTCAAAGATTTGCTGATTCCATCACTGTTGTGGAATGTGGATACTGAACGTGTGGCCGATTCCGATCCTCTCATACTGCACTGACTTTTTGTGGGAACAAAATTTGAAATGTTGCATACTTGTAAGTAGGGATGCATATAATGGAATATCGAATCCTGTGGATTCGAATCCTTCAATATTCGAATCCAAAAATCAGAGTTCTTTCGAATATTTAGATTCGAAATAAATTTGGATTAAATAAACGTGAAAAATTGCAAAGTTGACAAAACAAATAATTCAATAAATTTTGCAGTGGCATTCTTTGCGCTCCTGAGTAAGAGAAAGAAAGAAACACTCAACAAGCTCACGCATTGCGTAGTGACGTAACGAGCTAAGTAACAGGTCATGTGGTCGCTGATTGGTGTTCTAAACCTCTGCGCGATCAGCTCATTTTGCTCCTGAGAAGTTATTTCGGAATAGAATTCGATATTCTGGATTCGAAATAAAGATTCCGGAATATTCCAGAACCTCTAAATGTTCCATAACGCACATCCCTACTTGTGAGGAATCTCGTTTTGTTTCTCTACGTCAGATCATCGGAGCTATTGTGTTGCACGTCATTGCGACGTAGTCGAATGTTATTGGTCGCATTAGTTCAAAGTAATAATGAGGTGAAGAGTAAAGAAAGAACTATGAATTTGTTTGACTTCAAACATGGCTGGCCTTTCCAGGTAAGGATGGCAAATTCCCGATGCCACGTGTGTTGAAGTCAATTTCGTCGTTTCAAACTCAACCACTGTAATTGCTGCTATCTTGGTTAGTGTTGCGAATAGTGTTGAAAGGTCGGTTGTTATCCGATCGACGATATTTGGATGATGCGATTGATCAGAACGTTGGCCAGCATCAGATCAGTATCTCGGCAACAAGCATTTTGTTGGTTGCTCAGAAGCAGAGTGCAGCAGCTTCATGGTCAGGACGAAAAACTGACGTGGACGAAAAACTTACGCTTAAAGCAGAATATTAATCAAAGGCCACAATTGTCCACATTTCGTCTTCCACAAATGACCACGGCTGTTTGCCGTGTCAACAAAAGAAGTGTTTTGTGGAAAGCTGTTCTGCATTTGTGAAAGTGGCCACAAGAGATGTTCCCAGGTAGAAAAGCAAAGCAAAGAAAGGCAAGCAAAGCATAGGACTTTAGTATCGGTTAAAAAGCTTAGCACATAAGTTTGTTGTTTAATAAAGTGGCAGTCTTGAGATGGATACATACACGTATGTGGTTTCATGTGCAGATCTATTCAATAAGTGAAGCAGAGCGTCCCCATATGAATGAAGTAGGTGCTAATTTCAGTTGCGCAACTAATCTTTGCATCCTTATGTTGAAATTTTATCAGTTATCTTACAGTCCATCAACTACTTGGGTACCTCAGGTCCTCGTAAAACACAGCATGAGTTCGGGTACTGGCCAGAGGCACTCGTGTCCTCGGTCATTGATCCAGGAATTTGGAGGCCTGAGGTAGGTTTTCAGGGGGCTTTCACCAGAAGCAGGCTCAGACTACTTAAAAATCACGGTGAATATGAAATCAAATGATCTTCGTGGCATGTTTGTTGCATATCCTGCTATTTAAAACTACTCGTAAGTAAATACAGTAAATCACTTGGTTTTGAAATCGCTGCCCATCACAAAATGTTGCTTGAAAGTGCGACAACGTCATTGACCCTCGCGCTTCAGATAGTGAGGTTCTGGTCAAACAAAGCATTTTTTTCCAAACGCAGGCAAACAAACATTGGCAAGAAAATGTACGTGTAGCAGTAAGCACGAAGTATAATGGATATTTTAACAATAGGAGCTAGTGCCTCATTGACCTCACCTTAAATCTGCAACTTCGTTGTGTCTTTTATGCACCTGAGCCGAATATGACAAGAGTCCAGTCAGTGGCGGTTCTAAGGGGGGCTGGCTGGGCCATGGCCTCCTGAGATTTTTGGTTGGCCCCCCTCAGTTTTTTCTTAATTTCCCGTTTAAGTTCGTTGGGTTGACATACTGTATACAGTAGACAACTTTCGGCCAGCAATATTTTAAACGATTATTTAGAAACTCTCTAGCCTGCATTCGATACTTCCCAAATGCATGATAAGCTGTGTTGTTGTTTTTGACGGTCGGATAACTAGAGTTGTTTATGACGACACACACCAGTGGTTGCTCGGATCTTGCGTGAAATTTAGTCAGACAGTGGTCGGAGTGTTGAAAAATTCATTTCGAAACTAAGAAACGATCGCAGAATCCCTCCGTAATTTTATTTGCGTGTTGTCCTTAGCGACGTTCCACTCGATTGATTATCGAGCCTCGAGTAATTGCCGGACCGTGTTTTTGCTTCGTTCCGCATTCCTTGGCCACCGAGTTGCGTTGTTCTTTTAGAAGTGGACTCAGGTCGCCTCTATTCTGAACGTTACTAGGACCGTGAAGGTTGGTCCTTTATAGAGAGACGTAAGGTCTCTGGTTCTTGCAGCACAAGGCTGATATAGCGTAAGGCTATTTATTATATAAGACGTAAGCTCCACACAGCATAAGGCTGGTTCTCATGATTTTCGTTTATCACGTTTTGTTGGCAACGTTTTGTGAATCTCGTTCCGTGGGTTCATTAAAGTTTGTAACGTGCATTAACGAATTTTGTGGTTGTTCTCTTGATGTGGACCTGATTGTCAGTCAGGAAGCTACAGGGAAGATTGATCTTTCGTGCATTTCAGTGTGAGATGGAACTGGGTCATATTACTGTCAGCAGATTGTTGTTTGTCTCAGTAGCAAAAGGTATGTGAAAGCATTAAGAATTGGTTTCAGTTAATTTATCCGAATTTGTCCTGGGTGCAGTATTGCGTTCTGCTGCCCTGGCTTAGCTAGACCAAGTTTGCAGGTCACAATGGAGGCTGCAAGCCAGCGAATCTCGACGAGAGCCTGTCTTAAGACTATTTCAATTTTTTATCAAAATGGGTCCTGCACTTTCAGAGGGCCTCACGCGTATGTCCGTAAAAGTTAATATTTGAAGCCTTTTATATATTCCAAGAGAATTAAACCGCCAATGAAACGTGAACGGACCAAAGAAACATTTTTTACGTTACTGAGATTATATTCTTAAATTATTCTTGCTATTACAGCCTCCTGCATGTTGTAAATAGGCCTATACCATTTTTTTTTAGTTACTAATCAGGATGCTACACAAAATATTAACATAGGCCTACCTAAATTTTCATACAGTAGAACTCGTCATCGTTTAATTCGTCAATTCGCTTAATTCGTTACTTTTTCGTTGGCCCCGGCACAATCCCTATCTTTTGTGTACATTTCTGTTCGTCTAATTCGACATCGTCTAATTCATCAGTTTGCTCAATTCGTCACCTCTTTTTACCGTTGGAAGCGTTTTGTTCGGCTAATGCGGCATTTGCAGTTTCGCTTTTGATATCTAAGCAGCTAGAACGTGTGGGAATTCAAACAAATTAAGGATGTTAATCTGAGAATTGTTGCACCTCGCAATTTGTTTATCGAATTTATACACGAGGTTCGAAGCGCGACCCGACTCCCCATTGAGAGAACGTGGGAAGTCCGCAGTTTGTTAAAGATTTACAAGGTGCTAGATTAAATGGAGGAGTCCAAACAGAGTAGAGGAATTAATTTTTGTATTCAACCATAATGTCCGCAATAGAATATTATTATTATAATGCCATAAACTTGTATTTTACGGCAAATAAGAGCACTGTGTATACGAGTTACAGTACTATGATGAAGTATACGAGCTTCTATGATAGAGTTTCACCTGTTTGCATAATTCGTCACGTTTTTCTAATTCCTGTGAGGTGAAGAATTAGCCAAATTCTACTGCATATGTAAAATAGCTATGCCGCCACCACGTCTCTTAACTTTTTTGTCTGATCCGCTAGAACAGGGGTGGGCAATTAATTTGGCTTGGGACCACTTTGAGAAGGCCGCGATCAGCGGAGGGCCATAACTTCTGAAAACAGAAACAAATCTCGGTTCAAGTTAGCCTCAGCACTAACGTTTGCTGTGTTGGGTTGGAGGATATTTTAGATTTAAAGATTTTCGTAAATGCTTCCGCGGGCCACTGAAACCGCTGTGGCGGGCCAAATTTGGCCCGCGGGCCGCTATTTGCCCACTCTTGTCCTAGAATGAGTAGACGATTTAAAACCAAGTGGTGCAGCTTACTGGAGACTGAAAGCGAACAGGGAAGAAAATTTGACGAAATATGCCGGGTCAATATATGCAAATGTAAAGAAACCAGAAAAAATAGGAAAATGATGAAAAAAGTGGCGACAGGCAGAAAAAGCAAGATTCGTAAGTAATCGGCCATGAAAAACAATACTCCTTTCAAATTGTGAGTGTTTGATTCTGATGTCGAACATGTTTCATTCCTTATATCTCTACTTGCACGAAACATGATCTTCTTTCATTTCAAGTTCTTGCAAGCGAATTTGAGGAGTGGAAAGCGCAGCCTTTTTATGGCCGGTCTGGGGCAGTACTTCGCCTCGTTACGCCGCTGCTCTTAACACAAGCTTTCTAAGTTTTTATTGTACGAATATGTTTTCTTGTGTGCAATATGGGTTTATCTGAAATTACTGAATGGGGCCCTGCATGTGACTACTGAACACAGACATCTTGGTAGGTAATGCAGCGAGGCAGTGACACTCACAGCGTGAAGCCACGTATAATTTTATGCTGTGTGAAAAACAGCATGAATAGCCAAAATCTGTAGCAGTGCTTCCACAAGTTTGAAAATCCATGGTTTATTGTTTCATATGACTTAGCCAATAAGCAGAAGCACCATAAAAAGCCATCGCATGCAGCAAACCATTGTTAGTGTTAGACTGTGATCAAGGTGCCCGAGTGGATAGCTTATCAATCAAACGACTCTTATGTAGGCTGCTTTTTACGTAGTACAAAAGTACGTGGCTTGTTAGAATACGTCTATGCAGCCATGTGGGAATACGTCTTTATCGTTAAGGTTTGGTTCTGATTCTTAATGAGTACTAAGCGCAAAGCTATATTTGCTGTGGCGAGTTTTCGTAATTAAGCTGCTCAGTTTTTTTAAAGCCCGAGGGGTGTTCTAAATTTAGTAAGTTGTCCGATAGTCGTGTCAACATCTACTTCTCAATACTTGAAAATCTTTTGCGAGAGAGTCTAACTTTACTGTTTTTTTTTCACTGCTCATGTTGTTCTGGCCGTTGATTATTCTTAAATTATGACTTGCAGTATTTGCAGAAAGTGCAATGGATATTAGGCAGTTTATGAAAAGAAAAAGCATTCCTGATAGCAGAAACGTAGAAAACATTTCAGAAAAAAGATTGAAAACCGAGGTTCAACCAGCACAGATTTTAAAGCGTTTTGTGAACGTACCTTTGCATTGCATCGTCAACAACCTGAAAAGGATAAGCAAAAGTTCGACGTTGCATCCCCGAGAAAAATTTTTGTGGCCGCCCATGGCTACTGGGTTGGACTTGTGGAGTCAGATGTTTATCTGTCGTTTTGATCTCGTAGTGTTGGCATATGCTGCGGTGGATTGCTGCTGCTACGTTGTTATGTCTTGTCTTGTACAAGCTTCCTGCTATCTTGAGCCCGCACTCACTATGCGGGCTACTGTCTCATCCTTATCTTTGCACATCCTACATTTTGCATCATTTGTCGTGTGGAGTATCTTCGCTCTGTGGCACTTGGTGTCCAGTGCTTGATCTTGTGCTGCTGTTATGAGTGCTTCTGTTTCTATCTTGAGTCCTGTGCTTTCTCGCATCATCTGTAGGCGTTCTCCATTGATGTGATCTCAGGTACTTGCCGTTTGTATTGTCCATGTAACTGTTTGCTGGTTCATTTTGTTGTGTTCTCTATTTCCCATTCTTCTATTTCTTCGTTTTTACTTTTGTATCCTGTGATTGCTTGCTGTTTCCAGACTGCTTCTATCAGAGGATTTTTTTCCTTTGCTTTGCTGATGTACTCCTGTAATCCTGCACATTCTAATCTAACTGTTGTTGCAACTTCTTTCCTCTGCAACTTTCTTTTCTTGTATGGTACAACCTGTGAGTGCCTGCTCGAGGATGAAGTCGTCCGTACATGTTCATGGTCTTCCTTATCATCCTGTATAGATCATCATTGGTTGTGATACCTTTTCCGAAGTGGGGGTCAAAATATATAGAAAATTTATGTGGTTTGAAATGGCAACTGTGACGTCACATGCATTGAAATATAACGTCATTAATTTTGTAAGCATGTTTTAGCAATTTAATGCAATGTTTTATAAGCCCTCAACGACCCCTATGTACACTGCACCCTGTCTATCTACGCTACACTGACTCGAGCACATAAATGTAACTACTGTAGTTGTTTTTAGTCTTACACAAAATTCCTTCACAAGTAAGTCACAAATACAACATGCACAAAGCTAAGGGAGTGTCCACATATTACATCATCAGATATGGGTGTGAAGGGCTTTCAAAATGATGATGGGGTAAAAAATAGATATCTAAAATTCTGATGACGCAATGTGTGAATGCTCCCTAGTATCAACAGATATCACTGTGTGCAGTACAAACTTCTTTCCAAAAAAGTTACATCTGCGATTATTTACTGCCATGAATTCTTGCAGTAATGCTATGAGATCAACCTGATCTATTAACTGTTTGTGAATGTGCAAAAGCATCCTGTGGTTCAAGTGCTCTTGGTTAAGTTTGTCAAGTAGTTCTTCAGCCGTCGAAGGCACGACAACGACCGCTCTGCTGTAGCATTTGACATTGATACTGTCAAGTACAGCCGTAACAGTTGTGACGTAACAGTCGTGCAGTACTCCTGTAAATTCCCTTGGAGCATGGGTGAGAGCTTTGCTGTCATCACGTGAGTTTCGAAGGTATCAGGTACAAAAGACGATCTTCAATAGTTTTAGTTCAGTTACAAGGACATCGACATGCATAAGTGCACGGGAGTGGCTATTTTTGGGGATGCAAAAAATGTTTGCCCAAATTTGATCTTGTTTTCCCCAAATAACGTGCAAACAACGGTCGTAATGTTAAGACTAAAACATACCACTGTAAACAAATCCAGGTGTCTGCATGCCTAATTACCAATTACTGGGGTTCAAAGCTGTACGACATCAACTAACAATCAATATTCTGCATATCTATGTGTGAAAAAGGGTAATATTTATTGTGTTGAATAAAGTTAGCTAATTGCAATAAAATCCCTCCAAAATTGCTGTTGATGCCACCACGTATGGGAGGTGTTGTTCCGAATCTTCATTTTCAAGTTTTTGTATGCATTCTAAACTTATTCTTCCAACGCGATCATCCTGATAGCTATGAGCATTTTTTCTAGCATAGATGTGTGCATTTGTGTTGGCCACATTCGCAATCAATTTGGAAAAGGAGTAAAATATCGGGTTACGATCTAATGTATTACATGGCCGCAAGTAGGTCAAGTCTCAAGTAAGAGGAGGTAAAGGAGGCAATTTAATACATAGCATATAGCTTAGCCCTACACATTAGGCAATCTTCACTGCAATGCGTTGTACTCAAAATACTACAATTTACTTAAACGTTTACAGCTTCTAAAGTCACATTATGAACACCAAAAATCCAATCCAGTTTAGACAGTTAAATGTGCATTGAACACAGCATGCTAAGAAACAATAGCAATGTGGGAGTGATACACGCAAATATGTGATCAACTACCAAGGAATGTGAACAAATGCACATTTCCAATGACAAATGACTTATAACCTCAACAAGAACATTTCATAAAAGTAGCAGCGCTTCACTGGAGTGCATCAGCATAAATTAATTATGCAGTGCATTAATAGTATAGTTGCTACAGTTCATGAAAACTTCATTTCACAGCGTTGAATTGAAAGATTAAAATTTGGCAGGATGCAACGTATGCAATTAATTGCATGAAACAAACGGAAAATATGAAAACCTAAACAGTATAAAGTCACAGCTACATTACCACCACGCAACATGTTACAGCTGCAGTTACTTGGTTAATTCTGTTCATGAGTACTTCATGGAAACAGATTCACGCTTATAAATCTCACAACATCAAAACTTCACAATATCATATCACAACTACATCACAATACTACCACAAAACATTTTGCAGCTACAGCTACATTTTATTGGTATATTTTACAGCATTAACAACTTGAGGTTTGCAAAAATTAGGGTTAGTTTGAATGGTGAGTTGCCACCACATGTTCCTAATTTCAAAATGTTTCCAACTCTACCCAAATTTGAATGAGGTTGTTTCAACTGGCCCAAATTTGGTTTGGGCTCTTAATTTGCCCAAATGTTTATAGTACAGCATATGCAAGTCTGAATGAAAATCTTCCAATTTGCCCAGATGGTACTGTTGTGATCGGAAATCCCGAGCTGCATGTGCGCAAAGCTTCGCACCGTGGCAGCAAGCAACAACAGAGATCATGCGTCGCAATCTCTTATTATACTGTATTGCATGCTCGCGCCACGCATATATATTGTTGCTCTTCGCGAACATCCCGTTCGTGGTGAATCACACAATCAACGCAACGCCACCGGAAAGGTTGCAACAGTACCAGTCGTACCCAAGTTTGAATAAAGCTGTTTCAATTACCTAAATATGATTAAGGCTGTTGGAATTTGCACAATTGCTTCTAATTGTACGTAAATTTAAATGAAGCGCTTGCGTATTACAGTATTACCCAAATTAAAATCAAGCTTTGAAAGTTTCCCAAATTTAAAATCAATCTTGAAAGTTTCCCAAATTTGAATAAAGCTGTTTGAAGTTCTCTTATAGTTCACCTAGACATTTAGTTCTTATAGTTCACCCAAACAAAGCTCTTATAGTTTACCCAGACATTCTAAATGAACTAAAATTTCAATGGAGCTATTCCACACAGCCTAGGAGCTATTCTATACAGAGTTATTCTATAAGATATTCTATACAAAAATTTCAATGGAGCTATTCTATATTCTATACAAATGGAGCTATTCTATACACCTTTGTACAAGACTGTTTGAAGTTGTCCACAATTGAATGAAGCTGTTGAAAATAGCCAAAATTTGATTTGACTGATGGACGTCACCCAAATATTCTCAGTTTTATCTAAATATTTTTATTTTCACCCAAAATTCAATGAAGGTTTTCTCATTTGCCCAGATTTAATTGAAGCTGTTGAACCATACCCAAATGTTCCTATTTTACTGAAATGTTTCTAATTTTACCCAAAACTTAACTGAAGTTTTTTAGTTGGCCCAAATTTGATGAAGACTGTTGGAATTACCAAGAGATTCCAGTTCAATCAAGGGAAGTGTCTATTTTGCCATCAGGGGCAAAAGAGAATGGCAAAATAGTCTCAGATTATTTTGCCGTTTTGGCCATTATTTTGCCTTCGATTTGGTGGTTATTTTGCCTTAATTGGGAAAATAGATGCTACTTCACTTACATGTGAATGTAGCTGTAGAGTTGGCCCAAATGTTGAAAATTTTTGCCCGAATAATGGCCATTTTTTCAGCGTTGGGGATGCGACCGCATCCCCTGCATCCCCATGCCATACACTTATGTCGACATCGATGTTGTCATGCAATTTAGCCATTGTGCTACCTTTGAAGAGAAATTGGATTCATCCTCCCATCTTGCTGCAGCCAATAGAACTTGCTCAATATCACAAATATACTGCAAAATTTCTTGGTAAAATATCTTCTGTTTACGGACTATCAAATCGACAACTTTTAAATGTTGGGAGTAAAAAAAGCTGAGATGAAGTAAATCTTGTGGTATCTGAACCCGGTGGCGATATTAGCAAATTGGGGCTACCTATGCAAAAAATATCGTTGTAAGAAAGTTGAGATCCTTGGGATGCCGTTTTGCGATCAGCCCAAAGGTAATGAAAGGACAGATAGTGAGACATTTACAAGACCGAGCGGAACCGGGAAATTAAGAAGGCGTGAGGAGCGCGATGGCCATATATAAAACCGAGTGTCGAAAATAACCCAAAATGAAGACAAGAAAACGAGATAACAAAAAGAGAAGGATTTCACAAGCTATACCGTTTTCTGGAGTCGGCAACGTCGTCTTACTGATAGACACTGATGAAAGAGTGACCGATACCTATTTAGATTTTGCGTAGGAATTTGTTGACCTCTTTGGCACCCAAATCGTTGAAAACTATAACATATGCGTACAAAAGAGGCCTGCTAAAATGTCACTCTGGATACGACTCCATTGCTGGTTTCGCATTTTGGTAGAATGTGGACTGAGGGCATGAGGAATGAAGTATTATAACCTATATGTTGAAATCATAAATACTGAAACCTATGACCCGAAGAAAGTGATAAAAGAAAATGGATACCACTATTATGAGGAAATACCAACACTATTTGACTTGTGTTGTTTGAAAACCTTTGGTTCATGTTGGACACTACATCATTTCCTATCCGTAGAAAGACAGGATTGGGTACGGAGTGACAACACCAAAACATATTCCATAGAACGGATACACTACAAAGCGGGACATCTTTTCCCAAAGCTGGGGAGGAGATTTACTCTTCCTGGGAATAGAGAAGCTTCCAAAACGTGATTCCGCAGAAGGAACTAGAATCGGAAGAGAAACAGATGCGAAGAATAAAAGAACGAGAAGAAAAAAGCAGTAACTGCTTCGTAACGAAGTTTGGAATACATGAGATAGACTTGGCTCAATGATGAGAGAAAAATACATTGCCAACGAATGTGTCGAAATGATGTAAACAATTCAAACGTTACTATTGACAGTTATCAAATTGCCCTATTTGGAATGTATTCGTTCTCACATAGCATATATCAAATATTAGTATATACGGAGAAAAAAACATGAAAACGCTTATTCTATTGCAATTTGCAATGTTAATGGTTAAAGCGAGGCGCGAATTACAAACGTTTTAATGACGATAAAGCCCAAATTCACGGGGGCTTGAAAAACACTTGCAGTCGCAGAGTTGACTATCCTGGGTAGACGTATGGTGTCGAGGGTGCACTTATTTACCTGCTGTGACATAAAAAGTAGTGTTTTGATCGCTTTTAAGTATTTTCTTCCGCTCGCTGTCGAACGATGCGTTTAAAATGAATGTATGATGTCCAAGACATTTTTCCAAGGGGCAAAAATTTTCCAGTGGGGGCCTCTCCCTCTAATTACGGGCCTGATTGCATCTATCAGCTTGATTCACTCCAACAAGATCTTCATGGATAGCAAAGCTATCATCAACCCACCGTTTGCAAAATGTCAATTGTTCTTTTCCGCGTACAGTATATCTTGTTTTTCATCAACAGCAATTGAAAAATACTTCGAGGATTTGATTTGGTCCAGCAAAGTGTTCATGCACTTGCGATACATAGTTGTAATAAATTCGTCATGTATTTCATGTGAATTATACGCACTGAGCTGTAAGACTTTCTGCAGTCCAGGGCAATACTCACTTGCATGCTGTAGGAACTGTTGCAAATTTCCTTCTTCAATTTTTTTCTTTAAATGATTTACTTTAACAATGAACCCAAAACTACTTGTGCTGCTTGAGCTTATTTAGGTAAAATTCGAAATTCAAAGTAAAAAGAGTGGGTGGGCGTAGGTCCATGCGCACACCCGATTCCGCCATCTATGTGAATTATGATGTATCTCTTTGTTGTTCCAGTCTATTATTCCTGCTGTGTAAGTGATTGCTGGCACTGCGTATAAACTGATGGCATGGGCGTCGGGCAGATTTTTTTCCAGGAGAGAGCTGCCACTAGCGGGTTTTTCCAGAGGTAGCAATAAACATTTTTCCACGTGGAGCCAAAAGTGGTGAAATTTCATTTTTCCTTATCAAAACTAAGACGTCAAATTTCAAAACCCAGGGGTGAGCCTTGACCTCCATGCCGCCCCTTCCGACTTCCATGATTGATGTCCTGTATTTTATTTTTGGCGTTGAGGCGTGATTTGAGAATCTGCCTTAACCTTTTCTGTAGGTTTTTGTTGCTTTGCTTTTGACCTCTCTCTGTTTGTTCTGTATGTTTTGTAGTATGCCCAGATATTTGTAATCTGTTTCGATGTTGGCGACCTTGATTTTTCCTATGTCTAGATTTAATCCATCCACTGTCTTGATGTTGTATTTTTGCATTGCACATTTTTAAAGTCTCCAAGCACATGTAGATGTCTGTTGTGAAGATTCGAAAATTTTCATTTGTTACAAAGACTCTTCAAAAACTTCAAAAATGATGTTTTGGAACCGAAAGGCTGTTTGGAACCGCTACCGGTGAAAAGAATGGTGTCGAACAATCTTTTCTTTAATGAAATTCAAATGTCTGTTTTGGTTGCATTGTACGTATATAGGCATTACTGTCACGTCATATCGTTATGTTCACACAGAATAAAGTTTCTTATTTGCTACAGGGACTTATACTCTTCAAAATGTTCAAAAATGATGTACAGTAGGAATGGCTTGCAGCAGCACATCACCTAAGCAGCCTGTATTTAGCGTGGAAGCGTGTATCTGTGCTGGAGGAAGTGACAACGATGCTTTCGAAGATGTTACTTTGGATGGGGACGTGGATCACAGTGAATCAGGGTGTGCTTCAAACTGTGGACACCACAATACAATTATTAATTCAGAAAACGTTATTCCTACAAATAATGTTAGCAACAACGCAAATTATCACGTGTCCTGCCACTCCGATGCTACAACCAGGAACGATGTATCGGAAACTGCAGCCGAAGAGAATGCGTCGTTTGATCTGATGGTCACTGCAGGCAACACACTAAGAAATGCAATAGCGCCACCTCAAAGGTGAAAGAATGCTTTAAAACTTCGAAATTTTACCACGCTATCCTTTACAGATCATTGACTCCCAAACCTTTCTTGATTGCGGGCCCCTGGTTTGTTTATTGTTTTTCCTTTCGGGGACCCAGGCTATCATAATTTAGTGCAAGTCAGTGCAATATGATGAACACCTGACGTAGAATGAGGAATTCTAATTTCGGTATCGGATTCAGCGAAACTGAAATCATCGCTGTAGGGCAATTGTTACCTCACCACGACAACTTTATGTTGTTGACAATTGTTATCATTGTAAGAGGATGCGATCACTAACGGAACCCTTCTTCTCCTTCGCAGCCCCCAGTTTGGGAAGCACTGTTCCGTTTGGTCTCCGACTTAGGGTCTCTAAGGGGGGCCCCAGGCAAGGCTGAAAAGGCCTCTGATGATGTCATTATGGTCAGCCAACCGTGATACGACCTGGTAAGAATTTTTCACCATCCTGTTGCAGTCACAATGCTGCGTCGCCTTAACCCACCTTTCTGGAGAGTCGAACCCGCGACCCTCCGTGTAACAGCAACAATAGAGTTTCCCCCACTCGACTAGGTAGACTCTACTATTGCTGCTACGAATTCAATGTTACATGTGGCGAATCACCACGCCACAATCCTCAGCCAACAGTGATAAGAAATTTTTGCTCTTACTTTAGAGGTGCTGGTCGCTGCCCTTTGAAAGCAGATTGCTTGCACATTAGAGTGGCGGTTGGGGGCCCCTTTGAAAGCAGATTACCTACACATTGCAGTTGGGGGCCATTTGAAAGCAGAGTACTTACACATTGCAGCTGCTGTTGTGGGTCCTTCTGAAAGCAGAGCACTTGATGGAGATGTCACGGGCTCACATTTTTATGACCAGGACCGACCCATGCCCATCACAACAAACCCATAACCCCTTCTAAATTTTGACCTATACATTGCCCGGCCCTTAAAAAGCAGTGTCTATTTTGCCTAATGAGGAGGTGAAAGCCCTGCTAGAGCTATTTTGCCTTTAGCTGAACCCGTTTGGTTGAAGTGGTCACATGACAAGTTCGGATCGCATGATGTGCTCAGTTGACCGTGACGTCTGTAACGGCTCAGCCCGATGGACGAGTTTGTTTAGTGCTGGCAGGCTTTTAGCAGCTTCTTGCTTGTTTTGTAAACTGTAAGCTAACCCCAACATTTCCACTTTCTAAACCCCTGTCTCTGCGTATCATCACATGACCACTTCTGCCAAATGTGTTCAGCTGTATGCAAAATAGCCCCAGAACAGCTTTTGCGTGAAGCGACAAAATGGACCCTACCTAAGAAAACATCTTAGATGGAAAAGGTACTATCAGCATTAAATTGCATTTTGCGTTCCAATAGGGTATATTCACTGACAATTGGCAATTCATTTTTAGTGACTTGCCCTTGTATTTATGTGAAACCAAGGGCGTACGCAAGGGGAGGTGGGGTTAAACCCCCCTTGAGCCTGATATTTTACGAAAACTTTATTATCTGCACAAAGTAGATCGATTGTTTTCGCATACTTTTTGCATGTTAATTTGTCGACTTAATGCAAATACCACGGAATGAATTTGCATGCAAATTTGATGGAACATTTGTGAAATAAATGGGCCAAAAAGTAATAATTAGATTTTGGTGGGAATTTGGGTTATCGTTTTTGCATCCAGAAACCATTTCACCACTTTTTTCAGACCTTTCGTCCACTACGCATGTCTAAAATTGTGTTCCGCGATAGCTGACTTCATCCGAAACAATTGTCTTTGTTTTGTCTGCTATGGCCGAGCTGCACAAGTGCTGACCGCATTGGCTGCATTACCAGTTTCTGTAGCATGATAAAAATGTTGCAGGAGCACTAAATCAGCACTTGTTAAAATAGAATCATTCAGGCATTAGATAATGTCTCAGCAGGGAAAAAGGAAAACTTAAATTTACTGGACTTCTGTACGTAACAAAAAATCGGAAGTTTTCTTGCGTACTGTATGCGCATTCTCAATTCTTGAGTAGCTTAGCAAGATTCGTCCTTGCAAACCGGGATGTGCGCCAGCCGATGTCTTTATGTGCTCCACTGCTCGTATTCGACAAGACATTAACGCAGGTTGTAAATTGCTCTGACGCAGTGATGAGTGTGTTTTACTCCCCTGTTTTAATGCGCAGCCTGATATTTTTGCAGTTATGAACTGCTGTGTCGTAGTGTTGAGTGTATTTTCCTCCAATATCCTAACTTGGAGCGCTGATGGTTTATATTCAGTTCAATGACACATAAACTAAGGGGAGTGCGTGTAGACCAGTGGTTCTCAAACTTTTCTGCACGTTGACCCTCAATTAAAGAACACAATTTTTCTGTAGACCCCGTGCCCTAGCCCAACAGTTACTAATGCAAGGAAAGTATGCGTCAAAATAAATTTGAGTACTTTTTACTTGAAATGCATGATAAAATACAGTAATACACAATCCAAAAATATGCTTATAACTATAGATGTAAGCATAACACAAAGCATAACTGTCAGTGCAGCACACCATTTTCTCCACTTTCAATTTCATTAATGCGAAGGTTGCGCCTGATAGGACATAACAAGCTCCATGTGACTCCAGCAGTTATTCATTGACCCCCTGGCCATTCAGTGACCCCATTCGACCCCGTGACTATTCATTGACCCCTTGGATGGACCAATTGGCCCCTGGGGGTCGATATCGACCACTTTGAGAACCACTGGTGTAGACGAATATGCATATTATGTCAACAAACTTCGCCAAAACATTGGTTTGGAAACATGAATATTACGTCAAATTGTAACGTCACAAACAGCGCACACCAAATACAAAGGACCACCATATGCCACTGAATGAAACCCCCCCATGAATTTTTTTGCGTACGCCACTGTATGAAACACATAAATTCAGTGGTTCAAAGCAGTTGCAATCCTGGTGATATCCCGAAATCCTGAAAATACAGGGAACAAAGCAAATGTCATCCAAGAATGGCAAAAGAAAAGAAACATTAGGATAAAGCAGCTTCACATAGCCAAACAGCGACTGTGTGAAGTAGAAGTAAGCATATCTGTGAATCAACATTTCGATGAAAAAACAATGTTTGCCAAGGGCGTACGCAAGGGGGTGGGCTTTGGGGTTAAACCGCCCTTGAGCTTGATATTTTACAAAAATTTTATTACCTGTGCAAAGAAAATGTAATTGTTTTCTCATACTTATTACGTTTGTTAATTTGTCAACGTAATGTAAATACAGTAGTCTCCGCTTATTGAGCTCACCCGCCTTTAAAAGTCCAAAATTGTCAGCTCCGGAATTACTCTATATATTTCTGTAATAAAAATAGACTTTATAAGCCCAAAACCCCGCTTAATAAGCCCAATTTTCGAGCACATTTCCTTATGGGTGAAAAAGCGTTGCAACGCACACATCTTTGTCTTGCTTTCGAAAGTTTCACTTTTCGTTTCGCTGCTGAGCTAGTCCTTAATTCAACTGTTTTGTCACAGATAGTTTATTTGTGACATGTTCAATAGGCAAGACAATTGGTGCTCTGCAGAATTTATTATCAAAATGGCAAAGAGATGTGGAGACGAAATGAATATTATTTTTTTGTAATTACCGGTAACAAAGATAATTGCTCATTACCTGCAACTGTTGTACATCATGTTGATAGATTTAGCAACTTTTAGCGATAGCACAGTCGGCCATACTCATTTATGCGCATGAGAGTGGCGAAATTTTGGCCCCCGGTAAATAAGCCCAGCCACTATAAGTTCGTCCGGTTCCGAGATGGGCTTATTAGAGAGGACTAATGTACCACGGAATGAATTTGAATGCAAATTTCAAAGAACAGTGCAAATTGCCCAAAAAGTAATAGGCTAATTAGGCTGTGGTGGGAATCTGGCTTATAGTCAGCCAGTAGCGGACACAGGCTGATCTGGTGGGGGGGGGATGCGATGTCGATTTGCAATGAACCCAATGCTTCATAGAACCACAATGCGTAAATCAATCACTTCCACATACGTACATTTACGAGGAAACAAGTCTAAGCTTGGTTTAGAAGAAGTTTGAGTGATAAAACTGGTCAAACTTTAACACTGCACCGCTACAGAACCAACAAGCAAATGTGGCACATAACAGCGATCTGATGAGGTAGCCACTGGCGTCGGCGCGGACTCTGGATGTCGTTCACGTGACGACATGATACTTATTCTCATTGTAGGTTACGTTTGTTACAGCGCAATTACCAGTGGCAGTAGCCAGCATAGTTGCAGTATGTTGCAGCAAGCGGGCATGTAGTCACTTGGATGCGGATTAGATCGGTGCTCTTAAAATGGGGAACTTTATAGTTTTTGATTGTCGTTTGGAATGGTCTCCAACAGCCATAGCAATTTGTGCGTAACATTTGTTATTGCAGGTAATTTTGATGAAATAATAACAAGCGGGTTGATTCTGTTTATTTGGCAACTGAAATTAAAGAGAACGGAAAGAAACAAAACAATTCGTAATGAGTGAAAGCACGAAAAAACGAAAGTGAGAAAGCACGATCATTCATGGGCGTTCGCAGAAATTTTTCCAGAGGGGAACCTCGACATTTTGTTTATCAATTTCTAATTTCTGACGATCAGTGTTCCCTCTAAGATAATTTTACACTGAAAAAATATTTGTTTTAGTGAGCATGATTATTTTAGGGCTGAGTAAGTGGAGTTTTCAATGAATTACAAACTTTGTGAAGTACATATTAAATATGCAATCTTATCAAAATACGAACAAAACACACATTTCATTCAAATAGCTCCTTGTTTTCGATGGAGTTTCCCCTGCTTTGGAATGCTGCAAGTGCGCGAGAATGAGATTTCGCTGCGCAACAGTTATGGTGGTCCTGAGTATTTGCTCACCTTAGAGGGAACATTGCTGACGATGCAATGCAAATGGACGTTCACAAAACGCTTTATCCTTTCTACACTACAAAGAAAATGCCCCGTGTTACGGTAACAATCACAAAAAAACGCTTCGTTGGCAGCAATAGCCAGGTATATTAGTATTGCGACAATTTGCATTGTGTGCAATCTACAGATTTTCAACGCAGGGCATTTCTTTTTAAGTAAGTATTGCAATGATCTGTAAAGAAAGAAGCACTGGATTGCCATGGTTTTCAACGAAAACACAAATCATGACTTTATTTTACTTAGCAAGCAGGGACGCACCCAGCTGGTATATTCAACTGAACTAACAACTAAACATGTTTTTGAAAAATTCGGGGGGGAATTACCCAGTTGCTCTCCCCCTGATTGCGGGATCAGCTAGCAAGACTTGTCAGTATCACTTAGAACAGTGGTTCTCAAACTTTCATGAGCCGTGGCCCCCTTCAAAAGACTCTCAACACTTGTGGCCCCTGCTCATCGATAAAAATACCTAGTTTTGGCCTCTGCTCGGCCTCTGCACGTAGCCCCCAGAGAACAGTTCCTTGGCCCCCAAGGGCCACGAGGGCCCCGTTTGAGAAACTCTGACTTAGAAACAA
>Ga0210059_1004076_pt1 | contig 23525 bp, 14 predicted proteins | sample Ectturendosymbi2_FD_188042 | JGI IMG/M metagenome (GOLD analysis project Ga0210059, IMG submission 188042) | Ecteinascidia turbinata endosymbiont from Florida, USA - Sample 2 (SPAdes) (version 2) | ecosystem: Host-associated > Tunicates > Ascidians > Unclassified | place: Key West, Florida...
CCCCCGTTGCCCCCCCCCCTTTTAAAGGATAGGGGGCAATGCCCCCGTCATGCACCCCCGTTCCGGCGTACCTGTTTACACACCTGCTGATGTATAACAACACACGTTTAATCGAAGGCAAGCAGTGACTTTGCTTTAAGACAACGACTCCCGAAGTTGGTCTACAAAACTTGCGCGCATGTAAGATGTGGATCTTATCCAACTCTTAAGCGACTGGTTGAGGTATGCAGGTGATAACGTAAGCTAGAGGCCCTCAACTCGTTTGAAAAATGTTTGGATTTTATATCATTAAACACTATGAAATACGAAAGTTGGACATGTCCTCTAAACAAATTTGCATACGTTTGACCCACTCAGTCTACACAAAGCGTGAAAATGTTTGTGGTTTTGTGAAAACGAAGCCACAATCAGTTATCACCACGACTCTGCAGTAAAGGTAAGAAATAGGCTACTTGTCGCCGCAGCTTAACACAGCGTTTGGCAAGCTGATCTAGCCCAGTGGTTCCCAAAGTGTGGGTCGAAACCCGAACAAGAGTTGCGAAGGGTCAAAAAATGGGTCGCGCCGAGGTGATCCAAACCGAGGTTGTTTGTTTTCAACGTTACCACTGCTTGCCTGTGTGTTGCTTAGGTACTTGAGAAAAGAGTAGATTGCTGACATTATGAACGAAATTAGCAACTTACTGCTAAAATCACTCATACAATCATCAATATTTCATACGTTGTTTGACGCGCGTTCACCAAACTCAGATTTGGGTCGTGCTCAAAAAAGTTTGGCAAGCGCTGATCTAGCCAATCTACCATAAGCTGTTGAAGTCCTTTTTTAAATCCATGAACGTTTAAATAACAAAATCCAATCTACTGGAAAAAAAGTTCAATTTTTTTGGTTTTAGTCACATGCGTTTTATTGATAAAACAGATTGCAAGCTATCTGCGAGTAATGGCAGTGTCAGTGCCCTCAGTATACTGACAAAATAAAAAGCATCTTTCTACGTTAGATTTTGCTGCTGAGTCTTCCCGTTGCAGTTGAACGATTTAAAAGATAGTTTGGATAGGGTGGCAATCAAAATCCGAAGAAAGTTGTAACACTTTCAGACTAAGTACAGGTTGGACCCTGATTACTTGACAAAACTGTTTTTTTACTCGCCGGCAAGATAATGGGAAATCATTGATGAAAAACCAGAGTATAAGAATCAAGGCGTATAAAACGTATATCACCGCTATATTCACGCATTTAGTTTTACAACTGTACAAAAACAAAAATCTACGATGATCATTTAAGGTTGCGGCTGATGCTGCAGACAAGGTTAAGTTATACAGTATTTGCAGCACGCCAGAGTTATCAGAGAGGAATCTTTGCGATATGGTCTTGAAATGAAGTTTACATCACCATTAGGTTGGATGCAGCAAGCTGGTGCGTCAGAAACAGCTGCGAAAAGCGTGACTCCTTGTTTTACTTTCGGTTAGTGATTACAAGCGCGTAGGTACAAGTTTGTATTTCATTAGCACCAACCTCCACACGGATCTTATACCTAAGGTAAATGTCAGCCATGATATAAATGCTCCAGTATTTACACTATGCACAACCATGGGCATCGGAAGGGGGGCAGAAGGAAATTTGACATTTTCCTATTAAATTTTTAACAACAAAAGGTTGTTTTCTTAGTTTCGAGTGGGAAAAATGATATTTCGCCATTTTTGATCTCCCCTAGTGAAATCCATAGCTTCCCTGGAAAAATCCACTAATGCCTGCCTGGAAAAAATCCTTCTGACACCTATGTACACAACGGCTGGTTAATCATGGACAATTGGTAAACCACAGTGCTTTGATCAAGTTCGACTAAAGCAGGGTCTCAAACTCAAATTGCTCCTAAGGCCAAATGAGGGCTTATAAATTAAGTAACCCCAGGGCCGCATTATGACACTGACGCAACAATGGTGGTATCTGAAGCTCCTTACTTACACTTACTAGAAACAGTTTTCACATCTCATATCCTGCGAAAGGTGTCTTGGGTTATGGGCAGGGCTACCACAATGTCCTTATTTCTAAGATTTGTCCTTATTTTGCAGTACTACGTTTTAGAAAATACAACTGTCCTTATTTGTGATTTGCGTCCTTATTTTTTCTTATTTTCTGTAGCATAACAATTTTAAATAAGCAATATCTGATAGTCATACAGACCATTTCTGTCTCATCGTAAACATTTTGTAATCAAAGTTTTTTGATGTCATGGAAGTAGTATAATCTTGCAGCACAGAGACCATAACGCACTCTCAGGTATTGTTAGCACTGTAAGTTGTCTACTCTGGTTAGGACTCTTAGGAAAACCGGTTTTGTAGCGAATTGATTCAAGAAATATGCAAGCGAAAAAAACATTTTCCGTGACGATTCCAAGAAGGAAGTTGAGAATAAGGCATTGCTAAAGCAAATGGTCCTGAAGATAAATAGGCAAAGATATGATCTGACGCTAGTCGTGCAAACATAAACAATTGCTTTCTTTTTAGGTAATATAATGAAATTTTCCTCAGCCATCCTCATTTTTGGTTCTAGATCGATGGTAGCCCTGGTTGTAGGCAAATTATTTCTAGCCGTCTGTATGTTATTTCAAAAGGACCTTGTCTTTCGATGGCCTAAAACTTTCAAACACCGGTGAATAAACTAAAGTTAAATTTTAATCCTATTCCCAAAACGCATCGCGGGACGCACAAAATGTCCTAGCGAGCCACATGTGGCCCGAGGGCCGCGTGTTTGAGACCCCTGGACTAAAGGCTGATGTAGGAAAGGTTCCTTAAAGCAGTTTTGTTGATTTGCACTGAAGTATTTCTTTGGCTTACACATCAAAAGCTTGACTAACCTGAAAACTTTTGGTTCAACTTTCGGAATTGGGGGGGCAATGGCCCCCATCGCCCCTCCTCTGGCTATGCGCCTCCTCAGCTTCCAGTTTACTGAGCTATCCACCAAAATTTCTTTTTTACTCGATGAACGCACAAGGCAGGAAATTGTAAAACTCCACGATTTGCAAGGTTGGTCCTCGGCCCACCAGAGATTCTTCCAAAAGTGTTCACTTAGCAGTTATTCTGTTATTAATGACTCAAATGAGTGATATTTGATATTTTGCCAAAAGCGTATGATCCAAACTGGGTACTGCTGCGTGGAATGACAAAACAGGTCCTGCCGCTACTTTTGGTTAAAACACTGAGACTCATTGTTTGCATTTACGTCATAATCCCGAAAAACATTCTAGTACATGCCTATTTGCTTTACAGACCATACGTGGTAGCAGTAAAATATCAGACTCTTCTACCTATGAAGGCAATGCTAAAGTTACTGATGAACGTGTGTGAGAGGTTGAAAGGTCTGCTTGAACCTTGCTCCACAAAAACTTAGCATCCCGCAATACGTAACTAAATGTTTCAGATTAAGATGTGCAAGCCTAAGCAGGTTCTTTATTTACCAATCCACTAAGATTAATACTTTCCCCAAATTCTTTGGAATTCCTAGTCAAGAGAAAAATGTAGACATGCATTCAAAATTCCTATTTTTGGAGTAGCCCGATGTACAAATGATTTGTTCTCGAATGCGTTGGCTTGTTACAAATTGATGTAATGGTCACATTCTTGGATAAGGTTTCAATTGCGATAACTACATCGTCTTTTATGAGAGGGAATCTTTTAATTGAAACTTCAAATAAAGCTATAGAATAGAAACGACATTTAAACCTTTAACTGAACTCTGGTAATATGAGAAAGGCGTTTGTTAGGTCATACACTTCTGGCTATCATTTTCGTAGTATGGCAGTGGAAGTATGCAGTGAAAGAGCTTGCAGTTGTAATATGTCCTTCGCTTGTTTTTTCGAGAAGTAGATTCTTATGTGAAACGTAACTAGCTACATTTACATGTAGTGTTATGATAAGATTCCAAGTTCCTCGAAAACTTTAGGTTTCTATTTACAATGTTCGAATTCAAAACTTTCGCATTCACACTTCATTTAACTGTTCACACCTTTTCATATACTGTAGTAAACGGATTCGAATCCAATTTTTTCCTCGTGTAAACGCAACCACTGATATCAACATTATTTTCTTGAGAAAGGAAGATTCTAAATGTGGAAAAAGGAAGATTCTAAATTTATGCAGAATTTCTACCCACTTTTGTAAAATATCGTTGCGTTTCATTTTGTGAGGCTGGCGAGGCTGAAAGTGTGTTCTGTAACAACTTTTACGTCGTGGTCAACTCTAGTTGTTCTTTTCAAAATTTGTTTTTGAGTGAGGCCACCGAGGATGGTTTGTATCACTGCAAAAATGTCCACGCGACTGAATTAATCTTACATACGCAACCTGTAGGCAAACATTCGTGAAAGGTGATACTCTTTCAGGAAATCACAGACAATTCTCATGATTATCACGAACATTTGTTGTTTTTACCCTCAGCGGGGTGTGGGTTCCATTTCGACGAAAGCGATGTCTAATGATTCACGCATTGCGTCTCATTTGCGGTTTGCTTACACGAGCTGGTTGCCTGTCGCTTTCAAACCATGCCGCAGTGCAATCAGTGTTTGCCTTCGGTGAACTGTCTGTCAGCGAGGCTGACACTTTCTGAATTTCCCGTGATTTGCACCTGGCTTGCAGTGACCGGAATCGTCACTTTCATGGGTCTGCGGCGTCCCACGTGGCGACGGCACGGGTTGAAAAGTTGAAAAAAGGGAAGTACGTGGGTTATAACAATTATCACAAGTATGCCTTGACAAAAGAATGACCAGAATTTCTTCACATTTGTTAAACATTGCTAGTCAGGTTGCGGAGATGAAGTAGGTTATCGATCATTGGGAAATGGAGCGGAACGCATCGCTCGAGTGCACTTTAAAGAAACTGTCTCGACCTGAGACTTCTCGGGAGCAAAGGCTTTTCATCCGTGCTGGTGAAAAGTTAAACTCTATAGCAAATATCCTTTGAACATTCGTTCTTCTCAAGTCATTGCCAAGACAAACAACATAAACTTGGCGCTGAGCTGTAGAAGCAGCTGCGAATTTCTATGCGTTTTTCTTTGGATATTTGTGTGCCCTCTCAGTTCAGTGACCGCTGAACGACCAATTTGATCCTGCTAATCTTTTACTGCGAAAAAGCAATCTCCAACTTTCAATAATTAATCCAACTGAGTGTTCCACTGCAGATCCAACTGCGTTTAGTGTCTACCGTTAGGTGAACACAACCAACAATGCGGAAATGGCCGAAACTAAAATTTTCGAAAGCATTACTGGTGGAAACTGTTTTCAATAAAAACAAAACATTTATTTTTTGGCAAGCTATTCATCTTCTTCTGATGAATCTTAAGCTCTCTTATAGGGGAATTCCAATTTTTACGGTGATAATAAAGACAGGTCGAACAAAAAACGAAAAGAGAAAATCCGAAAGTTTTTTACTTTGCAAAATTGACGCTGAATCGATTCGGAACTGTGAAAAGTTCTGATGGGGTGTAAGATTACAGAATTTCTGGAGTATTTTCGACCAAGCTTCTAGATTTTTGAGTGGGCTTTTCAAAGTAAGTTATTTTTATAGGTTACAAGTAAAGTCACGGATTAGATAGGGGTAGGCAAACTTCTTCCCACGAGCCGCGCATGCTGCTAGCCAAACGTTTTCTTACGACCCGTCAAGATCAAGTCATTTAACGAGTCCGCACTCCTGTCCAACTCGTTTCAGTTTCCACGTCTCCGATTTGGAATTGACGCTTCTTGATTGGATTGGGGTTTGAGTTCGGGTCACACTGCTTTGGACTCAAACCTGGAGACCTTGTATTGAGCTTACAAAACTGCAGTTTGAACACAAATTTATTATTCTTTTCGAAACTTCTACACTTCTCAGCCACTTTAATTCGTTAACACGGAATAATGCATTTTCGTCCATTTAACACTTACTGTAACGAGATATTGGTTCATCTTATATTCTTGAGCAGGGGGTTCTAAACCTAAATGAAAGTATAAGCAAGTCCGTGATTTGTACAACTTGTTTTTGCATTGTTTTTCTGGAGACAGGAAAAGTATTTTTTTTAATTTGAAGGTTGCTGTATTAAGATGAGTTCTGTATTTGATTTCATTCTTTTTTAGACTGACCTGTCATTGCTCGCCATGATTGATTTCCTCAAAGACAACCGTTTGATTCTCAGTCTTTCACGTTCACGATCATGGACCATCAGGCCCGTAACCAGCTTGGGGCACCAGGAGGGGCGAAGAGTTTACTGGGAAGGGCCCAAATTTTTTGAACTATGTCCAATAGTTTTAAACGATGTCCAACACATTTTTCCAGGGGGGCGAGAAATTTTCTAGGGGGGTCTTCGCTTCCCTGCGAACCCTGGTTATAGGCCTGTGGACCATGCTTAACTGATATGTTTAATAATACCTCGAAGCATGGGTGGCGGAACCTTTTTCAAAGTGGGGGGCACACGTGCACGTTCAAAAGAAATTATAGCAAATTGTGTGGTTTGAATTGGCAACTGTGACGTCACAAGCATTGGAATATGACGTCATTACATATACATCATATGAAGGTCTAAATTACACTATTTTAGACAAAACTACACCACTATGAAAACGTATTGGTGAACCACCTGAAATCCAAATAGGCTGTTACAGGGGTGACCCAGGTCATCGGCGTCACTCGGGCTAATCATACGATTTATTCCGACTGACTGAATAAAACCATTCGACGCTTGCGTCACTGAAATTTCCATTTACTTTCATTTTGGCTGGCATTATCGTTGCCCTGTGACGTTATGAAAAAATAAACGAGAAATTGCCATGATAACTGCTCCATTGTCGAGTAACGTACGTCACAGAGCAATGATAACGTCACAGTGGCAGTTCTAAGGGGAGACCTGGGTGGGTCATGGCCCCTCCCAGATTTTTGGCTGGCCCCCTGCTTGCTACCCCCCAGTTTTTTGCTAAATTTCACGTTCAAGTTCGTTTGATTGACATATACAGCAGATAACTTTCAGACAGCAAAGTTTTAAACGATTTGAAGACTTTCTGGCGACGGTTCTCACGATATTAACAAGGCTATGTTGGGTTTGATAGGTTTAATCATAACAGATCAATCTCCATTACAGTGGAAAATCACCATGCAGGAGAGACATTTATGTTGGCCTCCCTACTTTTTTCCTTGGCCCCGCAGTGCCCCCACTTTTTTCATTCCAGAATCGCTACTGTAACGCCAGAAAGTCATCCGCTTACTAGGCTCATTCATATTAGCCCGAGTTGTTGGACAATTTATCGTTCGTTTGAAATTACTCTCGAAATAGGAACTGTCCATTGGATTGAACTTCAAATCCAATGTTCTATACAAATCCATTGCTTCAAAAAACATTCAGTTCGATATGAATTATGTGAGCCCGAGAAAAATCTAATGAATGAGCCCGAGCAAAGCGCGAGCGAACGAAGTCGTGAGAACGCCTACTACGAACGATATTGTTGTATTCAGGTCACCTGCAACATGAACGCGAAAGGCCAGACATAGAACGAAAATATATGACAGTGACAAGGCCCATAGAAAAGAGCCCGAGTTAACAACTTAGTGAAGTGGGACCGTGGGTTGTGGAACAAACATGCAAAGCAAGCAAGCTTGCGTTCTCCGATATAAACCGCAATCGAAAACTCGGGTGAAACCCGAGGAGCCCGTGTGCCGGAGTAGCCACCGGGCTGTTCAAAACACCATGAACACAGCTTTAAAAAAAGACAAAAATGACACAGCATTGATACCTGTCTTCAATACATAGAAAATCACAACTTTCCTTCATCTTGAACACAAAAGTATCATGACTGAATGTGAATACTCATTCTACAACTGCATTAGATACCGGAATGCAAAGACAAGACAAAACAGACGTAGCACCTAGCAAGTTGTCCGCAAGGATGCCAATGCAGAAATAAAATGTAGCTATTTAGCGTTGCCAATACAAAAACAAAAACAATTGAAATTGAGCTGTCACATATTTCATTTTGCGTATAAGATTAAGTAAAATTTCACTACTTGGAATGGTGGTAAAACGCTTGAAATTACCCAAATTGTTTAATGTTGTGGCACGAACGTTTCCTACACACAAGCATGTGGGTGTCGGAAGGGGGGCAGGAATTTGAAAATTTCAACAAAAATGCTGTTTTCATAATTTCGAGTGGTATGAACCAAATTTCACCACTTTTGGCTCACCCTAGAAAAACTTTTGGAAAAATTTACTAGTGCCCCCCCCTTGGAAAAATTCTTTCAGACGCCCATGCACACAAGCATGTAAAATGACACCATTTATGTGAAAAATTGTGTTGTGTTACATCATCTGCCAACGCTGTTCAACACCATAAGCGTACGGCATGGGGATGCGGTCGCATCCCGAACGCTGAAAAATTGGCCATTATTCGGGCAAAAATTTTCAAAATTTGGGCAAAGTATACAGCTACTTTCACATGTAAGTGAGGTAATGTCTATTTTCCAAACTGATGCAAAATAATAACCAAATCAACAGCAAAATATTGGCCAAAACGGCAAAATAGTCTGAGAATAATCTGAGACTATTTTGCCATTCTTTTTGCCCCTGATGACAAAATAAGCACTGCCTTTGAGTGAATTGGAATGAGCAGCCTTTCCAGCAGCCTTCATCGAATTTGGGCCAATTAAAAAAATTTACTAACGTTTTCGGTAAAATTCTAAACATTTGAGCAAAATAAGAGCATTTGGGTAATTTAATTCTTTCAATAACAATTTATTTGCCGGTATGACACTCACACTCCACAAGAGCCAGATTCGTTGTTCTGGTGTTATGCAGTGATGAGCTTGCAGTTCATTCAAGCCAGCTCCGTTGCCTGCAGAGGCAGGCTGCGAAACTTGCTGGTAGATTTTTCTACTGTTGGTCTGTATCGCGTAACAATTACATGGCCATAAATCTTCAAAGGTTCACTTGCTAGGTAAAATAAAGTTAGAATTTTTGGTTTCGTTAAAGACCACGGCAATGCTTCTTGCTTTAAAGACCATGGCCATGGCAATGCTTCCTTAAAAAGAAATAACCTGCTTTAAAGTCTGCAGACATCCTATTGTGTAATTGATCATAACCGTACGGCATGGCGATGCAGGGGATGCGGTCGCATCCCCAATGCTGAAAAATTGGGCATTATTCAGGCAAAAATTATCAAAATTTCAAAATTTGGGCAAAGTATACAGCTACTTTCACATGTAGGTGAGGTAATGTCTATTTTCCAAACTGATGCAAAATAGCCAAAACGGCCATTATTTTGCCGTTGATTTGGTTATTATTTTGCCGTTGCCGTTGATTTGGTTATTATTTTTCAATCCACGCCCGCCATTCTTTTTTGCCCCTGACGGCAAAATAAACACTGCCCTTGAGTGAAGTGGACTCATGTGGTAATTCCAGCAACCTTCATCAAATTTGGCCAACTAAAAAACATTAATAACGTTTTGGGTAAAATTAGACACATTTGAGTAAAATAGGAGCATTTGGGTAAGGTCCAACAGCCTCAATTAAATCTGGGCAAATGAGAAAAGCTTCAATCAAACTTGGGTGAAAACAAAAGTATTTGGATTAATTGGAAAAACTTGGGTGAAGTCCATCAGTCAAATTAAATTTTGCCAATTTGCAACAGCTCCATTCAATTGTGGGCAATTTCAAACAGTCTTGTTCAAAGATGGGCTATATAGATAAGCTCCATTAAAATTTTAGTACATTCAGAAATGTCTGGGTGAATTATAAGAGTTTTATTCAAATTTGGATAAACTCAAAATCATTTGGACATATTTTAACAACCTTAATGAAATTTGAGCAAATTGGTACTACTTCATTCAAATTTGGGTGAAGTTAAAAATGTTTCCATAAATTGGAAAAATTTGGGTAAATTCCAACCGACTAAATCAACTCTGGCCAAACAACAATAGATCCATTCAAATTCGGGCCAAGTGAAACATCTTCATTCAATTTTGGGTAACTTCAAACAGCTTTATTCATTTGTGGGAAACTTCAAACAGCTTTTTTAATTTTAGGGACTTCAAACAGCTTCATTCCAATTTGAATAATATACAATTAAATTTGCATACATTTAGAAACATTTGGGCAAATTCCAACTTAATCATATTGGGGTGATTGAAACAGCTTCATTCAAACTTAGGTACAATTAGATACATATGGTCAAATTGGAAGAGTGTCATTCAGATTTGCATATATTATAAATATTTGAGCAAATTACAACAGCCCAAATCAAAATTGGGTCAACTGAAACAACTTCATTCAAATTTGGGTAGAGTTAGAAACATTTAAAAATTAGGAACGTGTAGGTAGTTGTAACTCACCATTCCAACTAACCCTAATTTTTGTAAACCTCAAATTATTGTTGATGCTGTAAAGTGTACAACTAAAATGTAGCTGGAGCTGCAAAATGTTTTGCGGTAGTAATGTGGTGTAGCTGTGATATGACAGTGTGAAGTTTTCGTGTTTCAAACTTGCTTGATGTTGTGAGATTTGCAAGTGCAAATCTGTTTCCATGAAGTATTCATGAATAAAATTAACTACGTAACTGCAGCTGTGATATGTTGCGTGATGGTAATGTAGCTGTGATTTCATGCTGCTTAGGTTTTCATATTTTCCGTTTGTTTCATGCAATGAATTGCATATGTCGCATCCTGCCAAATTTTATTCCTTCAATTTAATGCTGAGAAACGTTTTCATGAACAGTACTGTATAATTCATTTATGCTAATGCAGTGCAGTAAAGCACTGCCATTTTTATAAAATATTTTTGTTGAGGTTATAAATCATTTGTCATTGGAAATGTGCATTTGTACACATTCCTTTGTAGTTGATCATATAGGCTGCAGTATTTGCGTGTATCAGTCTCATTGCTATTTTTTCTTAGCATGCTGTGTTCAGTGCACATTTAACTGTCTAAACTGGAGTGGAATTTTGATTTTCATAATGTGACCTTAGAAGCTGTAAGCGTTTAAGTAAGTTGTAGTATTATAAGTACAACATGTTGCAGTGAAGATTGCCAATGGGGAAGGTTAAGCTACAGCCTATGCTATCTATTAAATTGTCTCCTTTTCCTCGAATTACTTGAGACTTTACCTATTTGCGGCAATGTAAGACTTTAGATCGTAACCCGATATTTTACCCCTTTTCCAGATTGATTGCCATTGTGGCCAACGCAAATGCACACATCTATGCTAGAGAAGAACAGACCTTAACTATTAGGATGATTGTGTTGGAAGAACAAGTTTAGAACGTATATAAAAACTTGAAAATGAAGATTCTGAACAACACCTTCCACGCGTGGTGGCATTAACAGAAATTTTTGGGAGGATTTTATTGTAATTAGCTAACATTTTTCAACACAATAAATATTACCATTGTTCACATGTAGCTATGCAGAATATTGATTGCTAGTTGAGGGCGTAAGGCTTTGAACCCCGGTAATTGGCCTAATTAGGCACGCAGAAGCCTTGATTAGTTTATAATGGTACGTTTTAGTCTTAACATTAAGACTTGCTGTTTATACGTTATTTAGGAAAACAAGATGAAATTTGGGCAAAAATTTTTTTCATCCCCAAAAATATGCACTCCTGTATACTTATGAACAACACCAATGCGGTAAGAAATCCATAACAGGGTGACAGACTGTGCACGGTGTATTCTGCCAAACAATTACGAAATCCTGCCAAATTACAAATAATATGTTAGAAATAATATCGACAAAATACTGCCAAAATTCTGCAACGTTTTTTTGTTAAACGACTTTCTTTATCACTGGACCCAATACTAATTGTGTTACTTAAACTTACGATATTTAGGCAAAAAAGTGGGGGCAGGCCCCCCAGACATAAAAGTGGGGGAGCCTAGGCCCATGCGGCCTCCCCCGTTCTGCCACCTATGCCTTGAAGTGCTTAATGTTGCTGTATATTACAGGAATTGCAAACTGCGTAGATTGCGTTTATAACAGTAGAAATTGACACTTTCATACGAAAGTGCTTTTAGTAAATAAATACATTTTGCGACTAGCTGAAGATCGACAGCAACTAAGCGCTGAAGACATTCACACCGCACGCTTAATAATCAATGCAAAGGCAAGGCAGTCATAAGGAACACTACACAACACATACCTTCACCTTTTCGGGCCCCAGTGCTTGCAGGGCTCGGGTAAGACGTACCTCTTGTATCCCCCTTTCGTAGGCCCTGCTAAACCTTTGCATTTGACATTTTTTGAGAAAATACATTCTTGTTTGTTTCAGTCAGTTTACAGTAGTTTCTAAAACTTGGCAGCACGCTTAACTGCATGCATTTTCAAACCGGTTTTTACCTTGGAAAACTTATAAGTTAGTCCAACTAAACAAAAATTAAGAACATCACTCATCGCAAAGTCTACGAGGAAAATTAGTTTTTCACCCGAGTCTCGCTGAGCCACTATATTGACACATCCTTCATGTTTTTTTATTATAACTTACGAATCACTCACAGCAGAAACAACCAAGACATTTTATTTGTTTTGTCGGCCTACCCTCTCCAGCGCTCCCTTCCCTCTTGCGAGAGGAGGGGCAGTGGCCGCAATAGGTGGGATTGTTTTTTGTTTTTTACTTAGTTATCTGACATTTTGTTTTTTACTTAGTTATCTGACACAAACAACCAAGACATTTTAAACAGTGAGTTTGCTGTACTTTTTTATAAAAAAATATATAGGCCTACATATATATATACCTTATTACCTTTGTATTTGAATTTTTTGACAAATATTAGTTTTTTATATTTTCGTTACCGAGTTTAACCAGTAGGTCAGTGCTCTTCAACCTTTTTATCATCGTGGAACCCCTGATATACTTTCGCGTTTGTCATGGAATCCCATTAACTAAAATTTAAAAAACATGAATTACTTGAAAGAAAATCAAATATCTCATTATTAGAAACTTCAACAAATCAACAGTTATTACAGAATTTAATAAGCAAGAAATTTAATGACTCGGTTATTCTTCCATTTCTTTTATGTAGCTGCTACATTCAGAATTTGGTCATCCCGCAAAAAGAACCCGCATCCCAAATATGTATCGTCCCATCTTCTAACTTTGGCAATTGAATCACATTTGGTCCGCTTCGGAGGAGGTGCCTCTTTTACATTTGAACTACATTGCTCATTAGGCCTACCTTCCACACCTTCGCTGTTGTTATTATTTCGCTTCACATACGTAAATATGCTATTTTGCTTCATCTGGCTTGACTAAATAGTAAAAAGTTGGGTTTCACACTGTTTTTATTTGATTCCCACGAAGACTGAACAGCAGCTCTAATCTGTAGTACTCTACTCTCTACTCAACTGTGAACTGTACATCGGCAACATCGTATAACTGTGACACAACTTGCTTACTTGAGTAAGCAAGTTGTGCATAACTAACTTGCTTACTTGAGTCTGAATGCGGCACGGTGATCTAAAAATTTTCACAATGACGCATCAACATACTGAAGCAAGAAATCATTTTCCCTAAAAACGAGGAGCCCTCACGGAACCCCACTACATGTTTTGCGGAACACTAGGGTTCCACGGAATACTTATTGGAGAACACTGCAGTAGGTTGTAGAAAATTTTTAATAAATTTTTTCCTCTTGATATTTCTACTTCAAACTTGGCAGGAAGACAAAATACCAGCAAGAACCGCTTCTGTCATTTTCAGATGGTTGCTGTGTGTGGAGGTGGAGTAATAGAGACTCAAAGACGAAAAATTATCCAACTTTTTGACGCATTCCCGTACAGACACAAAAAAGATGGGTGATTCCAAATATTCTTTGCGAAGATGCTTGCAGGCTAAGCAAAAATATGACATGCAAACGCACGCGCTACTTAGCCCAGTTTGTTGGGCTAAGGAGGTCAAGCTTGCAGGTCATGTCTCAAGTGGACATGGGAATGCAGTATACTGACAATCACGCCAAACTTGTTTCTTGCCCCAGGCGCCATCTAACCTAGTTACGCCCCGGCACATCGCGATTGTCTAGCCAAAATGGCGAAATTAGTTTACAAGAATACCTGCCCATCAGTGGCAAACAGTGACGTGCGGTTAGGTTCGTGGCTGGGGAGGCACCGTTTCTTTCAAAGCCAATTTTGCGAGTGTATGAATTGAATGGAGTAGCATAAATTCACCACTCAAGTGGCTGTTTGCAGGTAGTCTGTTGTTTTTGCTTTCTATTCCATATCATAATTTTTACACACATACTGTAGGTACAGAGGCGATTCTAGATTTGAAAAAAGGCAAAATATAGGAAGGCCAAACTGAAGTGACTTATCAGCTTCTTGTTTAACGGCTATATTGAAAACTTGATAGTCTTATAACTTATGCATACGTCTACAATGCATACAGTGATCCAATCGAGAATGCTGACCATCAGTATGGTCGGCAGCTGCAGAAAGCTTCAATGAAATATGTACATTACCTTAGCCTTGTGAACGCTGGTATTTAGTCTCCGCTGTTGGTTCAAAGCAAAATCTGTCCTTGTGCTTCCAAAAGTTTTTAAAGCAATTTGGTTTAAATGTGATTTGTTGTCCTCTCATGTCTGCTGAGGCTTCTTGGCGGATTTTTCATGTCACAAAATCCTGTTGTAGTCCACACATTTTCATAGCAATTTTCCATAACGCGGCTTGTCGATCAAGCCAGTGATGCCGTACCAGTACCATGGAATTGACTAACTGTCGTAGCAATGGAACGTTTTCGTTGAGGCAGAGATATTGGTTGCCTCCCTTCACCGCCTTAACCACTGGTGCCACGCTTAGTGATTTTTCACTAGATCTAGTGATTTTTAGACTCATCTAGTGATTTTCACTGCAAACTAGGGATTTCTTTCAAAGTATTTGTTTGAAGAAAATCGGTTGTCTTTTTTCTCACTTTTCAACTTTTCAGCCCTTTTTTAATGATTTTCAGCCTTTTTTAATTCGTAAACAATTGATTATTAATCCGTAAACAATTGATTAAGAAAAGACACCTGTGGCACCTTTACCATGCTGTGTCTGAAGCCAAATAAGTTGATTATTATGTGAATGATTATTGCTTGGTGATTTGCACCAACATAACGAACAAGTATTTCTAATTTGAGTTTCTCAGTTTTCTCATTTTTCTCATTGTTTGCACCTCCGTGCCGTTTAGTTTTAATTGCTGCAATATTGGCCATGACACTATTTTCATTTCTTAGCAAGAACACTGCAGTTGAAATAATTAATTACCTGTTAGGTTGATTGCTCTAAATACTCGCGAGTGGTGTCATTTTCAGCTCTTGAGAAAAGCTTGAGGATTATTGTTAGTATAAGATTTTCCAGGCTTCAACAAGATCTATTTTAACGAACTTGCAAATGATGTAAAGGTTTTTCGGCAATAAAGTAAATAAACACATCATTTCAAGCAAAACTGCTAATTTCGACGCAAAAAGTTTACATCTAGTGATTTTTTTTCAGGTCAAGTGAATTTTTTTGTGAATCGAGTGATTTTTGCCGAGAAGCCTGTGGCACCACTGGCCTTACCACTGTTGCTGTATGTCTGACCAGCTGCTGATTTGGCAATACGCTACATATTCAGCATATTACTCAACGTGAAGTAAGTGCTAGACTATGGAATGCGAGGGCATATGTGTACAAATATTACACTAGTGGCAATATACAAACTGCATGGAGATTAGTTGCATTTTCCGCGCTCAGCAGCTCACTTTGTAAAGCATTTCGCAATGCGAAAACCAACCGGAAAGGAGGCTCAAGCAGTCGGTGCCTCCCTTGCCGCTTTTTCACTGCAGCGCTGTCAGATTAGCCGTTTAACGGACACAGCGCTGCATATTCAATTAGTTAACCAACGTAAACTACATGATCTAGAGTGTAGAATGCGAGTACATATATTAAATCTGTATAGAAACATTACACTGTAGATGACACGAAGGTTACAGAGAGATTATCTGCACGGCGCGCGCTCACCAACACAGTTTGGTGACAGACTGCTCAATGCGAAAGCCACCCGGCGTGATGAGGCACAAGCAGTCGCAGCCTCCCTTCGTGACTTTCGCCTGACTTGAAGAAATACGCAAATTCTGATGAATTGACTGTGAAAATGATTAGAATCACAGAGTAATTGCATCTTTTCACGATGAAAGGACAAATGTTTATTCCATTTGTTATTTTGGATCCCTAGTTTTTTTAAAAACATTTCAAGATTATGGTAGGGGAGGCACCTTGCCTTGCCTCCCCTGACGGCACGTCACTGGTGGCAAACTATTTAAAGCAAATGCTGTTGATTATCGAAGTCATTTGACCACAGAAAATAACTTGAAGGTCGAAGAAAAGGTATATTACTATATTTCGAAAACAAGCAAAACTTTCCTTCCCCTGAAAAAAATGCTTGGAGTACACGTAGAGACAAACATAGCAAAAACTCGAAATCAATAAGGCTGGAACGTTGCCCTGGAAGGTGTTTATTGCATCACAAGGGCGTTGAAAATGATCAGACAATATTTTCCACGTCACAGCGGGATACGTGAAGTTTGCAGTGAGTCAGTGACCAAATGCTCATCCATTCAATTTTGTGTTACGAAACGCGACTATATCGCGGTAACGCAATTTTAGATATACTGTACAGTAAGTTGAAAAAATTATTAGAGACAGCAGAATATTGGTCGATGGAAAAGCATCCGATTTCGTGCTGAGCTGAACTTTTGTCCAAAAACTGTTGCTGACAGGCAAGGGTGTGTTGTTAAAAGTAGAGGTGTGGGAATCAGGCCCGTAACCAGCTTGGAACACCAGGGGGGCGAATAGTTTTCTGAGAGGGGACCAAATTTTTTAAACTATGTCCAATAATTTTAAACTACGTCCAACACATTTTTCCAGGGGGGCGAAATATTTTGTGGGAAGCTCTCCCCTGGTTACGGGCCTGGTGGGAACGCCTTTCCCACACCAAATCTAAAGGAAGACTGATTTGTCTCCAAATTTTCCACAAGTGAAACAGGATCTTCCTGTTTCACTTTAGTACTGCGGTGCTATACACGAGATAACTTGTAATGTATTCATTTATGCTGCTCAAGGTGCTACACGTAGAAATTGAAATGAAAAATATAAATCTTCAAGTAACGTTACTAATGTGAAAAGGTGTGGGAATGCCGTTCCCACCTCACTACACCCCTGCTGGCAGGTCTGATGCTAATCAGTGGTCATCTTTAGCATGGCCTACAGCTAATCTAGCGCTCTTTATTTTGAGCCTACCTGACATGTTGGCTGCTTTTTGCAGTGAGGTTTGCCGTTATAGAATTTACGTTGTCATTGACAATATTTTCATCCTTATCCCTGTGCAAGAAATAAGGCTATACAAAAAAACGCCACAATGGATGTTTCTGTGTCGAGAACCATCGATCAAAAAACATATTTGAAAAAATTTAGGGGGACTTCAGCCCCCTTAGTCCCCCCTGGATCCGTCTATGTGCAAGGGGGGCGAAATTCCCCGGGCGCCGAAAAGTCCAAAAAATGTCACAAATACTTTCTTCAGTACAGTGAATTTGCTTCCGAAAGAGCTCAGGTTCGAACACGGGGGCGCCAAACTTGTTTCTTGCCCTGGCGCCATCTAACCTCGTTACGCCCCTGCCTCCTTCCGATGTCCAGCCCATGGACGAAGGAGCGATGATGCATACACGGCGTAATTATGTAAAGTACAGTGGAACTGATGATTTAGCGCAGGGGTTCCTAACCTTTCTCTGTGATCATGTACCGCTTCAGCATTTCGACAGATAAAGCATGTACCCCTAAAATTTCTGACAAAATATTTTACCATGACTAATCAAAGATATATTTAACAATAAGCCTACAACCATTTTAAAATAATATTTACTTGCATATATGCATAAATGTCTGGAAATAAATAATGTATTTTTCTTTCTACTGCTGACCTCAAATGTACTCCTTCAGATAGATAGGCAAATGTAGAATATGTTGGGAACCTCTGATTTAGCGTATAGATAGCATACAGAATAAAACAAAGTTGATAGTAAGTATGAATGTGGTTTCTGTATGCAACGTGACAATAAATTGATATTGATGTACTTTCCACGATGGGTGTAAGCAAGGAATCGATCAGCAAATTTTTAATAGGATATCGATTTCACGTAAAATTACGTATCCTCAGTCCTTATTCAAATGGAAAATTGATATTGTTTTCGGTTTGTGTGTTATCCTAACATATTTCATACTTATTTCTGAAAGGCTTCTGGTTCGTTTGCGAATCCTGCGCATGGTTGGATTCCGGATTCAGGGAAATGTTCGCATCTTTCGAAGTTCCATGTTGAGAGGACAAGGGCTACCAACAGACCCGCACCGAATCTGCAACAAAACAGGCCTATAGTTCTCCGAGAGATGTCGGAAAACTACAACAATTCTTCAATATTTAAGGCCGGGAGATTCGGGGTGGGGAATTTCATGCGAATCTGCGTCTTGGACATCGACTAGGCCTTACAATCCCCAAAACAACTTACACGTTAATATCCATTTGAAGGGAAAGTATCACCGCCGTGAGGTTAGTCGGACCTAACGAAATATTTCTTATGAGACTGCGACTGCCCCTATGCGATCAATTGCTTCTTTGCATTGAATACACGTTAACTTCGGAGGACACACAGCAAGCCTACCAACGAAAGCGGACTTTCCAGAGTAACGGATAGACGTCGACACTTGTATTTTCGAAAACGTTTCGTAATCAATCCACAAAACTGCAACTTCGAATGCTGGTGCGGCCAAGTGCACAGGGAGCGAACACTTGTTATTGTTTGAGCTGGTGACTGTGACAACAATTCTGCCAACTGAAAGGGTGAAGCCACCATTCGAACACAGGCCCGTAGCCAGGTTTCAAGATTTGGGGGTTAAAAATGCGTTTTTACGGGGGTAAGATTTTCATTTTTGCTCTATGTTTAAAACATATTTTTCTGGGCACAACAAAATCAGGGAGGGCACCGCCCCCGCTGCTTGAACAACACCACGAAAATATTCTTTCGCAAGAAGTAACTCGGTTGACGTTTGTCGGGACGACCGTGAGACGAATGAAAATGCAACGGACTTGTTTGTTTCCGACGCTACACATCCTGTCTGAACAGTTGCGAATGGGTTTAAGAGGAAACGAAGGCGAGCAGCAAAAATTTGGTCGAAGCACTCTGGTTTCGTCGCGTTCAGTACTGGTAACGTCCATGAAACCAGAATAAATCAGCCGTAACGACGGTTTGCGTGTACGATCCGGATCGCCTTCATCACTGATTATTTTTGCAGAATGAGGCAAGTTTGGAGTCATTTGATCACTTCTGAAGATTTTTAATGGTTGGAAAATGGAAATGTTGTAAGTTGTTTTGTGCGAACTTTAAAAACACTGTTGTAATTCGAAACTGCTAATTTCGAGCAAAATCTTTTAAGGACTTTCGGGACTTGGTTATTGCTACAGGTTGTTTGTTATCACACAGGCCTAAGTTTACAGCACTGTGATTGTTTAAAAGTTAAATTCCGTAGATACAAGACAAAAAACAAGTATAGCCAAAAACTTGAAAATTCGCCATCAAACAAGTATGGCAGCGTCCTTGGCGGTTACGCCCTCTTCCGGCCCAATCGTTGCAGCCGAAAACTTTTTTAAAATTCTGGGAAAAAAATCTCAAACTTGAATAATAGCCGAGTGCACTCCAGTGTACACAGCTTGCAATGTAGTACCAAGATCAGTCCATTATACGTGAACGTTGCATACCAAGCAATAAAAACAACCACTTTCATCACCACAACAGCGCGAAGAACCCTTTGTTAGAAAGATCATCGACCATACGACGGTCTTGGAAAATGCGTTCCTTCAGTGACACAGCTCTCAGCTTGCAGCAGCAAGCTGATCACAACACACTAGAAAAGACAACTGAGCTCACACGACATGGCATAGCTCCACAGTAGCAGCGTAGGCTGATGTTCAGCAACCCAATGAATAATGGTGGCGGCATGCCTGAAGCGGCCAACAGGCCAGTTCCCTAGGCCAATAAACCGTTTGCTGGCGATATAACGTACCCACAGGGACATGACCATGACCGAGGTAAACACAAAAAAAACGACCAAAGCTGACTTCTATTCAAGTTTTTCACAAGAAAGCTTTGGCACACTTTCACGTGAAATGAGTATAAATGGGAAAAACGCAATTACACAAGCGGGTGTATGCTACAGAAGACTGCTATGGGAACACAATTCCAGACGGATTTTTTTACCCTCAGTGGGATTCATGCAACCGGTCTACAGACACGACTTGTTTGACAAAAAGCATTCGTCTGTTGTTTTTTTATTCAAAAATATGTGCCGTAAAATGCAAAATGGTTGTAGTCAAACAGTTAAATTGGGTAACGAGAAACTCCAGGCTCAGCCCGTTGCATTCGAAATCACTCCACAATCTCCCGTTTAGTCGGTCGCTACTGTAACACCAAGTTGAGGAAATAGATCACCAGGTTCGTGAGGTTACGAATTCCACGCTAAGCTGAATCGGCTTTGATGCCGTATGATGAAGATAATGCTGACTTCCTACTTTTGAAACGCCAATTATGCCGCTCCAGAAAAACGCTTGCCGGTTATGACAATAGCGGCCACGCTTTTCCAAAGCGTAATAAAAATGTACGGATTTTGCTATTAAGTTGCAATCGCGAATTGAGCGAAAATGAGCGTAGAAGGGCGATCGACAAAAGTACGATAAGAAACAATCTAATAACGGAAAGTACCAAAACGACGAGTACTAATAAACCAGGCTTCTGAATGACCATCACAGTAACTCGAAGTCTTCTTCCAAAGCCCGGTCTTGCTTTCGCTTCGTTTTCGGCGACCGAGATTGCTGACGGCGAAAATTAGCCATCAGTGTTCGAGGCGCTGACATAAAATCAAACCTGTCCGTCTTGCCGCGCGCAACATCTCCCGCCAGGCGTTCAGACGCACCTGTGTTGGACGATGAGGAGGAGGAAGCGGTCAGGTCCGTCCACGATTCGCCGTCTGTCTTAGGCGGAGCGACTGAGCCCGAAGAAACGGCGGCGTTCGCGCCCGACGGAGCGCTGATCTCCGTGAAGCTCTCGTCGCTGGGCAGGGTCATCTGCGCGCACGACAATACGTCGGACACACGTCGTAGCTTGTGTTCGCGAGCGCGCCCCTCCACGATCATGCACAGAGGATAGCTGATACGTTGCTTCGGCGGGGCGAGCAGCTTGTTCGCGTCGGTGACGAACTTTTCAAATTCATTCTCGTCCCGACAGTAGAAGCACAAGCAGCAACTCGGGTCCAGCTTTGCTACGTTGACCTGAAAAAAGACAAGTCTTGTTGGTTTCTTTTTTTCACGGCACTGTATAAATAGTTCGATTCAAACTCAGCGACTTTCGAAAGTTTAGATATTCAGCGGCAAGCCGAAGTAACCGCATTTGAAAAAACTCACCGACAACCAAACTAAACCCTCCATCAACTTAGCACTACTTTATTGATCTGTTCGTTTGGCGCAAACACAGGATCTATAACACGGCAGTTCTAGTCAAAGAACAAAAGGATACAACACAATACATTGCAAGGTGTGTGTTAGGTGGTACACGCTGGCGATACTCAAGATGAACAGACTCTGAAACAACGCACCAGGAATTATCACATTCGGTCATTCTGATACAGAAACGTCACATAAGTGGCAGAAAAACAGATGTATAAAGGCATCAGACAACTGAAGTCAGCGGGTAAAGAAGTTAGATGGAGATGCACTTCGTTGGACAAAACACACAAATCACTTCTTACCAAGGCATCAAAATGCTGACAAAAAAGGTAGCTTGCTGTGGGCAAACACTTTCATTCCTTCGGAAGTACAACACATTAATGCAAAATACTACAAGCTGTACGCAGCTCGGAAGTGTTAAATACCAGAGTTGCACCATAGTTGGCAGGTGCACCTTGGCGCACAATAGGCACGAAACGGGATGTTTTTAACTGCAGTAGAGCACCGAGCAAAGATGCGTTTGAGTTTGTTTGCCGCACTATCAAGCGTTGTTACTTGTCTTTGAATACCATTGTCATCCTTTAGTGAAGCATGAAGTAATACACCAAGATATTTGATTTGTTCAGCAAATTCACTTATGCCATTCAGGTAGAAATCGGACGTAACACACTGTTTATATATTTTAGGGGAAAAACTACACCGACTGTCTTTTTACAATTGAAGGCGATTCCATGCATAGCCACAACATATTTCAGGTGTGGAAGAACACTGATGCTAGGACTAAATACACTTATGTCATCAGCAAACATCAGGTGGGTTACAACCATGTTGTGATACAGTGCGTCCCGGTCTGGTCGAGTGTAAATAACGAATACATATGGACTGAGAATTACGTTTTTTCGTAATTACGTTTTTTTTCGTCACCCGGTGGTTACAGTGAAGAGGTCTGAAAGACACCTACCACACTTCACTTGCAATGGTTTGGTTCCTATACAAACTCACCAACCGTCTCACTGTACACATAAGGTACACGGCGCTTAATTGATATTGTGAACAATAGATTGTAGGTTCCTCCGTCAAATGCCTTAGATCAGGGGTGGACACACTACGACCCGCGAGGGCATATTTCGTGGGGCCCGCATGGCAGCCACACGTACATACGTACAGTACATATTTCGAGTCCATGTTCAAGTAATTTTATAGATTACAATTCTCGAGATTTTATTCCACACGTTTCATTCGAAACCGCATTTTTTACTACTGTATAATAATATCATCATTAAGTTATATTTTGAAAGGTAAATTGTAACTGAAGTAGACAAATGTAGAATATATGACGTAAACAATGTAATATAGGAAAAGTTTTCAATGTGGTCCTCCGTAGAAAATGTTTGCCAATCCCTGCCTTAGATGCATCTAAAAAAACTTCAAAACATGGGAGTGGTTTTGTTTACATAATACGATACAGTCTGAGTAAAAATACACACAAATCACTGTCATGTTTTGGCTGAAAACCAAACTGATTGTCAGTGGTAGCAACAAATGGTGGGTTGAGGAGTTTGTCCATTGCATTATTAAACACACATTGAAAAGAGCATTGAGATAAGCACTGAGATTTTTCCAATTCACTTTTTTCTCATGTTTTATCATGACATCGCATGACAAGATTTGAGGCAGTTTGGCGGCTTTGATGATGGCAGCTACTGGCCTATGATCAGAAAGAATTGGTGTAGCATTCAATTTTCTGTATGAAGTCATAAGCAGCTTTGGAAAAAACACAATGATCCCTCTTTCGTTTGAGCGAGTTGTTTCTTTCATCCACTGCTTGGCCGCGCTAGATCTCGGGCCATGTGTTGAGCAGCCATTCGGTTGTCTTATCGTCCAGAACCGCCAGGCCGTGCAGGTCGATGGACATTGGAGGGCGACATAGTCGACGGTTTGTTCTTCTGCGCCACACTCACAGGCCGCAGAGGAGGCCATACCCGATTTGTACAAGCAGGAATGGAAATGTCCGACACCGGTGCGGAGGTGGTT